>JACCDP010273590.1_pt1 | contig 15959 bp, 14 predicted proteins | sample 7445841 | NCBI WGS metagenome assembly JACCDP01 (sample SAMN15323441, study PRJNA562643) | freshwater metagenome | isolation source: river surface water | place: USA:Blue River Watershed | collected 2017-08-17 | reverse complement strand
GTTATCCGGGCAGAACATCACCTTCGCTTCGACGAGCCGGTTTAGGAACTCTCGGAATGATTGCGAGCGGTAGAGATCGAGAAAGAGCGGAGCCTTCTCTTGGACTGTGTAGTAACTGACACTTCCGCCTTTTTTATGCCCCGGAATGTAATTGCGATTAAGCTGTGCTTTAACGCCCTGGGCCTGGGGAACGAACTTCTCTTCCACGAATGAGCGAGGCAGGAACTGCTTGATGACTACAAACTCATTTTGCTCCCAATATTCATTGTGGAGCCGGTCAAAATCCAACCCCGCCACCGCCCGATCAACGGCTTCAATCACCGTACTCGCTTGATCTACCGCTCCGCTCATTTACGTTCCTTGTTCGATATGTCCCGTCCATGAATTACAGGAGAATCACCTTTGCCGCGTCCTCACCGATAGACTGAGATCTGTCAGCACTCGTTATGGCCCGTTCAATACCGGAGCCTTGACCACTTCGGTATCAGGTGGCGCATTAAACTCAAATACCTCAGGGCCTAATCCGAGATTGGGTTTCAAATTCGAAAATTCAAAGACGGCGACATTTCCGCTGATCTCATGGAGCGACACCGTGTGGATAAAATACGTCTTAGGAAAGACCTCAACCACGATCTTCTGAAGATTCTGGGTCGATTCATGCTCCTTATCTTTAGGAGTCAATGTGATAAGCGGAATGCCTCCGGCTCCACGAGCGGTTCCCGTGGTAGGCTCGATTGCAAAGGACTCATCTAATTTAGCAGCTCCTTGTAGCAGTTCCAACGGCGCCTTGGAGGCGGCCATCTGCGTCAGTTTCCCGACCAAGACCTGCTTATGTTCAGGAACATAGACCTTGACGTCGTCCTGGTTCACGTAGATTTGCTCACTCGCCGGATCAAGGTAGTCCCAGCGTAAGCGGCCGGGTTTCTTGATGTACACCTTACCGGCCGACATGATCGGCCGTTCAAATCCTTCAATCCTTGTTTTTTGCGAAAAGTCGGCTTGAAGATCTTTCGTTTTCTCATATCGCGCTTGCAGCTGCTTCACAACTTCGCGAATTTCCCGCAACGCCTTTTCATCGGCCGCAACATCCCCCGCCCAGGCCGGCCATATCAATACACCGATCCACAGCGCTATCAGACCCAATCGTATCATGCTTCCGTCGTACCCACCGGACCCCGTCGTCCAAGAACTTCTCGACGCCCATCTCGTCCCGCCGCGCCTACAATTCCTTCCGACTCCATCTGCTCGATCATTCGCGCCGCCCTGGGGTACCCGACTCGGAGTCGGCGCTGAATCAAAGAAGCCGATGCCTGTCCGGTTGACAGCACCAGCTCTTTTGCCTGTTCATACACTTCGTCCTTTGCCTCTTCTTCAGCCGCCTCTTCCAATTTGAGCGACTGCAGCTCCGGATTGTAGACCGGAATGGCCTGCTTCTTGACGAACTCCACTACGGAGCGGACATCATCGTCAGACACAAAAGACCCGTGAAGACGCGCGAGGCGTCCGGTGCCGGACGCCAAATACAGCATGTCCCCTCGACCAAGCAATGCTTCGGCCCCATTCGCGTCCAAAATGGTTCGTGAGTCGGTTTTCGATGACACTTGGAACGCGATTCGCGCGGGGAAATTTGCCTTGATAAGGCCGGTGAGGACATCGACGGACGGACGCTGGGTGGCCAATACCAGATGAATCCCCGAAGCCCGCGCCATCTGCGCAAGGCGGGCGATCTTATCTTCAACATCCTTCGGAGCGACCATCATGAGATCGGCTAACTCGTCGATCATGACGACAATAAACGGCAGGGGCTCTGGTGGTGTCGGCTTCAGCTGCATACACCCTCGTTCACCCTCGGCGATCGAGTTTTCCCCGGCCGAGAGACGTTCATCCTCTGAGAGGAACTGCATGGGGAGCTCAGGTTGCTCGACTCCCGGCGCATTGCTTTCAGCAAACGCCTCGTGCAGGCCGGCCACCTTGCGATTGTACGCATCGATATTCCGCACACCAGCCTCTGCCAATAATTTGTATCGCCGTTCCATTTCAGCCACCACCCACCCGAGACCTCTCGCAGCAGACTTTGGGTCTGTAATGACCGGTCGCAGTAAATGTGGAATTCCTTCGTACGATTGAAACTCCAGCATCTTCGGATCGATAAGCAAGAGCTTGACTTCACTGGGTTTTGCCGAAAACAAGATGCTCAACAACATAGTATTCAAACTGACGCTCTTCCCGGCCCCTGTCGCACCGGCGACGAGCAGATGCGGCATCGTTTTCAGATCGGCCGTGATCGGGGCACCGAAAATATCCTTGCCCAATGCGAGCGTCAGTCTTGATCGTGCCCGACGAAACGCCTCGCTCATGATCACTTCTTTCATGGACACCGTCTCTCGAGACCTGTTCGGCACTTCGATTCCAACGACTGATTTCCCTGGAATCGGTGCCACAATACGAAGACTCGTAGCCTTGAGGGCCAGGGCAAGGTCATCAGCCAAGTTCACAATGCGGGCCACTTTTGTGCCGGGTCCCGGTTCGAACTCATACATCGTCACGACCGGACCGGGCCTGACCTCTGTCACCGTACCCTCGATCCCAAAACTTGCCAACGCCCTCGACAAAACTTCGGATTGGGCTTTGAGCTCTTCGTCCGACATTCGATCCAGTGGTCCAGAAGGGTCAGACAACAAGAGGTCCGGGTCAGGCAACCGATAGTCCTCTGAATCCGTCCGTAACACAATCACTTCAGAGTCGATCGAATCTGGCTCGACTGCCGGCTTTGAAACAGGGAACGGCTGAATGATGGGAGCAGAGGGCACGAAGGACGGCTCTTCCTCGATCGCCGTCTCAGAAAAACGCTCCGATTCCATCAGGGTTTGTGCATGTTTGGTTGTTTTCCCCTTCGCCTTTCGATTGACTGTCTCTTTTTGAACCGCAACCGATCGCTCGGGCATCATCGCGACGAGCCCTTCACAGAAAGTCGCCCAGCGATCAGGTATTCGCCGGACAACTTCAGCCAATGAGAGTGGAGTCGTCAACAGAAGGGACACAAGAAATCCCGCAATAATGAGAATATGGGCTCCAGTTCCGGCAAATACGGCGCGCAGCCCTTCAGCAATCGCCTGCCCCACGACGCCACCGGCCATTCCACGTGAAATCATCCCGCTGGTCAGGGTTGGAACCCCCGTGGTTTCCAGATTGAGAAACGCGCTCAGGAAGAATACAGCGGCGAGAGAGCTTGCTGCCGTTCGAAAGCGGATACTGACCGGTGTCTGCGAAAAACAGCGAACCCCCAAGCGCCCGGAAAGAAGTGGAAAGAGATAGGCTGCGCCGCCGATCGCATAGAAGAATCCGCCGGCCAACAATGCGCCGAATGAACCAATGAGATTGCGGGGTGGATTTGTTGCCGGAATTCCGCTTGCTACAATCTCCGCCTCTCCCGGTACAAACGATAAGAGGCTCAAGAGCATCAGCAGACTCAGCGCGATCAAGATCACGCCGATCACTTCACGCTGAATGTGGGAAGGCGGAGGAGAGGGCTGACGGGCTTCTCCCCGCCTAGCCGAGGTGGTCGCGCCCATGACGAGGATGCTAACACAGGGGCAGGGTCATTTCAAACGAACAGGCAGAGTGCTCATCTTCGTATCTGCTGCACAATCAGCGCTTCGCAGATTTAGGGCTGCGCTGTCGGGGATGTGTGGCGGATGATCTTGCCCTCTACCAGATAGACCACCAGTTCCGCGACATTGGTGGCATGATCGGCTACTCGCTCGAGAGACTTGGCGATAAAGCTTAACCGAATGGCGCGCGAAATCGTGTGTGGGTTTTCCATCATGAACGAGAGGAGTTCACGAAACAATTGTTCCATGAGATCATCGACGAAGTCGTCATCCCCGATCACTTTCCTGGCCAGCGTGGCATCTTCCTTGACGAAAGCATCGATACTTTCCTTCACCATCACCCGCGCGAGGCTCCCCATTCTGGGAATATCGATGTAAGGCTTGAGTTGAGGCTCTTCATTCAGTTCAATGGCCCGCTCGCAGATACTCTCTGCCAGGTCGCTGATACGCTCCAGCTCAGTGGATAGCTTCATGGCCGTCGTCACCAATCGAAGGTCGTGTGCAGCCGGCTGGTGGAGTGCCAACAACTCAATACAGGACTCGTCGATCTCCACATCCAGCGCATTCACTTTGTGGTCCCGTTCGATCACTTCGCAAGCCAACGCGGCGTCGCGCGTGACCAGGGCGGTCATGGCCTTATCGATTTGGTCTTCTGTGAGACCGGCCATTCGCACCAGCTTCGTCTTGAGATCGGCGAGTTCTTCGTCGAAATGTCGTTGTTGAACCATAGTGTTACCCGAATCGTCCTGTGATGTAATCTTCCGTCTGCTTCTTCGACGGGTTCGTAAATAGTTGCTTCGTGAGACCGAATTCGACTAATTGGCCGAGGTACATGAATGCCGTCTGATCCGACACTCGCGCAGCTTGTTGCATGTTGTGCGTGACAATGACGACGGTCAACTCCTTCTTCAGGGAATGGAGCAATTCTTCGATAATCCCGGTGGCAATTGGATCGAGCGCAGAACAAGGCTCATCCATGAGAAGGACGTCCGGCTTGACTGCGAGCGCTCGTGCAATGCAGAGCCGTTGCTGCTGCCCGCCGGACAATCCGAGAGCGCTCTTGTGCAAGCGGTCCTTCACTTCTTCCCATAAGCCGGCCCCTTTGAGACTGCGCTCGACGATCTCTTCCAGCACCGCCCGGTTCTTCAATCCTTGCAAGCGAGGCCCATAGGCGACGTTTTCATGGATTGATTTGGGGAACGGATTGGATTTTTGAAACACCATCCCGACTCGTTTCCGTAGGTCCGTGATATCGATCAGTGGGTTAAAAATATCGATGTCGTCAAGAAGAATATTCCCTTCATGCCTCGCACCCTCGATGAGATCGTTCAGACGATTCATGCAGCGAAGCAATGTGGATTTTCCACAGCCTGATGGCCCAATGAACGCGGTCACCTGATGCTCAGGAATCTCCATATCGATTTTGAACAGTGATTGGACCAGTCCATAATAAAAGTTGAAGCCTTGTACCCGAAGCTTGGGGTTCACACGCGCACTAGGTTGGGGCAATACCTTTGCATCGCTCGATTCCATACTCCTTACCTTCTGCGAGGAAGTTTCGGGTGCCGGAGGCAGCACACGGGATAGTACTTCATACTGTTGATCCAGCATATTTCCTCCTCATTCGATTTCGCAAGACAATTCCTGTCAGATTAAGCGTCACTACGACAAGAATCAACACCAACGTCGTCACATAGACCATAGGCTTGGCGGCCTCAACGTTTGGCGATTGGAACCCTACGTCATAAATATGAAACCCTAAATGCATGAACTTCCGGTCCAGGTGAATAAACGGCCAGGTCCAGTCGATCGGCATGGCCGGTGCCAGTTTGACAACGCCGGTCAGCATCAAGGGCGCCACCTCACCCGCCGCACGCGCCATGGCCAGGATGAGTCCGGTCAGAATGCCCGGGAGCGCCGTCGGGAGGACAACTTTCCACATTGTTTCCCATTTGGTCGCACCCAATCCAATCGACCCTTCTCGATACTCTCGCGGCACCGCAGCCAGGCCTTCTTCGGTTGCGACAATGACCACAGGGACCGTCAAAAGTGCCAGCGTGAGAGACGCCCAGAGGATTCCACCTGTGCCGAAGGTCGGGGTGGGAAGCCGGTCGGAGAACCACAGCGCATCGATTGTACCGCCAACGCCATAGACGAAAAACCCCAACCCAAATACACCGAAGACGATCGAGGGAACGCCGGCGAGATTATTGACGGCAATGCGGACGGTCCGCACGATCACACCTTGACGAGCATACTCCCTGAGATACAGTGCGCCGATGACGCCAAAGGGGGTCACCACAAAGCTCATAATCATCACCATCATGACCGTGCCGAAAATCGCCGGAAAGATGCCACCCTCCGTGTTGGCTTCTCGTGGCTCTGTGGTCAACACCATCCAGAGGTTCCCGGCATAGACCCACACCTTCTCCATCTTCGAGAGGTCGTTCGGGCGCAAGACTCGGATGACTTGGTTGAGTGCAAGGGATTTTTCCTTGCCATTGGCATCGGCAAGAAGCACCATGTACGGACTCTCTGCCTCGCTTGATTCAGCCTGTCGAAGCAGGGTCGGGAGGGATTGCCATACGGCCTCTGAGCCTTCGGCCACAATGTGTTCTTCCTTGGTCAGCGTCCGGAGCCGGCCATAGAAGTTCCCCCACTCGCGCCGCTCCACCATCACGAGATCGGCTGGTGTGGCTCGTTCAACGATCTGATCGGTATTGATCCACCGATAGTCCAGCCCATATAGATCACGATTGCCGATCTTCATTCTGATTCGCGGAACCCCTTTCGGACCAACTTCTTCGCCGGCCAATTGACCGATCACATGTTTCCCGTCTTTCAGCGTCAAGTCGACGAGATCCGCCGGCCAGAAGTACCCGAACCCGTTGAGGAGAATAAGCACTAGGAGTCCGGCGATCATGAGCAGCGATAGGGAAAGCCCCGCCCCGCAGCCCCAAATGAAGAGCTCCCCGCTCGCCATGAAATGTTTGAGCCACAGTTTCATTGAATCTCTCGTGCCCCACACTGTGCCAGACTTGCGCCCGACATCTCAGTTCTACCCATTGCTCTAGAATGTCCCCTTGTGCAAATCATATCGATTAGAATTGGCTGTACTTCTCTCTGAGCCGCTGTCGAATCAGCTCCGCGACCGTATTGAGCAGAAACGTGGCAACAAAGAGGAGCAACCCCGCCAAAAAGAGTGTGCGATACAAGGTTCCGCCATGCGGCGCTTCAGGAATCTCGACTGCGATATTCGCAGACAGGGTTCGAAACCCATTGAAGAGGCTCCAATCCATAATCGGCGTATTACCGGTTGCCATCAGCACGATCATGGTCTCTCCCACAGCCCGACCGAACCCGATCATCAACGCCGAGAAGATACCTGGACTAGCCGAGATCAGGACAAGATGGGTGAGCGTTTGCCACCGCGTCGCGCCAAGGGCTAAAGAACCCGCGATCAGATTCTTCGGAACATTGGAGAGCGCTTCTTCGGAAATACTGTAGATGATAGGAATGATGGCAAATCCCATGGCCACACCGACCACGATGGCGTTGCGCTGGTCATAATTTAGACCGAGATGGGTCTGGATCCACTGTTTAAAATGGCCATCGAACAAGAAGGACTCCCACCATGCGCTGGTCTCAAGGCACCCCCAGACCACGGCGACAATAATTGGCATCATGAGCAACGCCTCAACCCCAGGCCGCACGCGATGCTTGAGGGAAGCCGGGAGCAGGAGGAAGAGTCCAGTCGAAACGGCAATGACCAAGGGCATCACCAACACCATTCCCGTCAGGGCAGGAAAGTTTCGTTCCAAAACCGGCGCAAACCAGAGTCCAGCCAGAAATCCAAGAACGACAGTGGGAAGCGCCGCCATGATTTCAATCGTGGGTTTGATCTTGGCCCGGAGATCCGGATGCATGAACATAGCGGTGTAGATTGCGGCCAGTACCGCCAACGGCACTGCCAAGAGCACGGCGTAGATGGTTCCTTTAATGGTGCCAAAGATCAGCGGGGTCAAGCTGAACTTCGCCTCAAAGTCGTCCGATCCGCTGGAGGACTGCCAGACAAGTTCCGGTCGATCATACCCCTCGTACATCACAGGAGAGAATAGCGTGGCTAACGTGATTTCCGGATAGGGATTCGAAATGTGGTACTGCACCAGCTTACTATTTTCAGCGAAACCGACCAGACCATCCGCCTTTGGAGAAAAATACGTACTGAGAATGGTCCCTTGTTGCGGAGCGAATGTCAGCAACGTTTGTTCGGATGTCGAGTGGTGCAGCCGAATTTCTCCTCCGGCATCAGTCGTGATGAATCCCTTATCGCGCTGGGAAATCGTGATATCGGTGACCGCACTCTGATGAGGGGCAAACCGATGGATCCGCGTCATATGGGTCGTATTAGTCGTCGCATGCTCTCGCACGGGCATCCACACGGCAATCTGCCCGGAGGCCCCGCCGACCACCAGGCTCCGGTCACCCATCAAAAAGGCCAGCGCGGTAATCGCCTCGCCTCGCTCAGAAGCCTGAGTGATCTCGACAAGACCAGGTTTCGCGGGTTCCCGAAGGTCGAAATGATAGACCTTGCCGTCCTCCGTCCCAACGGCGAGAAGCTCTGCCCGACTTGCGACCGTGAGCGCCGTCACTCGACCGGGGATGCTCGGCGTGAGATCGACCTGTGTAACCGAAGCCGCGGTGGTTCCATCGGGGCGGGACGTATTCCGGCTCGTGGTCAGCCAGAGATGCTGGTCTTGAAGCAGCGTGGCAATTCGGACTTCTGAGTCCGTGCTCTGATACGCCATCTTGGTGATTGGTTGTGGAGTCGGTGCGGCACTCATCGATGTCCCGATCGTGACAGAGGGAACAATCGAACGTTCATTACCTTGGTAGTCCTGAGTGAATTCAATCGTCACTGGAATGACGTGGCCAGCTGCTGTAGCCATGGCCAGAGAATGTCCCTTCCCGAACGCCCGCGCGAGCGCCGTGACCGAGCCGTCGGGTAATAAGCCTTGTGAAGGAATCTTTGTTATGGCAGACGTGGTCTCGCCTAAGAAGACAAACTCTAATGAGTCTCCGCGTAGGACATAGGCCAGTTCTTGATGCTCGTCGATGCCGATGAGGGCTGATGTCGAGGGACGCTCAAGCGGAGAGAGCGCAATCGGCTCGACCGAGGTGGCGTGGGGTGGTAGAAAGAGTGGGATGACTTCTTTCACCAGAAAGATGCACATCCCGAGAATGCAGAGAATAATGCTGATCCCACCGGCCTTGATGATGACGTTGGTCAGCCCATCCGTGATTGACCTGATTTGGCGTCGACTGAACAGTCCACCCACCAGGGCCGGGGTCGGAACGGAACCCCGGCCTGGGGAGGCCTCTCCTTGAAGTACCGGTGCTGGAGTGAATGGCGGCACATTCATGTGCTAACCTTCGCTTGTTTTCCCAAAATTCTAACCTTACCCACCGAGAAAGATCGCGCGCAGCCACGATCTTCATGACGATCACTCCACGCTCCGAACGACCAACTTCAAAGCCTATTCGACCTTTGGCAATTCCTTCTCAATCACGCTCTGTGGAAGAGGGAAGAATCCATCCTTGATGACGATGGCTTGCCCTTCTTTGCTATAAATAAACTTGATGAATTCTTTCACAAGCGGATCGAGCGGCTTATTCGGCGCCTTGTTGACGTACACCAACAAATGCCGCCACAGGGGATACGACCCGTTCAGGGCATTGGTCTGCGACGGCTCGATGAACGGCGCTCCCTCTTTTTCGGCCAATGGAAGGACTCGAACGCCGGAGGTCAAGTACCCGATCCCGCTATAGCCGATACCAGCCGGATCTTCGGTAATGCCCTGCACCACGGAGGCAGAGCCCGGTTGCTCCTTCACCTCATCCTTATAGTCACCGTTTTTCAGAGCAAATTCCTTAAAAAATCCATAGGTGCCAGAGGCCGAGTTGCGGCCATAGATGCTGATCGGAGAGGCAGCCACTTCGCCGGTAACCCCCAATTGCCCCCAGCGTTCGAGGTTCTGCGCCGCTCCGAATCGTCGCGTCTTGGAAAAGATGGCATCGACTTGCGCCATCGTGAGCCCTTGAACTGGGTTATCCTTGTTGACATAGACGGCCAACGCATCAATGGCGACCGGGAAGGCGGTCGGTTTATAGCGAAACTTTCTTTCGAAGGCATCAAGCTCCGTATTTTTCATCGCACGAGACATGGGCCCTAGCTGGGCAGTCCCTTCAATCAAGGCCGGCGGAGCCGTGCTCGACCCCTTGCCTTCTATTTGAATTTTGACGCTTGGATATTGCTTTCGAAATCCTTCGGCCCAGAGCGTCATGAGATTGTTGAGCGTATCAGAACCAATACTATTGACATTGCCGGACACCCCCGTCACCTTGATGTATCCTTTTAGTGCCGGGTCCAACACAATGTGATCATCGGCATGGGCCAACAGGCTTCCCGAAACAAGAGATCCAAGCAGGACGAAAGAAGAGAGACCGGACCTGATGGTCGATATATTCATGGACAGTCCTTTCATAATCACTACCCGATTACCGTTCGACACTCTAATCCTGTCTTATTGCGAGTACATTACTTGAGTGTTACATGTGTGTTACATATCTAGTGTTACCTGCTGAATTCCGCGTGTTTTGAGAGGCAGACCATTGCCTGCCCCCTTTCTTCACTAGAAGTTATACTGGAGCTGTGTGCGAACAATATCACCTTCGCGGATGTTATAGGGTGCGGTCTGCGTATCGGTGCGCCGGCTTCGGGCATAGGCGATTGTGAACTCGAGGGATTTGCTGATGTGCCACTCAGTCCCGATTTCCCACTCCCGAACGACATTGAACGGTGAATTGGTCCGATGCTTCTTTCCGCCGCCGTACTCTTGGTAACGGACATAGGGGATCAGAGTTGTCAACCAGGGCTTATTCACGTCCCACTTATACATCCCCTGGACATAGCCACCCTGGATATCCCCCTCTTCAATCCGGGTTCTGGTCGCGTTCAACTGTGGACCATTGCCCCAGTTCCACTCTGCTTGGAACCCGATCGGTTGCGGATACAGCACGAAATGGACCCCGACTCGCTCGTCAAGAATGTTGCCGTTATTTTCGACTGTCGGAGTTCCTGGGAGACCGGTACCTGACGGAGCCCCGACATTGAATGTCCCACGATAGGCATCCACTCCAAACTGGATAATCTGCCCGTAAGGCAATTCCATTGGGTAGGTAGCATGGACAACGACATGCTTGTTATCATTCCGCTCGTTCACATTGATGGTCTGGCCGTTGTAGACTCCGATACCTAAGACTCCGTAGTCTCCGGATCCCTTGAGGCCTGAATCCACCAGCCTTCTGAAGAGTTTCCGAGTTTCCTTCGGTGTGTAATAGAAGAAGAATCCGAGGTCGCGCTCGCCCTGCACTGCACTATTGAGGGCGTCGTCCCGGTCGAAGGCAAGTCGATTTTGACTGGACTGCAGATTTGCGAACCCAAACGGAACCTTCGACTGCCCTACGCGAACCCGCAATTCTTTTTCTTCCAGGAATAGGAACGGCACGGGCATAAAGATGTCGGCATAGGCATCGCGCAGTTGCACAAAATTATTACTCTGGTCCCCTGTTGTACCAGGAACAGATCCCGAAAATTCCGGCTGGATATAGAAAGACATCCAATCAGTGATATCGCCAGAAAAGACGAGGCGGACGCGACGGAAGGCAAAACCGGTATTATCCCGAATGGTGTTGTCGTACTCACTCCTGATGGATTTGTCTCCTGGTAGATAGGTATACCGGGCTTGTACATACCCTCGAATACTGATCTTATCGAACCATTTCTTAATCGTTGCCCTCTCTGCAACGATCGCGTCTTCTCGTTCATGCTCGGCTTTCAGCTTGAGCCATTCTTCCTTCGTAATCTGGCCCTTCTCATACAGGAGATCTTCCACACTCGCTTGAGCCGGATTGGTCTGGATGATCACCCCGAGACTAAACAGACACAGACTGACTACAAACCACCATTGCTTCATTCGACTTCCTCCCTCCAGTTGGTCGTGTTTCCCAAAAACCGCGACGAGGTATAGAGGATGAACGTTAAGGCGGTGCTACGGAGTTGTTACGTGTTCGTTAAATTGTTTAAGATTTAGTGAGGTGCAACGATTATCGACTGGGTCGATTTACCGTAAGAAGCTTGATATGGATGCATAGAAAATGAGCGAATCATCAGGAACCCCGGATCGGAATCAAACCGAACCTCCACTGTGAGTGATCGAAAGAGCAGTAAGCATCATTCTCTTTACTCCTCTTCTGCTCTACTCACTTGCATCGACAGGCCGCTGCGAGAAGGTGACACGGTATTCTTCGCCGGACAACAGCGAGTGCGCATTGAAACCATGACCGTGAGCGAACCAACTAGAGTGGATTATACCTGCTTGCTCGCTCCGGATAGTCCCCTCATCGTCATTCACACGTGTAATACTGATGACGACCATTCGATCATCGCCGAAGTCCAAGGCAATCAGGCGGATGAATGGCCGTTTTGCCCTGTTCATACAAAGGTACGCCTAAAACACCAACAAATATTTCAGAAGCCGAATAACAGGAATTTACAGGCAGGCAACAACGCTTTCCAAATGATACTGGGTTCAGCATACCGCTCTCTCTTAATCTTGCTGGTTTAAACAGAGCAGCTGCTGTGCTTCAATCAGGCCTTCGGTGGGCTGTTCAACTATCTGAATCAACGAGGCCTGCTGCGGGCAGGGTTAGCAAACAGACAAGAGTGTAACAGTCTATGTACTGCGTGATTGTTTACAAACCGTTTACACAGTGTTTACATGATGGATACGGGAATGCGCTACGTAAGTCAGATTAACGCGTATGCATCCAAAAGACGGTGTCATATTCTTAAGCGCCTAGGTTTACCTACAATTAACTGAGGAAAGGATTTCTGTATGAATATAATGCGTTGGTCCATGGCCCTACTAGTATTGACCGTCGGCGGGTTAGCAAGTTGTGCGCACGAAGGGAGCTCGGTATCGGCTCCTCATCCTGTTACAGAGGCGGATCTCCAGAGTGTTCTGCGGGATGAATGGTCGCGACAGCTCTTCTGGGTTCGCAATGTGGTTCTGGACAATGCAAAGAACGATCTACGGTCTCGGAACTTTGCGGAAAGGGCTGTTCTTGCCAATATAAGAGATATGGCAAGGACGTTTGCCCCGTTCTACGGAGAAGCTGCCTCTGGTCAGCTCCGTACCCTGTTGACACAGCACTATGACGCAGTTAAGGCATATTCACAAGCTACTGTAGCCAAAAATAAAGGCCAGCAGGATGCAGCCAAGAGCCAGTTAACTTCGAATACTGAGGCAATCGCGACATTTTTTAGCGAGGTCAATCCCCACCTCTCGAAAGACTCTGTTAGAGCTCTATTTGCTACACATGTCGACCATCAGGTTGCGCAAATCACCAAATTCCAACAAGGAGATTACGCTGGCGAGGAAGAGGCCTGGCCGGCCATGGAGCACCACATGTACGTTATTGCCGATACACTCGCGACCGCCCTGGTGAAGCAGTTTCCGAAGAAGTTTATGTAGCCCGTCGCGCAGGGGGGCCAATCAGGCCTCTGGCCATGATATTCTTTTGGGAAATGCGCTCGATACGGCGAGCGACCTATTTCTTTTCCCAATTGTGAAAATCAGGAACGGAGCAAAGGCTCCCCTGCTCCACGGTTTCCTTGGGCACTCAATTGGGGCATGGTGATCCCACGTCGACGAGTGTGTCGCATGCCTAAAAATTTGAACTTGTCCCCTCTTGAGCAAAAGTGGATACCATGAGGAATTCCGGTTCGATTCTTTTCTTTGGCGCAATATTATGCCTCGAGCTTTCCTCCTGCCAAATTCGCCATCCAACGGCGACTATCCACGATGATCCGTCACGCTTTGTCAGACTCGAAGTCGACCATACGGTAGGCAGCAATCATTCGCATCCCGTCGATGTGACGACGGACGAAATGCGGGCGGTTCTGGCCGGCATGATAATCGACGAGCCGCATCTCTTTCCTTCGCTGAAGAGCAAGGGCGGGGAGCCGCCTCGACACTCAGCGTTCAACACAGGTGAGATTGATTTCTTTGCTCCCTTATTGGCAAAAGGTCTGAGAACGGCTACCCCAGAGGAGATCGTCACATTTTATCAAGCCACTCAGCAGACCGCGATCATCCAGATTGTCACATCAGGCGGGATGTTCGTTGACCGCGATGGGCTCCATGTCATACTAGGCAACTACCGCTCATCAACCCACTATGCTCCGGACCCTGGAATCGGGGATACGGCTGATGGCCGATCGGCTCCGCTCCAGCCTATTGCCCCCCAAGAAGCAAGATTAGACTTTGAACCGAGCACCGCCATAAGTTCGTTACAAAAAAGAAGTTTGAGCAAGTTGTTGCAACCAGAACGGCGAGAGATTATCGTCCTGTACAAGATGCTCACAGGCACAATTTCCGACATGGACCGCAAACTAAATTGACGGCTTCGTAAAAGCTTGAGCGATCTTACCCTTCTGTTCGAATCTTCTTCCGCCGCTTGGCTGAAAGCAATCGGCTCTTCCCAATAATTGTTGTCGGAGCCCGCCTAACAGGGGAGCATTTACCTCACATGACTTTCTTGACGTGAAGCGACTGACACCGACTTCGGCCTGATGTACAATGCTCATACACTGATACACAAAGACGTGTCATCGACTCCTAACCAAACACCTACCGAACCTCCGCTCTGGTCAATCGGAATTGTCGTAGCCATCATTCTCACTGCCCCTCTCATCTTGTACTCACTCGCGCCGACTGGGCCGCTGCGCGAGGGTGATACAGTGTTTTCCGCCGGGCAACAGCGAGTGCCCATTGCAACCACGACAACAGATAAACCGAATAGAGTGGACGATACCTGCTTGCTCGACCCGGATAGTCCACTCATCGTCATTAACGCGCCACCGAGTGACGCGGACCGTTCGATCATTGCTGAAGTCCAAGGCAATCCGGCCAATGAATGGCCGTTTTGCCCCGTTCATACAGAGGTACGCATACAGGACCACCAAACGTTTCAAAAGCCAGCGGTATTCGACCGCGTTCAAGAGTTATTGGTGGGGGGTTTCAATCGATGGTGAGAGTGATTTTCTACGACTTCAGCCTTGCCGCAAATTGTTTGCGGAACTTTGCCACTTTGGGTCCTACCACGACTTGGCAATACCCCTGGAGAGGATTTCGAACAAAGTATTCCTGATGATAGGATTCTGCCTCATACCATCGCGTGGCAGGCGCGACTTGCGTAACGATGGGTGCGTCGTACAGCTTTTCATCGGATAAAGTTTTGATCACGGTTTCTGCGGTATGGCGCTGTGCCGGAGTGCAGTAGAAGATTGCGGAACGGTATTGGGTGCCTCGATCGTTTCCCTGTCGATTGAGCGTCGTGGGATCGTGAATGACAAAAAATATCTCCAGGAGCTCCTTATACGAAATCACCGTTGCGTCAAAGGTGATCCGCACTGCCTCGGCATGCTCGGTCTGCCCTCCACACACCGCTTCGTATGTGGGATTGTCCAACGTGCCGCCTATATAGCCAGATTCGACTGAGTCAACACCGCTGACCTGGTCATAGACTGCTTCGAGGCACCAGAAGCAGCCACCTGCAAGAATGGCGACTTCCTTCTCAGGTGAGGTGATTGGTGAGTTGTCTCCCATCGTGTGATTGGTATCTTTCTTTTACCCTCATGGGGCTCTCTAGTCGTCTTCTTCCTCCTCAATATCTTCAATGCCTTCGTAGCTCATCTCCGGGAATGCCGCCGACGCTTTCTCACAAGCGGTCTCCACCATCTCTTCAGCATCTTCCGCAGAATCAGCATCGACCAAGAACTTCACGGTTATTGCGTACCTCTGGTCCACTCCCCAACTCCTTTCTCTGTCGCCCCGGGCAGATTTCTCGATCAAGTCTAATCGTTCTGTACTTTCTGATAGTTCTGGTAGCTGTGTCAACCGTGATCGACGCGACGTCGCCCTAAAATATCGACAGCGAGACAACCGGCGGGTCACTCCGAATCAGGCGATTCTATGGCTGTTCAGTCGTGGAAGAGTGAAGGATCTGAAGAAGGCTGAAGGTGAAAGTATGCTACTCGTCCGCTTCAAGATCGGAGAGTACTGTTTTGAGTTTTGCAAACTCTTCTGGCGCAATACGCGAAAAGGCAATTCCAAAGCTATTTCCATCGACCCACCGTACAGTCGCTTCGTCAACTCGCAGCGGCCAATCTAAACCGGGAACGTGGAGCCGGCATTCAAACTTTGATCCCGGCTCAACGGTCAT
>JACCDP010399272.1_pt1 | contig 15962 bp, 1 predicted proteins | sample 7445841 | NCBI WGS metagenome assembly JACCDP01 (sample SAMN15323441, study PRJNA562643) | freshwater metagenome | isolation source: river surface water | place: USA:Blue River Watershed | collected 2017-08-17 | reverse complement strand
GGCACGAACACAGTAACGCCATCAACTATACCAAGTATTCCAACTGTAATCGCCTATCCTGGTCGTAAATTCAGTGAATTGTTGCTGGATATTACATGTAATAACGGCGGCGCTTCGATTATTAACTATGTTGTTACAGCAAGTCCAGGAGGGCGAACATATAGTATCAGTGGTACAACACGATATGCGCCTATTACAAACTTGGATCCGGCCGTGGCCTATAGTTTTACAGTCGTTGCGAAAAACGTAAATGGTTCCAGTAATCCATCTACAGCAACCCCAGCAAGAAACCCATCCTCTGATTTGTACTATTTAGATTGGATAAAGCAGAATTCTATTATAAATAATACTTCAACCCAACAAATACCTGCATGTGGATTAGATTCAAGTGGAAATATATATATAGTATATTGGTCTTATGGAACAATAAGTGGTGGTATATCAAAAGGAAATGGTGATATTGTTGTTTCGAAATTGGATACAAATGGTTCTGTACTATGGACACGCCAACAATTGGCAATGAATACAACATCAGATGATTCATGGCCGCGCATAAATGTGGACGCTTCTGGCAATGTGTATGTGTCATACCAGACAACTGGAACTGTAAGTGGCGGAATATACCTTGGTAATACGGACATTGTTGTATTTAAAATGGATACACATGGTAATTTATTGTGGATAAAACAAAATGCCAGTATGAATACAATAACAGGGGGAGATAGTGGAACAAGTAATGGCGTCGATGCGTCTGGCAATGTATATGTATCCTATACTACATCGGGCACAATAAGCAGCGGATTAAGTGCTGGTAACAACGATATCGCATTATTGAAATTTAATGAAAATGGCGGGACTGTATGGGTGCGACAGTTCGCATTATTAAATACTTCATCAACAGACCAAGTATCAAGATTGGTTGTAGATGCTTCTGGAAATAGTTATATTGCATATCAATCTTATGGAACAATTAGTGGAGGGACATATAGAGGAAACGGCGATATTGTTGTAGTCAAAGTCGATACAAACGCAAATGTAATATGGACAAAACAGCATTCGAATGTGAATACAACTGGCACAGAGTCTGAACCAAGCATAGCATTGGATCCATCAGGAAATTTATATGTTACATATGGCACAACTGGCGCTGTTTCTGGAGGGTTATTAGTAGGCGGTGCAGATTGTGCTACATTTAAACTGGATGCGGATGGCAATTTGTTATGGGTTAAACAATATCCTGATATCAATACGGGAGGAACAGAGTTTTATCCATTTATTTCAGTAGATGCGTCAGGAAATAGTTATATTGTGTTTTATACATGGAACCCTGTATCTGGAGGATTATTTCTTGGAGGCAACTTCTCAGACATTGTTGTGCACAAATTAGATACGGATGGAAATCTATCGTGGGTCAAACAGCAAGATATAATGAATACTGGCAACCAAGATCAAAGACCGCACATTGTGGCGGCACCCGATGGAACCATTTATGTCTCTTATATGACATTTGGAACTGTAAGTGGTGGTCAAAATAGTGGATTTTGGGATATTGTTGTATTTAAGATGTCCCAACATACAACGGCGGTGCCAGGTGCTCCTACAAATTTAATTGTATCGGGCGGTAATGCGCAGGCAACACTATTATGGACCGAACCTCCAAACAACAATTCTTTAATTACGGGATATACGATTACATCGACTCCTGGTAATATCGTTACAACTGTCGCAGGAAGTGTAACAAGCGCGCTCATAACAGGTCTAATTAACAATGTATCGTATACATTTACAATTTATGCGACAAATGATCAGGGAAACAGCACAACCGCTACATCACCGTCTGTAAAACCATCCGGCGGATTAACAGTGCCTGACGCACCTACCGATATTTTTGCCTCTGCGGATTATGGTATTGCGACTGTATCCTGGACACCACCTCTTAATGATGGTGGAACACCAATCACACAATACACGGTTATTTGTACACCGGCCGCAGATGGATTCCGAACAGTCGATGTGTCTGGAAATACATATATCGCGACGATAAATAACTTATTAAATGGTATTGTATATACATTTACAGTGCGAGCAATCAATGCGATTGGAATTGGTGCCACATCTGCATCAACGACGGCAAGTTATGTAAATCCGATTGTATCCATGGCGATTCAGAGTGCGGCGGGAGATTCAACCGCATTAACATCGTATATTGATGCGGCGTTATTAACAAAAACGATACAGGATGTGTATTTGGAAATCCGAAACTCGATTAAAAATACAGAATTATCTACGGCAGACCAGGCAAATGTGATGAATATTGTGATCAAAGAACTCGGCGCACAAAACAACAATCAAAGTATATTCATTCTTCCAAACTATGATATGCCGTTCTTGTTTAGTTCTGCCTCTGCCACATCGACTGTATTATTACCAAAAGCGGCGCAAGTGATCTTGCCCAATTATAACGCATCAGGGGTAGCGTCATATTCGCTCGTCGATAACGCAGTCATTCTCGACGGAACGCAGTATTTACAGTTCGAAATACCACCATCGTATGCTGTGACTGTATCAAATCTGACGGGGTCCGCAACACTGTCTTTCAATGGACAAACAGTGAGTGACGGTACAAATCAGTATAGCGCCGGCGATAAGATTACAATCGGTTCTCATACATACACTGTCTCTGCTATCGGATCGATTACACTATTGCCGCAAGGTCAAAATAAGATGGTGATGATGGCAAACAATAACGGCATCTTGAAAACGCAGGGTACACTGAGCATCTTGGCCGTATCAACAGATTAAACCGGCAAACATAAAACAGTTAGAAATACTTAAGAGTTGTAGTTTTGAAATACAAATCTTAATTTATGATGTAGGAAGTACAGGAATTACTATACCCGGCAATGCGTATTGTATAAATTAATTTGTCCATATAAGGTATAACAAACCATGTCGTATTCAATATCATGGGTGAAGCAGCAGTCTTTGTTCAATACAACGGGCAATGAAACGGCCCCTCGTATTGTAACAGATTCGGCCAACAATATTTATATGACGTATGCTACGACAGGGACTGTGTCGAGTGGTACGAATAATGGAGTATCCACGGATGTTGTTGTCGCAAAGTTTACGAGTACGGGCACGTTGCTATGGACCAGACAACAAACGGTTATGAACAGTTCATCCACGGATACTGTACCAACGATTGCCGTTGATGTATTAAGCAATGTGTATGTGACGTATCAATCGGCAGGGACTGTATCTGGAGGAACTTTGCTAGGTTCAACCGATATTGTAGTATTCAAAATGGATACGAATGGTGCGATTCAGTGGATTAAGGAAACAGCTGTATCTGGCACAACTCTCGCAGATACAGTTCCTACAATTGCTGTCGATAGCACCGGCAGCAGTTATGTTGCGTATCAGACCGCCGGCACTGTCTCAGGTGGTACGTATATGGGGGGTGGTTCTGGCGGTGATATTGTCGTCTTCAAATTGGATACCAATGGTGCTATCCAATGGATCAAGGAACAAACCGTATTCAATACAGCCAACTCCGAGTTTACACCCGTAATTTCCGTTGATGGTTCGAACAATGTCTATATATCGTATATTACAATCGGAACAGTCAGTGGTGGTACAAGTGTATTGTCTGGTACAGCATCGTGCGCCGTTGTCATGAAAATGTCATCTGCGGGCGCCATAACCTGGATCAAACAGCTCGCAGCTATGAATACACTTGCGGCAAGTTCTGAAACTGTTCCGTCGATTGCTACAGATACTGCTGGAAACAGTTATGTTGCGTATGTAGCAGGCGCCACCGTGTCAGGTGGCACATTTTTAGGTTCTGGCGATATTGTTGTATTTAAAATGGATACGAGCGGTAATGTTGGGTGGGTCAAGGAATTAGCGCTTATGAATACGACAGGCACGGAAGCTACACCACTGGTTGCTCTCGATAGTTCCAGTAACGTATATATTACATATTCAACAACTGGCACTGTTTCTGGTGGAACCTTGTTAGGATCCAGTGATATTGTAGTTGTAAAGATGGATACAAACGGAGATATTCAATGGATGTCAGAAAGTGCCGCGTTCAATACAGTGGGTGCGGATACTGTTCCAAGTATTGCTGTGGATCGATATGGTAACGTGAATATTGCGTACCAAACCGCAGGGACAGTATCAGGTGGCACATTGTTGGGCGGCAGTGATATTGTGATGGCACAGATTTCTCAACCAGTGGTGAATCCTGCGAACTATGTTGCGTGGGTCAAGGAACTCACGGCCATGAATACATCGGCTGCGGAAGGTGGTATGAGACTCAAGTCGGACGCTCTTGGAAACAGTTATATTGTCTATACAACGGCGGGAACAGTTTCGGGTGGAACACTGCGAGGAAGCACTGACATTGTTCTTGTCAAAGTGTCAAGTGGCGGTGTTCTTCAGTGGGTAAGACAAGTGGCCTCAATCAATACAAGTGCTGCGGAAGCTACACCATCAATTGCTGTGGATCGTGATGGTAACAGTTATATTACCTATACAACTGCTGGGACTGTATCTGGCGGAACCTATTTGTTAAACAATGATATTGTCGTTGCGAGATTCAATACAAACGGCAACCTTGTGTGGATCAAAGCAAACACTACATTTAGCACAACAACCACGGAAGCGGCGCCATCTATCGCGTTAGATCCGACCGGTACAAATGTTTATATATCCTATCATACGTTTGGAACAACTAGTGGTGGTATACAAGTAGGAAACGGCGACATTGTCGTATCAAAAATAGCAACCGCAACCGGTTTAATTACATGGATCAGACAACTCGCTATATTAAATACAACAGGGACTGAAGGAAATGCTTCTATTGCGGTTGATAGTGCCGGTAATAGTTATGTTATTTATCAAACAGGTGGAACTGTATCAGGTGGAACATATTTAGGCAATACCGATGTTGTAATATCGAAATTAGATACAAATGGTATTGTAGCATGGGTAAAACAACCATTCCAAATCAATACATCCTTGACAGAAAGTTCTCCGTTTTCGATTGCGGTCGATGCTGGAAATAACGTGTATGTAGCCTATACTTCAACGGGAACTGTATCGGGTGGGACATTTATGGGTGGTGCGACCCCTGGTGATGTTGTTGTGTCAAAATTAAATAGCAACGGTGTTTTACAATGGGTCAGAGAGCAAAATATATTTAATACAACCAGTAATGAATGGGAGGCAAACGTTACAGTAGACCCCTTTGGAAATGCGTATGTTGTCTATGCGGCTGGAGGGACCGTGAGCGGTGGCACGAACTTGGGTCCTAGTGATATAACTATTCTCAAGCTTACAAATACAGGCACTATCGCGACGTTATTACAATTGCCTGTCATGAATACAGTTTGGAATGAAGGGACTCCATCTATTTCCACAGATTCATCAGGAGGTATTTATATAGCATATTATAGCAGTGGTACAGTATCCAGTGGGACATATTTAGGCGGTAACGATGTGGTTGTAGCCAAACTTGTACAGTATGCGCAGACACCAACGGTGCCAACTGCGCCTACAAGTGTAACGGCTGTATCCGGTGATTCGACGAGTGCTATTGTTTCTTGGACGCCTGCTACAAACTTGTACAATGCAGTTGTTAGTTCGTACACAGTTACATCGAGTCCTGGATCCTTTAGCGCGCTAGTAGATGGCTCCTTAACGACCGCAACAATTACAGGGTTAACCTATAATACATCGTATACATTCGCAGTCACTGCCACAAACAGTGTAGGTACAAGTAGTGCGGCAACATCCTCGTCGATTACGATCCGTAGTGCGCCATCGGCACCACAAAATGTATCCTATATATATGCCCCCAATCAGATCACAGTCTCATGGTCTGCTCCTGCTTCCGCCGGTGATTCTGACTTAACCAGTTATACAGTTCGATGCAGCCCGTTTGAGTCTGTGCAAACAACTGCGGATGCATCCACAACGTTTGCGACGTTTACCGGTTTAACAAACGGAACACCCTATAATTTTACAGTGGTTGCGAACAATCAATACGCAACAGGTCCTGCTGCTACCTTAACAAACGCGATCTGTTCGACCGTTCCAACTGCGCCAACATTGACACCTCGTCAAGGAGATACATATGGAGGAATTAACGTGTTATGTAGTGGTTCTGCAGCAAATGGTCGTGCGATTACAAGCTATACAGTGATAGCAAATCCAGGTGGGGCTACTGCTGTTGCGGGCGTTGCTACAGGTCAAACAACCTTTGTCGCTGTATTTAGCAATTTGACACAAGGACAGTCCTATACATTTACAGGATATGCCACAAATCCAGATGGCAATTCCCTTATATCCGCTGTATCTGCTGCCATCACGCCTTCTTCGGATCTATATTATATGGATTGGGTCAAACAATTTCCTGCCATGAATACAACTGTAGTAGATCACTATCCGTCCGTTTCGCTTGACGCAGCGGGTAATATTTATATAATGTATCAGACAAACGGGACTGTAAGTGGTGGGACAAACATACCGGCCCAATATCTTGCTGCACTCGCAAAAGTCGATAAACGTGGGCAGTTACAATGGGTCAGACAACAAGCAAATCTGAATACATCCGCAACATCATATAACGCAATGAACGTGGCAACAGATTCGTCTGGAAATAGTTATATAACATATTCGACAAATGGTGTTGTATCAGGCGGTGTGTTTTTAGGAGGAAACGCTGATATTGTTACTGCAAAACTAGATACCTATGGTAATATTTTATGGATTCAACAACCATCCATTATGAATACAGCATTCACAGACGCAGCCCCCTATATCGCAATCGATGCGTCTGGCAATTCGTATGTTACCTATTTAACGTACGGAACTGTCAGTGGCGGCACATTTGTAGGAATAAATGGATCAGCCTATAACGTAGTCGTATCAAAATTCAATACAAATGGACGCATACAATGGATAAAAGAATATGCGGTGATGAATGCTGCTCTGGTGACCAATTCGCAGCCATATATCGCAGTAGATAATTCTGGAAATGTGTATGTAACACATGTGTCGTTTGGAACTATATCGGGTGGAACATATCGAGGTAACGGTGAGATTGTTGTTACAAAATTAGATACAAACGGTAATATTTTATGGATCAAAGAAGAGGGTGTAACAAACACAAGCAGTTTTGACGAATGGCCTACCCTTGTTGTCAATAGTGCTGGGGATATTTATGTAGGATATATGACACAATCAGTTGTTAGCGGAGGAACATCATTGGGTAGTCGAGACATTGCTATGTTCAAGATGAATAGTAGCGGTGTTGTTCAATGGGTCAAACAATACGCACTAATGAACACAAGCAATAATGAATATTATCCAAAACTTGGCATTGATGCTTCTGGCAATGTGTATGTTTATTATATGTCGTATAGTGTTGTCAGTGGTGGAATTAATGTAGGCGCAACATCATACGCATCGCCTGTCCTTGCGAAAGTAGATAGTAATGGCACATTATTGTTTGTAAAACAGCAGCCGTTAATGGGTGGATTTTTGTATACAACCAGTGTGCCAATTGGATTTGCTGTGGATCCTTCTGGTAATGTTGCGATGGCATATTCTACATTTGGACCAATCAGTGGGGGATCCAATTTAGGCAGTGTCGATATGGTTGTATCAAGAATGGTTCAACACACCGTTTCTTCTGTAGCAGCTCCAGTTGTATCTGTATCGTCGCAAGATTTACAGGCCGTTGTTTCCTGGACTTCTGACACAACCCTTTACGTCAATCCGATTACAAGTTATACTATTGTAACAAATCCTGGAAATCTTACAACTACCGTAAGTGATCCTCTACAGACATCGGCAACTATTACTGGGTTAACGGGGGGTGGTACGGAGTATACATTCACTGTCACTGCGAATACGGTTGCGGGAAGTGTATCCGCAGATCCTGTAAGCGCCACCATTTATGGACAACCAGGCGCACCTACAAATCTCACAACGATTGTTGGAAATCAACAAATTACCGTGAGTTGGGTCGCGCCTACTGTTGCCGGTGAATTGCCTATTACAAGTTATACAGTTGTATCGAACCCTGGTGGATTCACCGCGACAACTGTGAATGCGTCGATTACACGTGCGATTGTATCAGGATTAACCAATGGCATTCCGTATACATTTACCGTGTATGCAAACACAAGTGGCGGACGAGGGGTATCCTCCACACCATCCGCGGTCGTATATGCTTCGTCTATCCCTTTAGCACCCTATGGAGTTGTAGCAACCCAATCCGTAGCATACGGAACTGTGAATGTGAATTGGCAGATGGAATCCAACGGCGGTTCGGCAATTACCAGTTATACGGTTACATCGACACCTGGAAATGTAAGACAAACTGTAACATCAGCCTACGCATTATTTACTGGCTTAGATCCAAACACATCGTATACATTTTCTGTATATGCCACGAATGCGAATGGATCTAGTCCGTCAGCAACAAGTAATGCGATCAATCCATCAGCGGATCTTGTGTATTTGGAATGGATCAAGGAACAGGCGATTATGAATACAACCAATTTTGAATACAGACCAAGTATTGGAAAAGATGTGGTTGGAAATGTATATGTAACATATTATACGGGTGGAACTGTATCGGGTGGGACATTTATGGGTGGTAGTTACGATATAGTCGTATTCAAAATGGATACCAATGGTAATGTACAATGGATTAAGGAGCAATCTATTATGAATACAACCGGTACAGATTACAATCCAATAATTGCGGTCGATCCATCTGGAAACAGTTATGTAACATATTATACATTTGGAACTGTATCAGGTGGAACATATTTAGGGGGCGGCGATATTGTCGTCTTCAAAATGGATACCAATGGCAATTTACAATGGATCAAAGAACAATCTAATATGAATACAACGGGGGGAGATCAATATCCAACCATTGCTGTAGATAGTGCCGGCAACAGTTATATAACATATTATACGACTGGAATTGTATCGTCAGGAACTGTAAGTGGTAATAATGATATTGTCGTCTTCAAAATGGATGCCAATGGCACTTTACAATGGATTCAACAACAGGCGGTAATGAATACAACTCTTAGTGAGTTCAATCCAGTGATCGCTGTCGATGCGTCTGGAAATTTATATGTATCCTATCATACGAGTGGAACTGTATCAGGAGGACAATTGCTTGTAAGTTATGATATAGTAGTATTCAAAATGGATAATAATGGTGTTGTACAGTGGATCAAAGAACAACCAGCAATGAACACATCAGATTGGGATTATTATCCATCGATAGGTGTTGATAGTTCGGCAAATGTATATGTAACCTATTACACATGGTCCACAGTATCCGGCGGAACGAATAGTGGTGGTGTTTACGATGTTGTTGTCTTTAAAATGGATACAAATGGTGTTCTACAGTGGATCAAACAACAGGCGGTAATGAATACAACGGGGGGAGATCAATATCCAACGATTGCTGTCGATGCGTCTGGAAATTCCTATGTATCCTATTATACAAGTGGAACTGTATCCGGCGGAACGTTATTGGGAAATCCAGACATAGTAGTCTTCAAAATGGATACCAATGGTGTTCTACAGTGGATCAAAGAACAACCTATTATGAATACAACGAGTACAGATTACTATCCAACCATTGCGGTCGATAGCTCAAAAAATATCTATGTTGCGTATTACACAAGTGGACGAGTCTCTGGTGGAACGTATTTGGGCAATCAGGATATCGTCGTGTTTAAAATGGGACAACACGTTGTATCTGCGCCCCCTACACCAACCGTAACAGCAGTTGCGGGCAACCTTAAAGCCACGGTAACATGGACAATGCCACCAGATCCTTTAGTAAATCCAATCACCTCTTATGTCGTAACATCGAATCTTGGACATTCGGCTACAGTCAATGGATTAACCAATACAGTCGTATTTACAGGATTAACGGGGCAAGGCACGAGTTACACGTTCACTGTAGTATCCACAAACGCGTTAGGAACAAGTACGGCTACAAGCAATACAATTCAAGTGTATGCGCTTGCTACAGCTCCAACTGTTTCTGCGACTTCGACAAATGGGCAAGCAACAATTAATTGGTTGCCTCCCTCTTCTTCTGGCGATGGTGCAATCACAAACTATACGATTACATGGATGCCAGGCAATGGCACATTTACGACTGCGGATAACACAGCGATAAACTTTACAAACTATGTTCTCACAAACGGAATAACCTACAAATTCACTGTTGTAGCAAATGGACCCTATGGATCCGGTGATTCTGCGAGTGTATTTACGACACCTTCCACGATTCCAAGCAGTGTTGTGGTAACACCTATGTATGGCAATCGTTACAGTGAAATTATACTGCGGTTTTCATGTGATACAGGTGGTGCGTCGATTCTCAGTTACACAGTCACTATGAATCCAGGCAATTTGACCTATGTCTTTGGTGGAACATCGGCAGCATTAATTAGCAATTTAGATCCGGCCGTGGGATACACATTTTCTGCGACGGCTACGAACTATCGTGGTACGAGTTTGTCTTCGAGCACAACATCTCCTTTCTATCCATCATCAGATCTGATGTATATGGATTGGATTAAGCAGACACCGGCCATGAATACATCCACTTCAGATGTAAATCCAAAAATGGCACTAGACGCATCTGGAAATACCTACATAACCTATTACACATTGGGGACAGTATCAGGCGGGACAAATCGTGGTGGAAATGATGTGGTTGTTTCAAAATTGGATACAAATGGTAATTTACTCTGGATCAAACAACCGTCTTCGATGAATACCACAACTACTGACTCAAATCCAACGATTGCGGTAGATGCTTCTGGTAATAGTTATATCGTCTATCAATGTTCGGCCACGGTTTCTGGTGGAACAAATAGAGGTGGCACAGATGTTGTTGTTGCGAAATTGGATACCGACGGTAATGTGCAATGGACAAAACAACAATTGGTCATGAACACAGCAGGTAACGATTTGAATCCCTATATTACACTCGATGCTTCTGGAAATATGTATGTCATTTATCAAGCTTCTGGAACGGTATCTGGTGGAACATTTTTAGGCAATCAGGATATTGTTGTGTTCAAGATGGACAACAATGGAAATATGATGTGGATCAAACAACATTTTAGTTTGAACTCGACCAACTTGGAAGCAAATCCTAGTATTGCTACAGATGATTCTGGCAATGTGTATGTAACATATTATACGAATGCAACGGTGTCTGGTGGAGTGAACAAAGGCAGTGTAGATATTGTTGTTGCGAAATTAGATACAAATGGCAATTTAGTCTGGATCAAACAGCAATTAAATATGAATACCACGAGCAATGACTACAGTTCCTACATTGCGGTCGATCCATCTGGAAACAGTTATATAACGTATTTTGCGGCAGGGGCTGTATCGAGCGGATCGTATATGGGCAACAATGATATCGTCATATTCAAAATGGATACCAATGGTAACGTATTATGGATTAAAGAACCAGTCGGTGTAAACACATCGTCTGTTGACCAAAATCCAATGATTGCGATTGATAATTCTGGCAATAGTTATATAGTCTATTATACAACTGGCACAGTATCTGGAGGAACAAATATAGGCAGTCAAGATATTGCGTTCTGCAAACTAGATATAGATGGAACAGTACAATGGATAAAACAATCGCCATCTATGAATACTAGATATAGCGAGTCGATACCTTCGATTGCTGTTGATAAAACATCTGGAGCGGTCTATATATCTTATTTGACATATGGTTCTGTAAGCGGCGGACAGAATGCGGGAGATCGTGATATTGTTCTTACAAAGTTTTCGACACATACAACCGGCGGGCCAAGCGCGCCAACCAATCTCGCGGCCTCAGGGGGAGATGCGCGTGCCAATATTTCCTGGAACACTCCTTTCAACGGCAATTCTGTGATTACAAGTTACACGATTACCTTACAACCAGGGAATATAACATATACCACGGAGAATGGTTTAATAACTTCTGCGACAGTAACTGGTCTTACAAATAATATCACGTATACTTGCACAATTACAGCCACAAATAGCATAAGTACAAGTAGTCCATCTGCGTCCATAACCGTCACACCTACAAATGGAAATACAGTGCCAGATCCTCCAACATCCATTATAGCCTCCGCGGATTATGCAACAGCTACAGTCACGTGGACACCCCCACTCAATACTGGAGGGTTACCCTTGATCGGATATGTTGTCATATGTAGTCCCGCAGAAGATGGATTTGTGACGCAATCTGTCGATAGCGTAACAACGACCGCGACATTTGACAATCTTCTGAACGGTATTACATATACCTTTACCGTAAAATCGGTGAATAGTCTTGGTCTGAGTGTTGCATCGAATGCGGCAACCGCGGCCTATACGGATCCAGTGATTACGGGTACACTCCAAGGGGCATTAACGGATCCAACTGCGGTACAGTCATATCTTGTATCCGCAATCACAACTACAAAAACAATACAAGATAACTATATCGAATTGCGCAACTCATTGAAGGCATCCAATTATACAATTACAGATGATGCACTGGTGCGTTCCGCAATGGTTCCTGGATTTTTGTCCGCAAATACAAACAATCCTATTCTGACACTTGGACCGCAATACGTCCCCTTCTTTTTTAATTCTGTTACGAGTTCGACACAAGTAATACCTCACAGGGGTATACAAGTGTTATTGCCAACCTATACAAGTAATGTAGCCACCTATGATTTGGCCACCACACCACTCGTACTTGACGGAACACAATATGTACACGTTGAAATACCCGCAGGAAGCAGTATTACATTTACGGATAGCCAGGCGTCAAAAACACTCACCTATGATGGTATTAACCTTACAGATGGAACAACAAGCTATGTTCCTGGAAACACGCTTACAATCGGATCTCGTACTTATATTGTGTCTGCGATTGGTTCCATTACATTGTTGCCCGTCAGTCCCAACAAGATGGTAATCATGGCAAACAATAATGGTATTTTGAAAACCCAGGGTGGGATGGCTATTCTGGCCGTATCCACGCAATAAACGCAAGTAGCACTTCTTTAAGAATTCCATTTCAAAAATAGAAATCTTAAACATTGTTTGTAACACAGAATATATTAGGAGACCCGACACGCGCGTTCCAAACATCAAAATAACCAGTGCATGAAATAAGAGAAACCATGTCAGCCTACACATTGGAATGGATTAAAAACATTGTCGGATTGAATTCGAATGGGGCAGAGACAGTGCCCTCTGTAGCAAACGATGGATCTGGAAATATGTATATTGCGTATTTGTCATCAAGCACGATCAGTGGCGGAACCGCACTAAATGCGAGTGGAAACCTTGTATTAGCAAAAGTAAATACAAACGGCGTGCTTGTGTGGGTAAAACAGCATGCAGCGTTAAACAATCTAACAAACACCTACGCCCCATCTCTGGCGGTTGATAGCGCAGGAAATCTTTACGTCGCATACTATGTAGATGCGTCCATTAGTGGACAGTCTCCAATCGGAACCGCCGACGTCGTCATCGCAAAGCTCGATACGAACGGCGCAATAGTGTGGGCAATCCAGAATGTTATTTCGACAAATACGATTGATTTAAATCCGTCCATCGCACTCGATGCCATAGGAAATATCTATGTTTCCTATCATACATATGGCGTTGTGAGTGGTGGCACGAATATAGGAACATGGGATATCGCTGTTGTAAAAGTAAATACTGGCGGAATATTACAATGGATCAAACAGCATACACCTATGAATACAACCGTAGCTGATACGTATTCATCGATCGCAACAGATAGTGCTGGAAATTGTTATATAGCGTATCAAACAGACGGAGCTGTGTCAGGCGGCACATATGTAGGGAACGGTGATATTGTACTCGCAAAACTAGATACATCTGGAATCCTACAGTGGGTCAATCAATATTCATCGCTCAATACATCAAGTACGGATGGTACCCCAAACATAAAGGCGGATTCCGCCGGCAATGTATATCTTGTCTATTTTGTTGGTGGCACCGCAAGTGGAGGCTTCGATAGTCTATATGGTGATACAGCCGTTGCAAAAATCAGTACAAACGGTGCCATACAATGGATTAAACAATTGGCAGCGATGAATACATCCCAGACAGATCAATCTGCGAAAATTGCGATTGATCCAAGCGGGAATGTTGTAGTTGCGTATCAAACAACAGGCACAATTATTGGCGGTATAAACAGCGGTATAAATGATATTGTGATGTATAGTCTTACTACAAATGGCGCATTTCAATGGTCAAGGCAAACTGCTACAATGAATACAACGAATAGCGATACGAATCCATCGTTATCAATTGATGGATCGTTTAATATTTTCGTTGCGTATCAGTCAGTGGGCACTGTAAGTTCAGGTAGTCCAAGCTTAGGTATCGGTGATATTATTGTATTCAAACATTCATTAACGAGTCCAGCTATTCCACAAAATGTAAGTACAAGCAATATACCCTCTTTTTTTGGCGCGCGCATATCATGGACAAATCAAGGCTTCACATACAATATCTATCGTGATACAGATGGAACCGGTATAACAAAGACATTTGTAGGAACTGTTACAAATGCTGGAGTGTATAATGATGTTTCGTTAGCCTCTCTTGGAACGTATTATTACTTTATAAATGCTGTAAACGGCCCATTCACTAGTGGATTTAGTGCGGGCGTATCCTATGTATTTCGCGAAACTTTAGGGTGGTTAGTACAGTCTCCTATATTAAATACACCTGTGCGGGAAATTATTCCAACAGCAACGCTGGATTCCGATGGAAACATTTATATATCGTATGTACGAACAAATAATTCTAATGGATATAATATTGTAATCGCAAAATTGGATGCAAATGGAATCCCAATGTGGGTAGTACAGCATCCAGATATGAATGCTGATATAGATAATTATGTGCCATCGACTACATCTGATGCTTCTGGTAATATTTATATTGCTTATATGGCGTATAAAACTGTTAGTGGAGGAACAAATCTAGGAAATGATTATGACATTATTGTAGCAAAGATTGATAGTTCTAGTAATATTGTGTGGGTAAAACAGCATCCTTCTTTAAATACGGAAACATACGAGGGTTCCCCCTATATTATATCAGATAATTCTGGCAATTTGTATATAACGTATCAAACCGCAGGATCTGTAAGTGGCGGATCGTTTGCCGGCCCAAATGATGTTGCGATTGCGAAGCTAAATAGTGCCGGTAATATTGTATGGATTAAACAAACAGGATTAAATACAGTGTCGAATGATGTTATATCCACACTTGCTCTCGACGCATCAGGAAATATTTACGCAGGTATAGAGACATATGGTTCTTTTACCGGTTCAAACGCAGGATTGCGTGATATAGCGATTGTCAAATTGGATACAAACGGAAATATTCTCTGGATAAAACAACCTAGTCTATTAAACACAGGATTTGATGAATATCGTCCAGTTGTTCGCGTTGATCGTGCCGGTGCTATATATGTGGCATATCATACAACAGGAATTGTAAGCGGAGGTGTTTATTTGGGCACGAATGATATTGCTATAACAAAGTTAGATATTGATGGTAATGTAATATGGTTAAAACAACATAGTGCTATGAATAGTACAGGAAGTGAGTTTAATGTATATATTGATTTAGATATATATGGTAACATTTACGCATCGTATGTAACTGTTGGAACTATTAGTGGCGGGTTAGTAAATACATCCTATGATGTAGCGATTACAAAGTTGGATACAAATGGGCAAATTATGTGGGTCAAACAGGCATCTGCAATGAATACGACACTCGGCAATGAAAATGTGCCGTATCCAGTTATAGATTCAACTGGTAATATTTATATTACATATCAT
>JACCDP010313507.1_pt1 | contig 15964 bp, 15 predicted proteins | sample 7445841 | NCBI WGS metagenome assembly JACCDP01 (sample SAMN15323441, study PRJNA562643) | freshwater metagenome | isolation source: river surface water | place: USA:Blue River Watershed | collected 2017-08-17 | reverse complement strand
GCAAGTCGTCCCGCCACTGATCGGGCTGGTTGCCGTACATGTGCTGAAAAAATTCTTCCGCCTGCGGGCCACGCAACACCGCCTCCACTTCGCCCGCCAGCGCCAGTGTTTGTGCGGGGCTCCATTGAGGCAACACCCCGGCATGCACCATCAGGCAATCGTCCTGTTGCCAGGCCAGCGATTGCTGCTGCAGCCAGTGCATCAAGTCGTCACGGTCTGACGCCTGCAACACGTCTTGCACCGTGTCACCCCGTTTGAGCGGTGCCAGACCGCGGTGCAAAGCCAGCAGGTGCAGATCGTGATTGCCCAGCAAACAGCGCGCGCTGTCGCCCAGGTCACGCAGGCGGCGCAACACGCCTACGTTGTCGGGGCCGCGGTTGACCAGGTCGCCCAGCACATAGAGCCGATCGCGGCTGGGAGAGAAGTCCAGGGCCTGCAGCAAGCGTGTGAAGGCCTCATGACAACCTTGCACATCGCCAATCAAGTAAAGTGACATACCGGCATTGTCCAGTATTCGACCCCTTGCCTCTCGCCATGGATATTCTTCTCATCGTCGTCCTCATCCTGCTCAACGGACTGTTTGCCATGTCTGAAATGGCCGTTTCGTCGAGCCGTAAGGTGCGTCTGCTCGCCATGCAGGAGGCGGGCGAGCATGGGGCAGATCTGGCCTTGCAGTTGCTGGAGCGTCCGACCCAGTTTCTGTCCACCGTGCAGATTGGTATCACCTCCATCGGTGTGCTCAACGGCATCGTGGGAGAAGCCGCGTTCAGTGAGTCGGTGTCGCGCTGGCTGGTGTCGGCCGGCTGGTCCGCCACGGTGGCCACCTACGCGGCGACGGCCATGGTGGTCACACTCATCACCTTGCTCACCATCGTCTTTGGCGAGCTGGTGCCCAAGCGCATCGCGCAGCTCTACCCGGAAACCATCGCCCGTCACACTGCGCCCCTCATGCGCCTGCTGGGGGTGGTGGCGCGCCCCTTCATTGCCTTGCTCTCGGCCAGCACGGCCGGGGTGTTGCATCTCCTGCGCATGGACACGCGCCGCCAGGACTCGGTCACGGAAGAGGAAATCAGCGCCAGCCTGTCCGAGGGCGTACACGCGGGGCTCATCGAGCACCAGGAACACCAGATGGTGAAGAACGTGTTTCACCTCGACGACCGTCCGCTCACGTCGCTGATGGTGCCGCGCTCGGACATCGACTGGCTGTCGGCCAAGGCCACGGTGCAAGAAGCCCTGGACCAGGTGCGTCAAGGGGCCATGCACTCCTGGTACCCGGTGTGCCGGGCGGGGCTGGACGATGTGGTGGGCCTGGTGAGTCTGGCCGAATTGACCCAGCAAACGGCGGGCGATCAGTTGCTGGAGACGCTCATGGTGCCAGCGGCCTTTGCCCCTGAAACCCTGAGCGGTCTGGACCTGCTGGAGCAGTTTCGCCGCCCCGCCACACGCACGCGGCGCTCGGCCCAGAGCGGTCGCATGGTGATGGTGGTGGATGAGTATGGCGTGGTGCAAGGGCTCATGACGCCGCGCGATTTGCTTGAAGCCATCACAGGTGAATGGCTGGACCATGCCAGCGTCCAAGACAGCTGGGCCACGCCGCGTGGGGACGGCAGCTGGCTGCTTGACGGCGCCATGCCCGTGGTGGAACTCAAGACACGCATGGGCCTGAGCGAATCTTTGCCCGGCGAAGACCGGGGCCTGTACAACACGCTGGCCGGGCTCATCATGTCGGTGAGCGGCAAGGTGCCCGCCACCGGGGCGCGTGTCCAAGTTCAGGGCTGGGAGTTTGAAGTGGTCGACCTCGACGGTCGACGCATCGACAAGGTGTTGGCCAAGCCGCTGGCCCCTCCCGAGCCCGCTTCAGCCGCGCCTCAGGGGCGCGTCATCACGAAGTCGTAGTTCAGCGTGTAGAAGTCTTCCTTCATCACCTTGCCGTCAGGGGCCGTGCCCGGGGGTTGACGGACGAAGTCGGCAATCAGGGACGGGCGAACGCCGAACACAGCGTCGCCATCGAGGTTCTTGCTGTTGCGGTCGAAGATGTGCGTGACCAGCGGACGGAAGCCCTCGGCCTGGATGCGGTAGTGCAGGTGAGCCGGACGCCAGGTGCGGCCGGTGGTGGCGCGCAACATGATCTGGGCCGTGCCATCGGTCGGAATGGGGTAGTCCACCGGCAGAATCGACCAGAAGTGGTAGCGACCTTCGGCGTCCGCGTGCAACACAGCGCGGGCCCAGGGGCCGTTGGTCTCGAGGTCGGTCTGCACGTCGTACAGGCCACGGTCGTCCGAGTGCCACACGTCGATGACAGCGTGGGGGATGGGGCGACCTTCGGTGTCCAGAATGCGGCCCTGGGCATGCATGGGCGTACCGGCAGCCCCGGCGCTGATGTCAGCGCCCAGGGGGAACTCGGGGGCATTTTCCAGCAGGAACGGGCCCACCAGCGTCGGCTCGGTGGCGTGCGCCGGGCGCGGGTAGTCTTGCGTCACGGTCAGCATGGACAGACCCAGCGCATCCGAGAAGATCATGAATTCGTTGCGGCCCGGGCCGCAAAACTTGCCGGTTTCTTCAAAGAGCTGCATGGCATAGGCCCACTCGCTGGCCGAGAGCTTGACCTCTTTGGCAAAGCTGTGGATGTGCTTGATCAGCGACAGCATGATCTCGCGCAGACGCGGGTCGGGCGTGTTTTGGTAGCGCTTGAGCACCTCGTCGGTGATCAGGTCGGTGGCGTCATACAGATTCTCGATCGTGTGCGCGTTCTTGTGGTCTGGAGCGTTCATCGTGGCTGTCTTCCTTAATGTTGAAAGTCGGTGGCTTTGTCGCGCAGGTCGTTACCGGGCTTGAGCCGGAACTTGGCAATTTTCATCGATCCGGTGTGCGGCAGGTCGTCCACCATCACAATATACCTCGGTTGCTTGATCAGCGACAAATGCGCCACCGCATGCTGGTGCACCTGCGGGGGGGTGAGCGTGGCCCCGGGGCGGGGGACCACCGCCACCAGAATCTCCTCCTCGCCCAGGTCGGACGCCACCCCGATGGCGGCACATTCCAGCACATCCGGGTGACTGCCGATCACGCTGTCAATTTCCGCCCCCGAGATATTCTCACCGCGCCGGCGGATGATGTCCTTCTTGCGGGTGAAAAAGAACAGGTAGTCGTCGCTGTCGCGCTGACACAGGTCGCCGGTGAGAAACCAGCCCTGGTGAAAACTGGCGGCGGTTTGCTCGGGGTCGTTGAAGTAGCCCTGCATGAGCGTGGGGGTGCGCACCACCAGTTCGCCCACTTCGCCCACGGCCGCGTCCTGCCCGTCGGCATTGAGGATGCGCACCTCGGGGCGGGGAATGGCGGGATCCGGGTGGGGCGAGATACAGCCCATGCTGCCGAGTTTGTGCGGCCCCAGAAAAGGATTGCTCAGCACACCGGGAATTTCCGTCATGCCATAGCACTCGATGAGCGTGTGCACCCCGAATCGCTGCTGGAAGGTGTCGAGCAGGTCGCGGTTGAGCGGCGCCAGAAACATCTTGTGCAGGCGGTGGCCCGGCACAAACTCCTCGGGCGGTCGACGCGCCAGAATGGCCGCCGCCGACATGATGACATTCACCTCGGTGGCGCGGGTGTGAGCCACTTGCTGCCAGAACGCCGAGGCCGAGAACTTGCGAATCAGGATCAGCGTACCCCCGCAGGCCATGGCACCGCCCAGGGAGTACATCAGGGCATTGATGTGAAAGAGCGGCAACACACACATCACGCGCTCGTCGGGTTGCAGGAACATGCGCTGCACAAAGGCTTCGGCCGTGAGCAGGTAGGTGCGCTGGCTGTGCATCACCCCTTTGGGAAAACCGGTGGTGCCCGAGGTGTAAATGATGAGGAAGGTGCTGTCGGCCGAGCCCACCCGTGTGTGCGCGTCTGCCGCACTGCGGTCCCATTGGTCCAGCAAAGAGGCTTCAGCGCCCCACGGCTGGTCGATGATGACGCGCCAGGGCGCTGGGACCATGCCCGCCAGCGCCTCGGCCACGCGGGCGCTCGGTTCGGGCGAGCAGATCACGCCGCACACGCCGGCGTGTTCAAAGATGTAACGCGCCTCGCGGGCCTCGAACTCGGGGTTGCATGGCACCACGATGGCACCCAACCGGGCGCAAGCCAGCATGAGCACCACGGTGGCCGGGTGGTTGTAGGCCATGAGACCGATCCGGTCGCCTGCGGCGACGCCGCGGTCCTTCAGCCATTGCACCGCGTGGTGGGTGCGTTGCGCGCACTCGCCCCAGGTCATCACCTGGTTGTCGTACTCCACCATCGAGCGGCTGGGTTGCGCCTGGCAACGTGAGGCAAAAAAATCCGCCAGGGAAAAATCGTGCGCAGGAAAGCGCCGCAAGACGTCCAGCGGCGGGATCAGCGACGCGTGCAACGGGGAGGGCAACGGGGAGGGCAACGAAGTGGGTGGGGCGGTCATCGGGACCATAGTCTCTGGGTCAAGGGGAGAACAGCGAGTCGCGGGCAGGACAGCTCAGGGAAACCTCGTGTGTCCCAGCGGCAATGGTAAGCCGAGAATCGAGCGTCGATCCAACAACTCACCCGGAAGACCATCAACATGCAAAGAAGACCGTTTTTGCAAGCGCTGGGCGCCAGCACGCTGCTCGCATCGCCACTGACTGCCTTGCACGCGCAAAACCGCCCCATCCGTGTGGGCAGCACACTGTCTTTGACGGGCCCCTTGGGGGGCACTGCGGTGATGCACAAAATTGCCGCCGAGATCTACATCGAGCAGGTCAACAAGCGCGGGGGCTGGTTGGGTCGTCCCGTGGAGTGGGTGGTCAAAGACGACCAGTCCAAGCCCGATCTGGCCCGTACCCTCTATGAGCAACTCATCACCGGCGACAAGGTCGACTTGCTGATGGGCCCCTATGCCACCGCCAACTCGCTGGCTGCCATGGGCGTGGCGCAGCGCAACAGCAAGGTGTTGGTCACCAACTCGTTTGGCATACCCTCGCTGGCCAAGTACGACATGCACTTTGCGGGTTATGTCATGGGCCATGACCCCGGCACCACCGTGCCCAACACCTTGATGGACAGCCTGACCGCTGGCGGCCAGTCGCCCAAGTCGGTGGCCATGGTGACCAGCAAGTTCCCCTCGGTGGTGTTCATGTCGCAAGGCGCGCGCGAGGTGTTCAAAAAGCGCGGCCTGCAAGAAAAACTCTGGCTGGAGTGGGAGTTTGGCAACAAGGAGTTTGGCCCCATTGCCTCGCGCCTCAAGGAAGCCAATGCTGAATTGGTGTGGATCGGCTCCATCGGCCCCGAGAGCATCCAGTTGCTCGAGGCCATGAACAAGATCGACTACCGCCCCAAGCTGCAATTCCACCTCTACCCCACACCGGGCCCGCTGGCCCAGTCGCCGCTGGCCTCCAACGTGCTCACCGTGACCACCTTCGAGCAACACGCGCCCTTCACCAACCAGCCCGGGGCGGGCGAGATCATCAAGATCTACAACGAGCGTGCGGGCAAGGCGAACTTGCCCGACACGGCCTTTGAATTGCAGGCCGCCAATGCCGTCACCGGCTGGCAAATTCTGGAGGCCGGCGTCAAAGGCTCCAACAGCCTGGATGACCGCAAGATTGCCGACTGGCTCAAGGCCAACAAAATCGACACCCTGGTGGGCAAGCTGCGCTTTGACGGCCCCAACAACTACGGCGACGACTTGAACCGCATCAAGCAGTTGCAAAACGGCAAGTGGGTCGTCATCCATCCCAAGGATGTGGCGATGCCCGGCTCGCGTCTGGCGGTTTGATTCCAGCGCGCGTGCGGGTGTTTTTACTGGACTGAGCGTCAGCCCTGCCGGCCGGCAGGGCGCGCCTGAATGTGCATGCCCAGCGCTTCTCTTCTTTTGCAATCCCTGGCCTCGGGTGTCTTCATTGGCGCCCTCTACGGCCTGATTGGCCTGGGCCTGGGTCTGGGCTGGGGGCTGTTGCGGCTGATCAACCTGGCGCATTTTGCGTGGGTGTTCCTGGCGGCCTACATCACCTACGAACTCAAGACCCGACTGGGCATTGACCCGCTGATCTCGCTCATCGGGTTGGTGCCGCTGTTTGCGTTGCTGGGGGTGGCCATGCAGGCCTTGCTGGCCCGCTTTGCCATCACGCCCTTCAACTCCTTGCTGGCCACCTTTGGCCTGACGGTGGCGGTGGAGGCCTTTTTGCAATTGATCTGGAGCGCCGACTTCCGTCGCATGGCCTCGCACTACGACGAGCTCAAGCTGCGCCTGGGGCCCATGGTGGTGACCTACTCCGAGGTGGTCACCATCGTGCTGGCCTGGGTGATGGGCGGGGTGGTGTGGTGGATGCTGTATCGCACCGACCTGGGCAAATCCATCCGCGCCAGTGCCGAGGATGCCGCCATGGCCACCGCGTGTGGCATTGACGCGCACCGTCTCGCGCTGGGCTTGTCCGGCGCGTGTGCCGCCCTGGCCGCGTGTGCCGGTGTCTGCGTGGCCCTCACCTTCACCCTGGCCCCCTCGCAGATCTATGCCTGGGTGGGCGTGGTGTTCGCCACCGTGATGATGGGTCGTCTGGCCTCGGCCTGGGTGCCACTGCTGGCGGGCCTGTTCATTGGCTTGAGCGAATCGCTCACCATGGCGCTCACGGCTCCCACCTGGGCGCCGCTGGTGTCGTTCACCTTGCTGATCCTGATCTTGATCACCAGGCGCAGCCATGACTGATCAACTGCGTTGGACGGGCGTGGGCGGCCTGCTGGTCTTGCTGGGGCTGGCGCCTTATCTGGGTCTGCCGGTGCATGTGCAGTCCTTGTTGTATGTGCTGTTTTTTTGGGTCACCTTGGCCACCAGCTGGAACATGCTGTCGGGTTACTCGGGGTATTTCTCCTTTGGCCATGGTGCCTTCTTCGGGGTGGGCATGTATGGCATGGCCACGTTTGCCACCAAACTGGCGTGGCCGCTGTGGGCGGCGCTGTTGGCCTCGGGCGTGGCGGCCTCGTGCCTGGCGCTGGGCATTGGCGCGGTGGTGTTTCGCCTGCGGGCCATTCGCGGAGAGGCTTTTGCACTCATCACGCTGGCGGTGACTTTTGTGCTGGCCACGCTCATCGTCAACACCCCCATTGATGGCGGCCCGGGCGTCTACCTGATGGGCCTGGAGATTCCCACACTGGGGCCGGCCCCAGCCTCCACCTTCTACTACCTGGGCTTGGTGCTGGCGGTGATCTGTGTCTGGGTGGCGCGCCGTTTGTTGCAGTCGCGCGCGGGCCTGGGCTTGCTGGCCATTCACGACGACGAGGATGTGGCCGAGGTGCATGGGGTGGCTTCATTCGGACTCAAGATGCAGGCCTTTGCACTCTCGAGTTTCTTTGCCGGGCTGATGGGCGCAGTGCATGCCCTTTATGTGTCGTATGTGACGGTGGGCGAAACCTTCAACATCACGGTGCCCCTCACCGTGGTGCTGATGAGTGTGCTCGGCGGCAGTCGTCACTGGGCTGGTCCGATGCTGGGCGGTATTCTCATTACCCTGTTGCTCAATGCCTTCACCGAAGGCAACAGTGCGCTGGTGGGCAAGATCATCACGGGCGCGGTGCTCTTTGTGGCGGTGCTGGTCATGCCCCAGGGCATTCTGGGCACCTGGATGGCACGGCGCCGACGGCGTTGGCTGGCGCAGGTAGCGGGGGACGACCGATCGAACGCGGATACCGCCCCTCACAACACGGGGCCTCTGCACCCGGCAGGTGACGACCCGGCGTTGACCTCCGCCCTCGCCACACCGCGCACCTACGACCCCAACGCCCCCGTGGTGCTCGAGGTGCGCGGCCTGGGCAAAAATTTCTCAGGCATCCAGGCGCTGAGCGACGTCGATCTGCAGGTGCGCGCCGGGGAAATCCTGGGTTTGCTGGGGCCCAACGGTTCAGGCAAGTCCACCTTCATCAACGTGGTGACCGGCCACTTTTTGCCCAGCGCTGGTTCGGTGCGCATTCTGGGACAGGAGTCGGCCGGCTTGCCGGCGCACGAGATTCGCCGCCGTGGTGTCTCACGCACTTACCAAATCCCTCGTCCCTTTGGCGGCTTGACCGTGTTGCAAAACGTGAGTCTGTCCGCGCAGTATGGTGTTCAAGGCATCAGCACCGCCCAGGCCGAGGCCAGTGCCCGCGAGTGGCTGACCTTCACCGGCTTGCAAGACAAGGCCGATCACCTGCCGGAAGAACTCAACCTGCATCAACGCAAGTTTCTCGAACTCGCCCGAGCCCTGGCGGCGCGTCCCCAGGTGTTGCTGCTCGATGAAGTGCTCTCGGGCCTCACGCCCTCGGAAATCGCTACCGCGGTCAGCACCATCCAGCGCATCCGCGATGGGGGCACCTCCATCGTGTTTGTCGAGCATGTGATGAGTGCGGTGATGGCGCTGTCTGACCGGCTGGTGGTGCTCGATCAGGGGCGGGTCATCGCTGAAGGCTTGCCGCAGGACGTGATGAACCGCGATGTGGTGGTCCGCGCCTACCTGGGCGACGAACGGATGGTGGGCTGATCATGCTGCAACTGCACAACGTTCAAGTGAACTACGGCGCCGCCCCAGCCTTGTGGGGCATCGACCTGGAAGTGCGCACCGGCGAACTGGTCTCGGTCATTGGGCCCAACGGGGCCGGCAAGACCACGCTGATCCATGCCATCATGGGCCTCAACCGGCTGAGTGGCGGCACCATCAGTTGGGAAGGAGAGGTGATCTCCACCTTGCCACCCAGCCGTCTGTGCGAACGCGGCCTGGCCCTGGTCCCCGAAAGTCGCCGCCTCTTCACTGGTATGACGGTGCGCGAAAACCTCGAGCTCGGGGCCATGCACCCGGCCGCCAAGAAGCGTCGCGCCGATTCACTCGAGCGGGTGTGCGACCTGTTCCCGGCGGTGCGTCAAAAGTTGTCGCAAGTCTCGGGCACCTTGTCCGGCGGTCAGCAACAGATGGTGGCCATTGGCCGCGCCCTCATGGCCTTGCCCCGCGTGCTGTTGCTGGATGAGCCCTCACTCGGGCTGGCCCCCACCATCGTGTCCGACTTGTTCCGCGTGATTCAGTCCATCCACCAGGCGGGTACCGCGGTGATGCTGGTCGAGCAAAACGTCAGCCGCGCCCTGGCCATCTCGTCTCGCACCTATGTGCTGGAGAACGGCCGCGTCATTGCCCAGGGTGCGTCAGATGAACTGGCCAATCGGCCGGAGATACGCAAGGCGTATTTGGGGTTGTGAGGGCGGGCCATCTTCACACGCGCTCCAGTCGAACCACAGCGCGACAACCGATGGCCTCGGCATAGCGTTGAACGGTCCGCATCGAGGGCTGGCGTGTACCGCCTTCCAGCCGTGCAATCACACTTTGCGTGGTGCCCATGCGATCCGCCACTTCGGCCTGCGTAAGACCGGCGCGGGTGCGTGCGGTGATGAGTTCGCGAACCCAGCTGAACTCATCGTTCAGCGCCTGATACGCCACGCGCGTTTGCTTGTTGGCCAGCAGCTCGCGCTTGAAGGTCTTGAGAGTTTTCATTGAACACCGCTCCATCGTTTCAATGCTGTTGAAATGGCGGCGAACCATCATACCTTTTTTGCTATATTTTGATCAAGCAAAAAAGTGTGCCTGCCGCTACGCAAGGCGGCAAGGCTCAGGGCATGAGTGGTAAATAGTGCCCGTCGCAGATGATGACGGGGAATTTCGTTAAGGCGTAAAAATCAATCAGTCCAACCGCGCCCCCGACTGCTTCACCGCCTCTGCCCAACGCGGCATTTCCTGCGTGAGGTAGCGATGAAAATCGGCTGCACCCAGAAAGGCCGGATCCGCCCCCTGGCTCACCATGCGTTGGCGAATATCGGCTTGCGAGAGCACTGTCCTGAAGGCCTGGCTCAAGGTGTTGACCACATCTGCGGGTGTACCCGCTGGTGCCAAAAACCCATAGAAGCCCACCACCTCGAGCGCCTTGAGACCTGCTTCGCTCACGGTGGGAATGTCCGGCAACGCGGGGCTGCGCTCACGCCCGGTGACCGCCAGGGCCCGCACCTTGCCTTGCTTGTGATAGACCGACGCCTGCGGCACGCTCTCGGCCATGAATTGCACCTGACCGGCCATCAAGTCGGTGAAGGCCGGTGCGCTGCCGCGGTAAGGAATGTGCACCATGAACAGCCCGGTGGCCGTCTTGAACATTTCCGGCACGAGGTGGCTGATGCCGCCATTGCCCGCTGACCCGTAGTTGATCTGTCCGGGACGCGCACGCGCGTACTCGATGAACTGGGGCAGGGTGGTGACAGGCACTTGTGGGTTGACCAGCAGCGCCAGTGGTTGCATGGCGGTGCGTGCAATGGGCGTGAAATCGCGCAGGGTCTGGTAGGGCAGTCGGGTGTACAGCGCAGGGTTGATCACCATCACCCCGGTGTTGGCCAGCATGAGGGTGTAACCATCAGCTGGCGCCTTCATCACCTCTTGCGCGCCCACCGTGCCGCCCGCACCGGGCTTGTAGTCGATGAGGATGGGTTGCCCCAGCACCTGCTGCAAGCGATCTGACAGCAACCGCGCATGCTGATCTAGGGGCCCACCCGCAGGAAATCCCATGACGATGCGGATGGGCTTGGTGGGAAAGTCGGCGGCCCACAGGGTGCTGCAGGCGCACGCCAAGAATGCCCACCACCATTGAAGTATCCATTTCATGGCTCAAGCATGCCACAAGACAGAACGGAGACAAAAATTCGTTAAAATAGCTGAAGTGCCGGTGTAGCTCAGTCGGTAGAGCAGCTCATTCGTAATGAGAAGGTCGGGTGTTCGATTCATCTCTCCGGCACCATCCTTTAAAGACCTGACGCCCTCAGGTCTTGCTTAGGCACTATGAGCTTGCGATATAGCGGTTGCTGCGTTAGTGTTTTTTTCATGTAATGTTGTACTTGGCGAATTGGTTGCTATCTCGACTGAGAAGTAGCATTAGCTTGGGATGTATGAACAATTTTTCTTTCCCCAAAGTAATCTCTCGAAGAATGCCTTTCTCTACCATCTCTTTCAAATAACGGGATGCTGCTTGGCGTTTGGCAACACCCTTATTTACCAAATCTGAGATTCGGCAATAAGGCTGTTCAAAAATTACATCGACGAGTTCTCTCGAGTAAATCTTGGGTAAGTTGCTGCGGACATGTATCGTGGTGTGCTCTGCCAAATCTCTTATGGCTCCAATTTTTTCTGTTGTCCAACGTGATGTGTCTTCTACGGCCTTCAGCATGAAGATGACCCATGATTCCCAGTCGTGATCTTTTGTGACAGCGAGCAACAGACGATAGTAGTCAAGTTTATTCTGAATGATGTGACGGCTTAGATATAGGATGGGTAACTGGAGCAGGTCCTTTTGAATTAAAAAAAGTATGTTGATCACACGACCCGTACGACCATTGCCGTCACTGAATGGATGAATGGCCTCAAATTGGTAATGCGCTACGGCCATGCGGATAAGGGGATCAATGTCGACTTCGTTATGAATAAAGTGTTCCCAATTCGCCAACATGTCACGTAGCAGTGCCTCACCTTCAGGTGGCGTGTAAATAATTTCACCAGTTTTGTCATTTTCAAGTTGAGTGCCCGGAGTCTTGCGGATATCCATGTCCACAGCTTTGAGTGTTCTACAAATCTCGACGGCTGTAGCTGTGCAAAGTGGGCGTTCTTTTAGTGATTGATACCCCCGGTGCAGAGCGGATCTGTATCGAAGCGCTTCTTTAGTCGCAGCGTCAGCTTGTCCTTGTCCATCGCTTTGGGCGTGTTGAAACAACTTGTCCGTTGTGGTGACAATGTTCTCAATCTCAGAGCTGTCCTTTGCCTCCAGCAACGGAATCGTATTGATCAGCATGGTTTGGTTAGGAATCAGCTCTGCTGCTTGCTTGAGTTCCGCCAAGGCCACGCGGGCTGTGATGCAAGCTTTCAGTACCGCGCGACTTTCCAGCTCCTGCGGAGGCGGCAGTGGTGGGAGTTGGTTATGGGGCTTGTCTGGGCGCCACGCACCTTGTTCGGCGCTCTTCATGTTCGCATAATTCATTTTCATCGACATGTTTTCATCATATGTCGCTTTTGGCGACATGTCCATATGATGTGTCGATATTTTTTAATATTAACGACACGTTCTGGCAACGTGTCGCTGAGGGCGACATGGCTGAAAAACGTGTCGACGAAACGGAAATCCATCGACATGATGGATGCTGTGCCAACGGATCACCTCGATTAACGATTGCTCCGACTGCTTACTATTCCGATAGCACCAGAATCCCAGGACTCTGGTTGAATTTACAGTGAACGAGTTAGACAGTTAGACAGCACCATGTCAATATGGTGGTTCAAGCCCAACCAGAGGGCAGAGTCCTAGCCGCTCACCGGTTTTTTGCGCCACGGCACGGGCAATGGTGGGCGCATCCACATGCTGACCCGCTGCCACATACAGCCCTCTGGCCACTCGCTCAATGCTTCCTGTCTTCATCAGCCGAAAGAGCGTTTGGTCGACCGCCGCGCGGGTACCCATAGACAGAAAGTCAGCACTGTAGAGGATGGCCCCAGGGGGCTTGTCTGCGATGGCTTGTCTGATCATTTGCGATATTGACATGTCAGAAACTATGGTTGTTTTTACATCAATGTCAATATTTGTCAAAGCAGATGGCTTTTGGGCTCATCTTCACAAGGCTCACCCCATGAGCCCAGCCCTCCTCAAAATGCAGCTCACCACCACTTCAGGACACCCCCATGTCTTTTCTCAAACGCCTTTTCGGCCTTACTGATGACCGTCGCGGAGAGTTGTTGACTTCAGTGAGCGATCAAACCTGGGTCTCGGATTCGGGCGAGGTCATTCAGCAGGTCAGTGAGGACATCTGCGTCTCCATGACGGGGACGGTCTACACCCAGATCAATGACACCACGGTGGTGACCAGCGACGGGGATGTGTTCACCCGCATTTGAGGCGCCGTGAACTCAGACCCAAGCCTCACACAGCAGTCTCAGGCACGTTGCCCGCCTGCGCAAGCACCTGCCAGATGCGAACCATCGAGTAGTCCTTGAGGTCTTTCATGACCCGTGCTGCGTCAAAATACGGGACTCCAGAAACAGAAGCCCGCTTGACGCGCAATTGGCTCGAGCTGAGTGTGTGGTCGGGTACGTCTCGCAGGTCGGAGATGCCGCCGGCTTCCAGCGCCTGGACTTTCTGGGCGGAGACAGAGGACGGAACACTTCAGGAGATTTGCAATGACCACTAAAACCAAGGCCAAGAGCAAGATCATGGAAGCCGTGCACGAAACGGCTGTGGATTTGCATCGCCTGGGCTTCATTGACCAACGCAAGATGCGCAAGTACGACGCCCTGTGCCTGGCCCCCATTCCGACATATGGCAGCGAACAGATCCGCTCGTTGCGGGATCGTTACCAACTCAGTCAGGCCGTGTTGGCATCCTTGCTCAATACCAGCCTGTCCACGGTGCGTCAGTGGGAGCTGGGCGACAAGCATCCCAGCGGTCCCTCACAAAAGCTTTTGAATCTGCTGGAGCGTAAGGGCATGGAAGCCTTGATTTGACGGGCAGCAGCATTTGACCCGCCAACGCCTCCATCACATCCTTCGGCTGGCCTCAGTCGTGGGGCAGGATCGCAGGGTATATAGCGTGTTACGTTTCGCCGCATGCCTGGATGAGCGATAGCGCGAAAGCCTATGAAGGGTTGTCGTCCGAGAGGTCACTGAACGTCTGGTAGCGCAGTGCGCCCTAGGCGTTGTAGTTCGACCGATTGCAACCGTTCTTACCATTGTCCTGAACTCCCCAAATGCAGCGATTCCACGTTCCCGTTCAACGCAGGTCAACCCAGCCTAGCCTAGCTTCACCGACTGTCCCGCCATGTCGGTGCTACAGAATCAGTCCGAACCACTTTCGTCACCCAAGGATAAGACCGCAGCTTGATTTGCCGACCAGCGCTCTACGCCGCGCTGTAGGGCCGTAAACTCCACGGCCTCGCGAAACCGAGAAAACAGCTTGTCAGGCCATGGGCCTGTATTGGCAAGCGAATCTCCCGCCAGGGCTTGCGCTTGACGATTAAAGGCCTCGGGCAGTCGATTCCGCAAAACTTCCCATGAAGCCACGATTCTTGGTTTGCTTTCCTCTAATAGTTGAGTAGCCGGGAGCTTGTCAGACTTGGACAGGTTTACCTTCGGATCTGCTGGAACCAAGTTCCACAAGTCGTTATTGCCCCAGAGAGCGAACGGGATGGCATGATCCACCGCAAACGAGTTCTTGAGGGGCCGTTTCGACCAGGTGCACAACGACACGCCCGCTTCCAGGTAAGCAGTCCGCGCAAGCTGGACTGATCGGGTGGCCTCTGGTTTGGCTAAGAGCAGCGGCAGGACATCGCCAGCATCCATATCCTGCCGATGTGCGATCTGTTGGGTGAGTGCTGCCCACCGCACTACGACAGCGTCAGCGATCCAGTGTCCTAACAGGCTAAATTCGCGCCAGAGCTCGGTTGGCATGAGGACCAGCTTGGAATTTTTGTCGTACTCAAACACAGGACCTGCTCCAAGACCACTGCCCGAGAATGTGACTGGACCCGAGCGAATGGTCTGCGAAATGGATCGAAGCGCAACCTGAAGTCGGGAGCGAGATATGGCATCCAGTTGATCCGACGTACGGGCCAGGTGCCACGCTGTCAAACCCGAGTGAGCACCTTGCTGTGCAAAGGGCTCCATCAGCATTGAGAGAGCGCTGCGAAACTTGATTGGCTTGCCGCCCGCGGCCTCCGCCCTAGACTGTGGGATCTTGCCTTGATGGGCCAGCAAGGGCCAGTAATAGAGCAGCCAGCGCTCAGCGATACGATGGATCGGGACGCCGACCGTACCGACCCCCGACCAAACAGCGCAACGCGCTTCTTGGGTAGCGATCTCGGCTAATGCACGGATGAGGGCCAGCTTGTAGGTGGCTTCCTTACGGTCTCGGTTGAGGATGCTTTCGATCTGATCGATCGGTCTTTGCTGCGCGCCTGAGCGCCGCTCCAGCAGCAGTGTTGTCCAGCTGGTACCGGACCGTCCCAACACATCGCCGCTCTCCCAACGGGAGATAGGCGCAAAGCCCAGTCGCTCAAGCAGAAGGGAGATCTCGTCGGCTGAGTAGCGCGAAAACAGTCTTCCATTTGTATCCCTATCGCCCGACAGTAAGTCTCCACGAGACGCCGGGATTGAAAGAAGAAGTCGACCTCTCGGTTTGAGTAGCTGGCGGATGGCTAACGCTGCATCAAGCAGCTCTGTGTCAGGCACATGCATCAGAACTGCACTGCACAGGATGCCGTCAAACTCCCCGCCGAAGGCATCACCGGTAAGGGGCAAACCGCCTTCGCCGATACGTCCGGCCAGCTCCGGATGAGCTGCAGTCGCGGCACGGCGCAACGCCGCCACAGGTTCGATGCCGTAGGCTTCGTAGCCACTTTTCAGCAGACGCGCTGCATCTCGCCCTGACCCACAACCCACGTCGAGTACCCGTGCGCCAGGTGTGAATGCCGTAGCAAAGTACTGCTCGACTGGACTGATCACGGACTCGTACCGCCGTACAACGTCGGTCGCGTTTTCAGTGTAATAAGCTAAGGTCGCCGGGTCCATATACGCCATGGTAACCGGGACGCTTTTAGCGGGTTGGCGCCCCAACTGCCAAGGCACTGAGGGAGACGGTCAGTACGATGAGGAGGTTGTCGGTGTAAACGTATCGATTGGAGCCTTTGTTTTTGTGGCATTTGCGGACTTTTGATAAACTGTATCCCAAATAATACAATCCACAATGAGAGCTTTCGGCAACTGAAGGAATAACAGATGACTGCTCTGAAGCTACGCAAGTGGGACAGTGCTAAGCACCTCAAAACGGAGGAGGACATGGCGCAGTACCTCGAAGCATGTCTGCAGGAGGCGGGCGATGATGCTGCATTCATCGCCAAAGCGCTGGGCACGATAGCGCGCGCCAAAGGGATGTCCCAACT
>JACCDP011460148.1_pt1 | contig 15965 bp, 14 predicted proteins | sample 7445841 | NCBI WGS metagenome assembly JACCDP01 (sample SAMN15323441, study PRJNA562643) | freshwater metagenome | isolation source: river surface water | place: USA:Blue River Watershed | collected 2017-08-17 | reverse complement strand
GATCATACATGTATGCTGATGATTTAGTTGAATGGCTAATGACTATAGCGGAAAAATCTAATCCATCTTGCCCAATTTATAATGTTGGTTCTGATCAAGAAATTTTGATTAATGATTTAGCTTTAAAGATTGGTAATTTATTTAATCAAGAAGTCGATTATGGGCCTTTTACGTCAGACTATATAAATAGATATATTCCCGATATTTCAAAAGCTAAAAAAGAATTAAATTTAAATTTAGAATATGACTTGATACGTGCGATTATAACTTCTGTGGAAAAAATAAGACAGTAACTTCTTAATTATTAGTATTTTCTATATATCTCATTATGAAATTACAGTAAGAAGACAAGGCGATCTTGCAGAGTATTATGCCGACCCAACATTGGCTGCAAAATTGCTTCAGTGGAAAACAAGTTTTGATATTACAGCGATGTGTGAAGATACCTGGCGCTGGCAAAAGAGTAGAATTAATTAACTAAGGGGGAAGTGTTGGATATCACGATATTAATGCCTTGCTTAAATGAGGCTGAAACCCTAGCTTTATGCATTAATAAGGCTAAGCAATGGCTTAAAAAATCGAAACTTAAAGGTGAGATAGTTATCGCCGATAATGGAAGCACAGACGGCTCTCAATCGATCGCAAAAAAACTGGGTGCAAGAGTCGTGCTGGCATCGGAAAGAGGTTATGGCTCAGCGCTTTATTACGGAACTTTGAGCGCTAAAGGCCAATGGATAATCATGGGTGATTCTGATGATTCTTATGATTTTAGTCGCCTAGATTTTTTTGTTATTGCTTTAAAAAAAGGCGCTGATCTTGTCATGGGTAATCGCTTCTTGGGTGGCATTGAAGAGGGCGCCATGCCATGGAAAAATCGTTACATCGGAAATCCTATTTTAACTTTTATAGGTAGACTTCTTTTTAATTGCCCATCAAAAGACTTTCATTGTGGGCTTAGAGCAGTAAATAAAAAAGCATTCTTAAAAATGGACCTTCGCACCACTGGGATGGAGTTCGCATCAGAAATGGTAATCAAGGCTAATTTCTTAGACATGAAGATTGTGGAGGTCCCCACAACGCTTTCAAAAGATGGAAGGAATAGGCCGCCGCATTTGAGGCCATGGAGAGACGGTTGGAGGCACTTACGTTTTATGTTGCTCTTTAGTCCTAGGTGGCTTTTTTTATATCCAGGACTATTGATATTTATTTTATCTGGCTTGGGGTACTCGATACTTCTGACAGGCCCCTTAAAAATTGGGACTATAGAATTTAGCTTTAATACTTTATTCATGTTTCAGGCTGGCACTTTAATTGGTTTTTTATTTTTAATTTTTGCTGTGATGGTAAGAATTATAGGAACGAAAGAAGGCCTTTTGCCAACTCATAATTTAATTGAAAAATTAAAAAATTCGTCCATGCTTGAGATTGGAAGCCTTTCAGGCGTTGCTATTTTTATTTGGGGACTTATATACGCTTTAAAAGTAGTTGGTCAATGGAGCGATCTAGGATTTAGATCTATTCCCGATATTGGCCTATTAAGACTCGTAAGCTTATCTACATTTATGATGATTTTAGGTTCATTGATATTTTTATTTTCATTGGTAGTTGGATTTTTGTCATTACCCACAAGAAGAAATTAATCTTGATAGTTAAATTGGCCAAATTTTGATTAAATTTAATGAAGAAACTTTTAATGTTTTTATAAAGTTTGCCATTGTGGGGTTTTTGGTATTTTTGATTGATTATATTTTCTACCAATGCTTCGTTGTTTTTTTAAAGCCCTTAACTTCACGATTTTTTTCATATTCATTTGCTACCTGGATTGCATGGTATCTAAACCGTCAATATAGCTTCTCAAATATCTCAGGTACTTTTCTTAGCTATTATTTTGGGGCCTCTGTAGCAGGAATTCAAAATATTGCTATATCGAACCTTTTAATATCATCCTTTGGCGGCAATTATACTAAGTCACTTATTTTTATTGGCATAGGTTGTATTTATGGCCTTGGGTTTAATTTCTTATTTCAATCTAAAATTACTTTTCGCCATAAAAGAAAATAGCTATGTACGATTTTATAATTTTAGGATCCGGACTTACTGCTTTTGCGGCCTTAAGTGAGCTAGAGAAATCTAAATCTCGAATATTAGTCATTGATTACGGTCTTATTGCAAAGAAGTCAAATGAAGATTTACAGAGAATTGATATTAATTTAATTAAGCCAACCGAGAACAAAAAGTTTTTAGGCGATAATTTTTCTACCAACTCAATCCCAGATGGAGATATCAAAAATCTTGGTATTTCTAGTTCTTATGCACTAGGTGGCCTTTCAAACATATGGGGTTGCGCAGTTGAAGAATTTAATTCGGAGGAGTTTATTGGTTGGCCTGATATTGATAAAGGCTTAAGTTATGGCTATAAAAGGCTTAGAGAAAAAATTAGCCTTGTATCCCCTCTAGACTTAGCTAAAAAAGATGATTTTGATCTCTATTATTTCAATCAATTAACGAATGGAAAATTTAAAGATATCGAGATAAAAAAATCTATACTTGCAATTAATAAAAACCTATGTAAATTTTGTAATGAATGTTTGTATGGTTGCCGGCACGGCGCTACTTTTAATTCAAAAAATTATATTGAAGAACAAATTAAAGCGAAGCAAATTGATTATGAAGGTAATATTCATATTGATTTTGTCAGGGACGGAAAAGAATTTTCTTCTGTTTTTGGGACATCTAAAGACGGAAAGAAGATGGTCTTTAAAGGAAAAAAAGTTCTTATTTGTATGGGAGCAATCAATACTGCAAAATTGTTCTTAAATAGTTTTCCTGATATTAAGAGAATCGAAGTAAAAGACAGTCAATGTTTTAATATGCCACTTATTTCAAAAAAGCTAGTTAGAATAAATAATAAAGAATCAATTGCACTTTCACAATTTGTAATTAAACAAAAAAAAATCCTTAAGAATAAAAGTATTCATTATCAGGTTTATTACCCATCATTGTATACAAAGAACTTGATCGACTCTAAGCTGTCTTTTTTGCCCTTCAGGCTTCCAAAATACTTTAAAGAAAGAGTTTATGTTGTTCAAGGGTATTTACCATCTGATTTATCCTCATCAGTTAGCCTTGTCAGAGATGGCCAATCTATAGAGGCTAGTTTATCTAGATCATATAGTCAAATATATCTAAATTACTCTATCAACAATATAACTAGAATATTTTCTCAGTCTGGTTTTTTACCAATTAAATCTTTATTGAACATAATGAATCCATTTTCTGGATATCATTTTGGTTCGTCGCTTCCAATGAGCAATAAAAGTTTAAATTTAAATTCTACTTCAACTGATTTATATGGCAGATTAAAAAATGTTCGCAATATTCATGTGTTGGATAGTAGTATTCTGCCAAATATACCAGCGGGATCATATAGCTTTACTGTTATGGCCAATGCCATAAGAATAGTCAAATCGATTAAAGACAAAAAAATATGAAAATCTTAATTGCTGGTTCTAACGGTCTTCTTGGTAGATCTCTATTTAAAAATCTATCAACAATGGGTTTTGAAATTGATAGAATTAATCGATTTAAGAAAGTGGACGTCTTTTTTGAGTATCACATTAAAGATCCATCAATTCCATTGGTTAGACTTAAGTATGATGCAATTATTAATTGCGCTTATTGCTATGAAGATAAGAGGCTTGATGAATCCAACATAAACATAGTTATCAATAAAAATCTTTTAGCTTTTTCTAATAAGAATAAGATTCCTATATTTATTAATATTTCTTCAATGAGCGCTTATGAAGGATGCAAAAGTAATTATGGTAAGGTTAAATTAAAAATTGAAAAAACTGTTAATGAGGCTGGTGGGTATTCTTTTAGATTAGGGTTGTTTGAATCAGATACTCTGGTTGGATTGATTAAAATGATCTATAAAGCAAGCAAATTAATTCCTTTTTTTTCAATAGGTGTTGGTTCTAATTATTTGCCTCAATACATAACAAATTTAAATAAATTTAGCCTTCTCCTAATGACTTTCATCAAGGACAACAATAATTATAAAGACTCTATTTATAGTGCCGTTAATTCTTTACCTTTAGACTTTAATGAAATTGTATATGCGGTAACAAAAAAGCCCACAATAAAAATTCCATTGATTCTACTGCGAAATCTTATTCTGTTTTATGAGTTAAGCCCATTACCAAAGATTCGTTTTAACTCTGATAGTTTGAATGGCCTTGTTTTTGCGACCGACAACCCCAAAAACATAATTGCTTTAGAGGGTATCTAATGAATATTGATATTGTCTTTCTTAATAGCAGGAAATTCTTGGTTTTATTGTTTTTTAGTCTATTTTTTATTGGCCTTGGTTATATTTCATTGTTGCCAATATTTGAGGGTTTTGATGAAACCGCTCACTATTCGAGAATTCGTGAGATTGAGAACTCAGCCTCATCAATGTTTGAAAGAGAAAGTTATATTGATCAAGTAATTATTGATTATATTGGTCCAATGCCCTATTCATCCGGCTCCCCGCCATATAGCCATGAAAACACTTATGATAATTTTTTCAACCAAGAAAATCTTGTTGATAACTACAGGGAAAAATATATTAATAAGCCGTTAGACAGTCAATTTCATCCTTCAGGAGAAGTGAATTGGCAAATACAGCATCCGCCATTTTATTATTTTATTGTCTCTAGACTAGGCATTGTTTCTGACAAGTTACCTCTTGCATCACAATTTTTTGCACTTCGATTGATATCATATTTGTTTGTATTAATTGGTATATTTTTTGGTGCTATGGCTGCATCAAATATGGTTGATCGTTATAGTAAAAAAAATATTGCTAATATAAGAATGGGATTTTTAATTTATCCGCTTATTTTCCCCATGTTCTTTCTGGAGTTTGCTCGTATCGGGAATGATTCGCTATGTATCTTGCTAGTTGGCATCGCCGCTTATCTAATGTCTCTTTGGCATAAGGACAAAGGACGCTCAATAATATCAATTTCTATAGGAGTTACTTTGGCATTGGGGCTTATTACCAAAGCCCTTTTTATCCCAATTACTGCTGCTTTTGGTATTGTTTTAGTACTTAATGTGTCAAGCAATAACACTAATGAAATAAAGTCAAAATTACTTAAAAGTTCGTTTCTAATTTTTTTACCATTATGTTTAATTGCTGGCAGTTACTATCTATTTAAATACATTATAGTTGGCGATCTTGGTTTGGGTTTCGAAGCATTTCAGTTGGCGCAGCGGGGCGGACTCCTTAATGGACTCAAAGAGCATTTTGATTTTTTTACTTTTCTTAGAGGATTAATCGTTCCGTTTGTGACTTTCTTTTGGGCTGGCAGTTGGTCATTAGTGCGAATGCCCTTACTTAGCTATGTGCCTTTATTTTTAGCTACTGCTTGGTTGATTAAGACTTATATTTTCATATCAAAAGAATATAAAGTCTATAGGATAACAACTTTGTTAATACCATCATTTTTCTTAATGTACTTCGGATTAGCTTGGCATGTAATGATTGTGATGGGGTTGAATGGTGTTGCTACTAGTCCAGGTTGGTACTTTCATATTTTAATGCCGCTGATGGCGCCATTAATCGGTATAGCCTATTCTTCAATTATTAAAAATACCTTCAGAGGATGGTTATTTATTTCTTTGTTGATCTATTCATTTTTATTCCAGCTAAGCGCAATACTTTTACATGCTATTCTTTTTGGCGCTGGAGCATACAAGGGCTTTAATAAATCGTTTCTTTTTAATCAAAACATTTACACATTGGATGGTATTTTTAAGATTTATCATAATTTAACAGTTATTAGTTTTCCAAATTTATCATTTCTATCATTCTCGATAGGATTTTTAATATTGGGAATTTTGATTATAAAGAATGTTGGCTATTCGACTTATAATTAATTTAAAAATATGAAAAACAAAACATTTAGATATAGAAAATCAGAAAAAATTTATTTTGAATATCTTTCAAAAAGAAATTTTTTGGGAAAACTCTATAGGAATTTTATTTTATATCCAAGATTAAATAAGCATCTGAATGGATTTATTCTTGATGTTGGTTGTGGTATTGGTGATATGCTCAATTATCGTTCGAATACAATAGGCTTGGATGTGAATCCGCTTAATGTTGCTTTCTGTAAGAAGCAGAAATTAGAAGCTTATGTCATGAAGCCAGACGTCATACCCTTTGGGGATGAAACTTTTGATTCAGTGCTCCTTGATAATGTGTTGGAGCACATTGAGAAGCCTTCATTATTATTTAAAGAAATTAGACGTGTTCTTAAATCGGATGGCTTGGTGCTGATCGGTGTGCCAGGTATCAAAGGTTATGAAAGTGATGATGACCATAAAGTTTTTTATGACGAAAAAAAACTCCATGTACTCGCCCTAAAAAATCGTTTTAATGAGAATCATTTTTTTTATACGCCCATTATCAAATCTACATTTTTAAGCAAGCATTTAAGGCAGTACTGTATTTATACGCAGTGGTCTAAGCAAAAATGACAATGCCAACTCGAGGCCTCTTGTTTGTTTTAATGCAGCGCCTATGGCAGGCAGTAGGCGGTGTCGTGACGATTTTTTTGATTGCGCATACATTGTCACCTGACATGCAGGGGTGGTTCTATACGTTTGTGAGCATCGCGTCTCTATACACGCTATTCGAGATGGGACTTTCCACAGCACTTATTCAAGTGACGGCTCATCTTTTTATTAAAGTACATTGGTTGTCTCAAGGAAGATTTGCAGGTCAAAACGCTGAGATTTTTTTATCGTTTTTTTTAGATTCAATTAAAACCTATTTTAAATTTGCGTGTGTTTTTTTAGGTCTCGCATTTGTAGTAGGGTATTTTATATTCATTCAAAAGGGTGGCTTGGTTATTGAGGGTAGGGAATGGATTTCGCCTTGGATAGCTCTATTAATTGGTACTGCAATGAATATGATGATGCTTCCATTTTTTGCGGTCGTGGAAGGTAGTGGCGAAGTGTCTGAAGTTTATGCCATCCGATTATTGCAAGGATTTTTAGGATCAATCTTTTGCTGGTTAGTGTTATTGCGAGGTGGTGATTTATGGGCCGCATCCATGATGCCGATATTAGGTGCGGTCGTTTCTTTTTTTTGGCTTTATAAAAAAAAACCACAATTATTGCATTTAGTTTTGTCAAAACACCCAAGTAAAAAATTTAATTGGTCAAAAGAGGTTTGGCCCTTGCAGTGGCGTATAGCCCTTAATTGGATAAGCCTCTTTCTTATGTCGCAACTCTGCACACCTATTTTATTTTATTATCAAAATTCTACTGTTGCAGGTCAGATGGGCCTTTCTTTGACGATCGTTCACATGTTAGGCCTCTTATCGCAGTCATGGATTACAAGGCGAGTCCCTTCCATGTCTCAAGCGGCCGCTAAAAAAGAGTGGCACATCTTAGATGATTTATTTAAAAAAGATTTTATGCGCTCTATAATCGTATTTATTTTTGGCGCTATCATATTAATGATTGGGTATAAAATAATTAGTCAATCGATTTACGTTAATAGGGTCTTAGATTTTTGGCCATTTTTAGGCTTACTTCTATTTTCATTTTTTTATTACGTAAATATTGCACTTGCTATTCAGTTGAGGTCTTATCGAAAGGAACCTCTTGTTTGGGTCACTTTACTAGGCGGTATTTTAGTATTGATTGCGACAGCGATTGCCGCTAAAGATTATTCTGTGAACCAAGTAGTTTTGGTGATGGTGATGACGCAGATTCTTTTAATAACACCGTTATCGATTTATATTTGGCGAAATCGAAATCGGCAATATAGATTGAACAGTTAAATACATGGGTCTGCCTACACCCCTTAGATAACCTATATCGTATAAAATAGCCTCATGAAACTCATTATTCAAATTCCTTGTTATAACGAAGCCAAAACACTTGCCATAACGCTTAAGGCGCTTCCAAAAAGAATAAAGGGCTTTGCTACGGTTGAATGGCTTATTATTGACGACGGATCCACTGATGAAACAGTGAAGGTTGCCAAAAAAAATGGCGTGATTCATATTGTGAGTTTTGCAAAGAACTTAGGGCTCGCTAGAGGATTTATGGCAGGGCTTGAAGCCTCCTTGGCATTGGGTGCAGATGTAATAGTGAACACAGATGCTGATAATCAATATGATGCTAAATATATTCGTACCTTAGTTGAGCCAATTTTAAACAAAAAAGCAGATATGGTAATTGGCGCAAGACCTATTTTAGATATTGAACATTTTTCCTTTACTAAAAAGTTACTTCAGAAAATAGGTAGTTGGGTAGTTCGTTTGGTGAGCCAAACTTCGATTGATGATGCGCCGAGCGGTTTTAGAGCTATATCAAGAGATGCCGCCTTGAAGCTTAATGTATACAATAACTATACTTATACGTTAGAAACTATTATCCAGGCAGGACAAAAGAACCTAACAATAATATCTGTACCAATAGGCGTAAACGAAGATCTGAGGCCATCAAAGCTTGTAAAGAGCATTCCTTCGTACATAAAAAAATCTCTTGTAACGATTATTAGAATTTTTGTGGTGTATAGGCCGTTTAGATTTTTTTTAAGTATTGGGTTGGTAGTATTTAGTGTTGGTTTATTAGCTGCTATACGTTTTTTAATCTTGACATACTTATATGAATCGCATGGCCATATACAGTCTCTTATATTTGCAGCAATTATGCTTTTTATTGGATGTCAGTTATTCGCAATGGCCTTTATAGGGGATTTAATTGGGGTGAATAGAAAGTTACTTGAAGATATTCAGTACAGAATTAAAAAAGATCAACTAAAAAAATAACTACCAACCCGTTTTTATTGTTTCACAAATACGATCTACATCTAATAATGTCATCTTTGTATGAAGAGGCAGTATTAAGTATTCATCATCAATTAAATCCATATTGGGAAATGTTTCATTGCATTTGAAAATTGAGTAACGATCGTTTCTGTAATGCGTTTGACCTGACTCAATACCATGTTCCCTCAGTTTCTTTTGAAGGTCGAGCCTACGTTTAACGAGAATAGTAAAAAGCCAAGCTGCATGTCCTTTTTTTGGATTGAAGTCATCAACAATGGTGACATCTTTGAAGTCGTTAAGTTGCTTTACATATCGATCATAAAGTTTTCTTCTGAAACTTAATGTTTCTTCAAATTCTTCAAGGCCTGCTAAGCCTATTGCAGCGCTAATATCTGTCATTTGATATTTGTAGCCAATTTCTTTAATATCATTTTCCCAAATGCCTTTTTGTTTGTTATCCCGGTCAATTCCAAACCACCTTAATCTTCCAGCTAATTTTTCTAAAGAGCCATCCATGAAAGTGAGTAGCCCGCCATCGCCTGTGGTTAAGTGTTTGATGGCTTGAAAGCTATACATGGTGAACTGAGAAATTGTGCCAATTAGCTTATTATTATAAGAAGCGCCAAGAGCGTGAGCTGCATCTTCAATAACTGGAATATTATATTGGTTGGCTAAACTATGAATTTCATCCATATCACATGGTAATCCACCATAATGAACACAGATAATCGCTTTTGTATTCTTAGATATTTTTTTCTTAAGATCTTCAATAGAAATGTTTAAGGTTTTTGGATCAACGTCAATAAATTTAATTTTGGCACCAATATATAAAAGGGGTATGTTTGTTGCTGTGCATGTAAATAAAGGAGATAAAACTTCATCACCTTCTTTAATGCCTGCAAGAAGATAAGCTAAATGGAGCGCATCGGTTCCTGAGCCAACAGCAAGAGCAGGTCCATGTAATTGAAATTGATTTTTAAAATTTCCCTCAAACTCTTGAACCTTTGGACCCTGGCCAATCCAACGCGTATCCAAAACTTCGGATACATATTTCTTTGCATTTTTAGGAATTTGGGGATGAAAAAGTACTATACCTTCATCAGTTGACATTAAAGGGAGGTCATTTTTGGGCGCATTTTTCATTTTAAACTGCCAGAATTTAATTAACTGAGGGTTGAATTGTAACAAAATATAAAATATAAAGGCATTAATAAATGATAATTTGGTATAAGGTTAAAATTTAACACAAAAAAAGGCGCCCTTAGTTGACTAAAAAAGTTGAAATTTTTTTCTCAGATAGTTATGTGGATTTGATGAAAAAAGTCACATTAACTAGACTTGCTAATGCTTTTAAATATATCGATTTTGATTTAAAGGATGAAGTATTGGACATAGGATGCGGGCCTGGATTGGTTGCGCCATTAATCCATAAAAAAATTAATAGATATACTGGGATTGATTTTTCGGGGACTTTTGTAAAGTCAGCAGTATTAACATCAAAGTCAAATTCAATTAAAAATGCAAGGTATAAAAAAACTGATATTAATAAATTCCTTTTAAGTAGCAAAGATAAATATAATAAAGTGCTTATTTTTGATTTCACTTATTATGTTGATGATGAGCATTTGCATAAAATTTTTAGATTAACTAATAAAGTAATCAAGAAAAATGGTTTTATTTATATATATGAAATGGAAAAAACTTTCATATTTGAATATATAAAACGTAACCTCTTTAAAACAGATTTTATTCGAATATATCCTCACCCAAGAAGTGCTGAGGATATTAAAGTAATCTTAGAAAATTCTGGTTTTAACTCAATTCAGATTCATTATGTATCTCATTATAATATTTTTAGAGTCTTACATTTATTCCGATTTGCCCCTTTAATTGGCAAATATTTTAATGCAAAAAAAATGGTTATTGGCCAGAAAAAATAATAATGAAAAATTATAAATTAAATAATGCAGTAAAAAATAAAAAATTAGCTATCATTTCTCATGAAATTTATCCTGTACTATCTGGTGGAGCTGTTTATGTTGAAAAAATTGCACATGAACTTTGTCGCATGGGTTTTGAGGTTGAGATATTATCGCAAAATATAAAATCTGATTTTACAAAAGTCGAATTTAAGGATGGATATAAAATAATCAGGTTTTGGACTGGCAGACAAGGGTCTGGGAATGCAACTATTATTGAGCACCTACTTTTTTTATTCGTTGGTATGCCTCAAATTATTTACCATTTACACATAAAAAAAATTAAAACAAGTCTTTGTTTATTCGTAATTCCTGCTGGCTTAGTTGGTTACTTTAGTAAATTCATCCTCAGAGCAAAATATATTTCAATTCTGGATGGCGGAGATCTTCCAAACATCAAATCTGATGTATCTATTTTAGTAAAAATATTAAAGCCACTTTTTTTATTCGTAAATAGAAATAGTGATGCTGTTGCATTGCTTGAAGGTTTAGACGAAGTTGCTCTTCCTTTTTTAAGGAATGTTGATTTTTATAAAGTACAATCAGGTATAAATATTCCTAAAAAAATGAGCAAGCCGGGATCGAATAAATTAAAAAAATTGCGTATTTTAAGTATTGGCAGGCTAACCAAAAGAAAGGGATTTGATTTAATTATAAAGGCTTGCAAGATTGTAATCGAAAAAAATGACAATTTTCATTTAATGATTGCTGGGTACGGAAAAGAAGAGGAAAGTCTCCGATCTCTCGTTAATAAATTAGACCTTGGTAGGAATGTAACTCTTACAGGGAGAGTTGAGTATTTTGATCTTCCAGAGCTGTATTTAAATTCTGATTGCTACGTATTTTTTGGCGATGTCGAAGGCCAATCTCTTGCGATGATGGATGCCCTTGCTTATGGCCTTCCTATAGTATGCTCAAAACATCCAGGAAATACTATATTTATAGAGAATGGTGTCAACGGCTTTTCAGTCGACTATCCAAATGTAAGAAAATTGTCTGAAAAAATATTATTTTTAATGAATAATTATTCTTTATTGGAAAAAATGGGGGGGGAAAGTAGATCAATTGCTAAAAATCATAGCTGGAGAAATGTTGCTTTAACGTACAAAAGAATTATAAATAAAATTGAAAATTAATTTAAATATAAAAATTATGGCTGTCATATTTAAAGCAACTTTATTTGCTCTTATTCTTTTTACTTTTCAAATTTATATTGAAGAATTTCTGAAGATATCTAGGGGTATAGATTTCAATCTTCCTCAATTAAATTATTTCTGGCTTACGTTAGTAATTTTTTTTATTTCTATTAGTTATATTTTTAATACATTAATTTTTAGATCTATTTTGAATGGGCTCAATAAAAAAAATCATTCATTTAGTTTTTTAGAAGCCGTTGGAATATATAACTCAAGCCAGCTTGCTAAATATACCCCTGGGAAAATATGGGGCTATTTGCTTCAATGTAAGTTATTAATTCCCTTTGGCATCAGCAAATATAAAGTTGCTTATATTAACCTCTTAATTATTTATTACTCAATTCTTTACTCGATTTTATTAAGCTTTTTTGCCATTTCTTTTTTTTTGGGACTAGATAAATTTAATTTAATTTTTATCAATTTAGGCGTGATTTTTTCTTTTTTTTATTTTAGATTGCACAGTTTTTTATTTATCACTATAAAAAAAGTGCTGAACTATTTTGGGAAGAGTTTTTATAAATACAAAATTAATAAAAAAGAATTATTTAAGATAAATCTATACTCTTTCGTAGCAGTCTTTTTTTTTGGCATTTCAGCTTCATCGTCTCTCATGACTATTGGGATTCATCCCGATTTTAAGCTTTTTACCTTCATTTTTGGCGCAATGATTATTAGTGATCTAATTGGATTCTTAGCTTTTCTGGTCCCTGCTGGTATTGGTATTAGGGAATTTTTATTATTCAAAATGCTATCTTCGATATCTACAAATAATTTTTTAATTTTTATTCCATTAATTCTTCGAATGGCAAATATGTTGTCAGATTTATTGCTAGGCGCTTTAGGCTTTTTTATCTTGTACCTAAAAAGAAAATGATTTCACCTAATGTATGTATTTTTTAGCTATCCTTTATCGAACACCAAATATATTTAAAATTTTGGCTACCGAATCTTGCATTATGTAAATCACATTTTTTAGGATTTAGTGTTAGGCCGAGACTTAGTAGGGTCTGAGTTTGATCATTAATCGCTTTAGAATTTCTACTGTCTATATCAATTTCGTCAGAATCTTTCAATACCAAATAGCATGCATCTCCTTTTTGCTCTATAAATTTAACCGCCCCTCTAAATTTTATTTTTTCTATAAAAGCTTGAACAATTTCACATTGTTTTTTTGTATGTAGGAGATTAAAACCAGACAGAAAGCGACTCCATTTAGTTACGTTTTCTATTCTCCAGTTAGACGCTCCGGGAATAATTATATAAATATTATTTCGGTTTTTTTTCTTAATCATTTGTTTGATGTAATTTTTATTCGACCACGCAGCAAGTCTTATAAAAGGAAGTTCTGATGGAAATTGAGTGACCATCCAACCAAAGGTTGCATCATTAGGAATTAATACTATGGATTCATTTATATTTAAATTAGTAGGAATGTCTATTTTAATAGGAGGATTTTTGATGCCTGTATGGCCCCACGTCCCAAAACCACCAAGCAATGTTAATGCCGTAGAAGCAATAATAATTTTTCTTGCAACCACATCAAATTTTTGTGTTTTTAATACCCTCTTTAGCAGTATAAAAATTATAAGTGGGGTTAATGTATCAATATTAACCATATATCTTTGATTGGCGAGAAATATTACCCACAATACATATCCGATACTAATATAAGTAACAATGAAGATTTCATCTTGGCTTAAGGCGATATTTTTTTTAGTTTTTACGAAAAACTCTTTAAGATTTTTTAAAGATATGTATAAAATTATTGTATAAATAAGAGGCCAATGGAATTGGTGAATTAGACCTCTACCGGCTTTGTGGTAATCAAGAGAGGATAAGAACGGAAATAAGACAAATTCCATAAAATTCTTTGCCCCCCAAGAGTCTTTTGGCGAATAGAAAGAAGAAAATTCATTTTGAAAAAAATTGCTATATAAGGGAAATACCGGATTGTGAAATTTGTTCCATAGCAGGAAATGCCAGTATCCAGAAATTAAAATATATCCAAATAAAACTGACAATCCAAAAATGAATGGCAATTTTAATCTTGAAAGAAAATTATTTGTTTTAATCGCCAAAAAGGATAAGCACAGGGCTATGGCGAACACTCAATTCGTTAATTTAAGCCCAGAAGCCAATCCAAAAATCAATCCTGAGATTGCAATATTAAAATATCTTCTATTTAAATTTTTGTTTGTATAACTCTTTAGGCTAATATAAAACGAACTCAATCCGAGTAATAGTGTTGAATCATCGCCCATTGAGTTTCCCAACCCAGAAAGGAAATTTCCAGTCAGGCAGCCAGATAAAGCTAAAAGAATACTAATTTCATAGTTTTTTTTTGGTGAAATATTTGAAAGCATATGTCTTATTATTAACATAAGCAGTATAAAATTCATCCCATGAATTAATCCCATAAAGAAAGCTGTAAGCTCTCCTGATGTTTTTGTGAGAAGTAAATAATAAGGAATATCAGCCAAGGGATTGAAGTAACTTTGCAGCCCAGCAACTGCAAAATCAATATTTAATTTATTATTCAAAAAAGCAAAGGCGTTGTAGAGGTGGTAGTTATTTAAGTCCCAATTTCTATCTTGGCCAAGCAATAAAGACCAAATTCCAAATAAGAATGGAACCAAGTAGAGAGAAGTTAAATATCCTTTTTTTGAATTTATTTTAGAAATAAGTTTCATTATTAGAGCCAATCTTAATTAGCGGAAATCACGAGACCGACTCTATTTTTTCTAGACGTTTTTTCTTTTGCTTCGTCATGAATTGATTTTTTCCACCGATATGATCGACGCCACGCTGTTTTGCCAAGATAACTTGTTTTTGGCGCTCCGTTAAGGCTTGTAATTTCTCAGGAGTGTGATGGTTATAACAATGTGGACATGAAATCCCTGGGGTATATTGCTCACTTTTCATGTCGTCTTGAGATAGCGGATAACGGCAGGCATAGCATTGATCATAGTCACCGACTTCAAGCCCATGCTTGATAGCAACCCTTTGGTCAAATACAAAGCATTCACCCTGCCATAAGCTTGCATCAGAGCTCACTTCTTCTAAATATTTTAAAATGCCGCCTTCTAGGTGGTACACCTCATCAAACCCTTCACTCATCATATAAGAGGATGCTTTTTCACAACGGATACCGCCGGTACAAAACATCGCGACCTTCTTATGCTTTTTAGGATCAAAATGCGTTTTAACGTATTCTGGAAATTCGCGGAAGGTATTCGTTTTAGGATTAATTGCATTTTTAAAAGTACCAATCGCATATTCGTAATCGTTGCGTGTATCGATTAACACCACTTCAGGATCTGAAATAATCTTATTCCAATCTTGAGGCTTCACGTATTTGCCCACCATTTTAGTAGGTGATACGCCAGGGACACCTAAGGTCACGATCTCTTTTTTAAGTTTTACTTTCATGCGATAGAAGGGGTGTTTATCTGACCATGATTCTTTATGACTTAAGTTTTTAAAATGACCTTCAAAAAGCGAATCTATTTTTAAGTAATTGAGTAATTCAAGGATAGATTTTTCAGACCCTGCTACGGTGCCATTAATGCCTTCATTGGCTAAAAGGAGCGTGCCTTTGATATCACGTGACACACAAAACTGTAATAAGGGTTCACGAAAAGCTTTAAAGTGAGGAAGACTCACAAAATGGTACATGGCAGTCGTTAAATAGGTGTCTTGCATGAGCTTTGTTCTTTATTAAAACCTCTAAAAATGTTATTTTATCAGTCTTTTCAACGATGTTAAATTATACGGAGTCAACAACATGGCAATTGAACAAACCTTATCCATTATCAAACCTGATGCTGTTAAAAAAAATGTGATTGGTCAAATCTATTCACGTTTTGAAAATGCAGTCTTAAAAATTATCAAAGCTAAAATGATGCATCTCACACAAAAAGAAGCCGAAGGTTTTTATGTGGTACACAAGG
>JACCDP010991797.1_pt1 | contig 15966 bp, 31 predicted proteins | sample 7445841 | NCBI WGS metagenome assembly JACCDP01 (sample SAMN15323441, study PRJNA562643) | freshwater metagenome | isolation source: river surface water | place: USA:Blue River Watershed | collected 2017-08-17 | reverse complement strand
CCGATGGTTCAACTACATTAGATAAGACAACTCAATACAAACTAACATTCTTACCACTAATCGGATTGACTAGTACATTAGGATTAACTTCTATATCATTAACCGATGCAGTAAATAAGAGTGGAACTCAATTAAAAGTAAAGGTAAACTAATGAAGAAGATAATATTAATATCGTTGATTTTGTTAGTAGGATGTACTAAACCAGAACTACCAACCCCTACCCCACCTGTTGAAAAAATATTCAATGTAGGTGAAAGTAATGTAGTAAATGGGCAATCTATACATTTTGATTTACCATCAGCGGGAACATATACATTAACTTTAATTGATAAAGAAAGTGGACAAGTAATCAGTAGAGAAAGATTCATCGGACAAAATGGCGAAAATGTAAAAAAGATTTATACGAATTCGATACAATCTCAATATTTATATTTGTTATTGGAAGATGTTACTAAAAAAGAAATAGGTAAAACAACAATAATAATAAGATAAAATGAAAAAATTAATTTTAACATTTGCAATAGCAACTTTATTGATAGGATGTAGTAAAGAGGATATACTACCAACACCTCAATCGGTATCGGAAGATTTGAAGATTGCAAGTTCGGTGGGTATCAAAGTACAATCACACTTTGTAACATCGGAAGTTGCAATGAATGTAAAAACTGAAACTGCTCAATCGGTAACGATTAAAATATTTGATATCGGAAATAGAGTAGTATCAAAAGAAACTATGAATGTAGTAGCAGGCGATAATGTACTTAAAGTATATACATCAGCATTACCATCATCTGCATATAGAATAGGATTATTCGATGCAAGTGGTAGACAATTAGGAATAACAGATTTCAACAAACTATAAAAACAATTTACAATGGCAGAAGAACAAGAAGAAAAAGGTGGTACTTCAATTAAAAGTATCCTTATTGGTTTAGTGAGTACTATCACATTAGGTGTGGGTGGTTTCATTACAAACAAATTAACAGGTGGAGAAGAAGATAAAGCACCCGTACAACAAGCGGCTCCGGTTATCAACATCCAAAACACTCAAAACCAATCTCAATCAGCAGGTGGTAAGACTGTAATTATTAAGGAAAAAGCAGTAGGTGGAAATGCTCAACCAGCACAACCTCAACCAAAACCAAAGAAAAAAGAGGGTGATGAATTCAAAGAAGAAGCACCAAAGTGGTAATTTATAAATTAGGCGTAGTTGCTGTTATGTTAATGTTATTAGCAGGTGCAATCTATGTAGGATTAAAACAACAAAAAGAATATGAATAATCAACAACCGCCAAGCGGATTTAAAGATTTATTAAATAGTATGATGAAACGCAGATGGTATATTACTGCGTTAGTATTGGGTGGTTTTATGTTTATTATGGCCGGTATGTTTGCAGCAATCGGTATAGGAACTAAAATGGCAGCAGAATGGAAAGAACTTTTATTGTTATTATTAGGAGCTTTCATTGGTTCTTATGGTAAGATTATAGATTATTGGTTTAGTGATACCGATAAGGATAAAATGTTAGTACAAAAGATGGATGAGGAAGATGGTGTTTCGATGTCGCATACAAATGATATGAAAGAAACTAATAAACCATCTACTCCAATTATTCCAGATGCATTTGTTCAGGCAGCTAAAAATGCACATGAAATCAATTTAATAGAAGCAAATAAACCAACTTTAAACGAAACATTCCAACAAGTTCCTGTTACTGAAACTAAAAAAGAAATGAGAAGTGGAGTTGAAGTTGATGTAGATGGTGATGGAATTGCCGATGGTATTGACTTCGATGGAGATGGTAAAATTGATATGTATTTTGCACATAGACAATGTGAGCATGTTTGGGGAGATGCGGATGGTGATGGAAACGAAGAATGTCAAAAATGTGGATTGTTGAGAGAACAATACAATGGATAAAATAGGTTACATAGTTTATAACAATTAAAAACAAAAACTATGGGTTTCTTAAAAGAACTATTTAAAGACAACAACGATATCAACGAAAAATCAGTAGTTGGTTTCTTATCATTCGCAATGATGGTAATTGCATTGTTTGTAGACTTGGTAACAGGTGCTATGGGTAAAGAATTATTGATTAACGAATATATTTTTAACGGATTCTTAGTAATCACTTTAGGTTCATTTGGTATCGCTTCAGTTGATAAATACATCAATAGGAAAGCGGAGCATGATAAAGCTAAATTGGATGTAGAATCCGAAGAAGAATTAGGATAATTAATTAAAGGGAGAACATAGTTTCTCCCTTTTTTTATACTTATACATAAACGAAAACTCATTTATGTATGAAAAATTTATTAGTATTATTAAGTTTCTTTTTGTTAAGCAGTGTTGCGGGTGTTGCTCAAACAATAGGAAGCACTAAAACAGAGCAATACAAAGCATCCTTCGAAACAAAATCGGACATTAGTCAATTTTTAAATTATGAGGGAAAACAAATTCCGATTCAAATCCTTAAATGTGGTATTGGTGATGAAGTTTATGACCAATATCCGGAGCTCAAGGAAAAGAGAGTTGGTTTGGGTGTGGCTAATATCACGCTTGAATATTTGGATAATCTTAACCGATTTACATTTACGGAAGATAAGACAGAAATTAAAAACAGAATGGTTAAGCAATTTCAAGCTTCCCAAGCTGGCATTTCGGAAGATAAATTAGATGGAAGAGGTAAGATTAGATTAGCACATTATTTCGTAGAAATCGAAGTATATGACTATTCCGTTTCTGAAGATGAAACAATTAATTTAAAAGATGGTATCAAAGATATGATGGTTACTCGTTTAGGTTTACAGGTTAGATTCACAAACGCAGAGAATGGCACTATTATAGCGGCATCTGGTTTAGGTGAAGCAACTACTAAAAGAGAATTGACCCTACTATCCGATGCAACAATAGACCCAATCAAATTTAACCAATCTACAATATCTATTGCAACGAAGAAAGCATTGGATATCGCTTGTGCAAATATATTAGGTAAAATGGTTAAGAAGGGAGTATTTGAAAAATAATTATTATGAAATATATTGGATTCCTTATATTCTTATTTTTAGTTAGTTGTACGCCTGTTAGAAAGGTGAATGTTTATAGTAAACACAACTATTATCAAAAACATAGAATCAACACATACACATCTCCAACTTGGATTCCAGGTAGAGGTATTATTTTAGAAACACATATACATAGGTTACCCAAAAGAAGTTACGCCCCTAAAGTTAGAAGAGGAAGGCATTAATGAAAAAATGGTTAGTAAGTTTATCAATATCAGTTATGTTCTTAATCGCTACACAAGCGAAAGGGCAAACCTATACCCAAACATTCGTAGATAAATGTAGTGGACAAATCAAAACGGCAACAACTACCATGGTTAATGGTAATGCCGTTGTTTCTTTTTATGACCAAGTTAAAGTATTTACTCCATTGGAAGTGCAAAGTGGAGCAGTTAAACTTTGGTTAAGTGCAACATATTTAGCATATTCGACAATGGGTTGTCCTACTAACATAGTAGTTCAGCAAACAGTCCAACAAACTGTAAATAACGCAGTATCACAAGCAGCATCACAAGCGGCAACTCAAGCGGCTAGTGCGGCAGCAAGTTCAGCAGCATCATCAGCTGCTAGTTCGGCAGCATCAACTGCAGCAAGTTCGGCAGCAAGTTCAGCCGCATCTTCATCGGCATCTACGGCAGCAAGTAATAGTGCAAGTTCAGCAGCATCATCATCCGCTAGTTCTGCATCATCAACTGCGGCAAGTAGTGGTGCAACGGCATCTACATCATCAACTACTTCAACTCCACCACCAGCAAGTAGTAGTAATAGTTCATCATCTACGAATTCATCGAGTAGCAGTTCATCGAATAATAGTAATTCATCATCATCTTCATCCGAAACTAAATCGGAAAGTAGTAGTTCATCATCATCTTCATCTGAATCAAAATCAGAGACTAAATCGGAAACAAAGAGTGAATCTAAATCCGAATCAAAATCTGAAAGTAAGAGCGAAGAAAAGAAAGAGGAATCTAAATCAGAATCTAAAAAGGAAGAGAAGAAAGAGGAATCTAAAAAGGAAGAAAAGAAAGAGGAGAAGAAGGAAGAGAAAAAAGAAGAAAAGAAACAAAAGGCACAAAATATGAATCCTTTGTTAGTAGCATCGGATTTAACAACTGCTGAAGACCAGGATGGTACATACAATGCAATAGCATCGGTAGGTATTAGTAGAAGTTCAATGGCTGGGGATATTACATATTCCCTAAACTCTATGATATGGAGTTCATTAGACCAATTCGCATTAAGTGGTGGTGTAACTAAAATGAATTTTGAAGGTGGTAAGTTATCATCTATCAATTCATACTCATTGACATCGGCATATCTTAAAGGTAGTTGGATGGGATTGATGGGATATACCTATATCAAACCACATCCTAAATTGGGAGTATATGGATACAATGTGGGAGCAGTGATGTTAATGATGTCAGGTAGTAAACAAAAATGGGATGTATCCCTATCTACATCGGCAGTAGCATTTTGGACTAAACCATTTCAGTATAGTAAGAAATTAACTCTTTCACCGCAAGTTTTCGCAATGTATTCACCGATAGGATATAACACATTTACCGGTAATACTGCAGTAGGCAGACACTTTGGATTTTTAGTAGGTTCTTCGTTTGATTATAAAATCAGTAGAAGATTTGGATTTTCATTCAACTATAAATTGAATATGAATACACAACCTGGTCAGAAGTTTACAAGTAACTTTTTGATTGGAACTAGAATGATGCTTTAATCCAATTTTAAAGGTTCAGTATGTTCTCTTTGTTTACGGAATCCGTAATCCTTTGTTGTTTTTGAAATAGTAACTCCAAACGAGCCACACATTAGTACAATTGCTATAAGTAAATTTATCATATATTATATTTTTTTAATATATATATCGACTTAAATTGTGAAAAAGTAAGAAAAATAGGATTTTCCCAATAAGTTGATGAAAGTTCCTTAAATTATACAATTATATACTTATATACAAAAAGTTATATATTGCTAACTAAATTTAATATCTCTATGGATGACGGCGATAGTAAAAGCAACAATAAACAAATTCAAAGAAAAGCAAAATCGATTAATGCTACTAAAAGATATGGCATTAATGATAGCTCTATTCTTCAATCCCTTTGGATTCGATGTCGTTCAATTTTTCCTAATACAACTGACAGGAAGTTTATGGAGAGCGAACTTCGTTTTGTATTGTATTGCGGGATTATTTTTTGGGGTATATATTTACTTTACGAAACAATTAAATAAAATTAAATGAATAAATTCCTATTAGTTATACTAATTAGTCTATTACCATTTGGTATAAACGCACAAGATGTAGTACAATTAAAACATACAAACTACACATCACATTTCAGTAAATCAAAGAAATACCCTGTATTGGTAGAATGGTGGGAAACTAAAGCAAAAGTAGGTTGTCCAAATCCTTTACCTCGTAAAGATAATTTCAGACCTGACCCATTATTACCCATCGAAACAAACATTGCTAATGATTATATCAATAGTGGAACTGATAGAGGACATATGATGCCTGCAAAATCAAATCAATGCCAAACTCCTGCGGTACAAGATGAGTGTTTCTATTATTCCAATATGGCTGCACAATATCATAGATTAAATGCAGGTGATTGGAAATCATTAGAAACCTTAACGAGAGATTGGGCTGTAAAGCAAGATTCCGTACATATATGGGCAGGTAATGTTGGTGAAGCAAAGAGAGTTGGTAAAGTTGCAGTTCCTACGCAATGTTGGAAAGTAATCTATATAGTAAAATCAAAAGAGTGGTTTGCATATTTATTTCAGAATGATTTATCCAAACCCGATGGTATAAATAATAATAAAGTGTTAGTTTCAGATATAGAGAAATTGACAGGTTTTAAATTCCAATAGGGGGAGGGGCTGGGGTAACGCAGTCGTAAACCCAAAAATTTTTGATAGTTATGCAACAAAACGATATTTGCCCTAAATGCTCTTCGGTGATTAAATCGGATGATGGTATTTGTTGGGGGTGTATGATGGAACGAAATCAATAATATGAGAAACATAAAATTGATATCACTTACGGAAGAAATCGAACTAATTCATAAGTTGGGGGATGAGTTGCTCAATGCGGGCTATAACGCTTCGAATTCGGTGATTGTAACGGTTTCTACGGATTATTCATCCATAGTAGGTCAAATCCTACGACATCATTTAACGGATGGGGGAGAAATATGTGATGGGTTTGGTATCGATGTTCCATATCCGGATGAAGTGTGGAATAAAAAGTATAACGATGAAATGTATGAGATGTTCAAACTACACGCACCATCGTTTCAAAAAAAGAATCTCATATTTGTTGAAGCTGGGGTGATTAGGGGCGGAAACTACACTTATGTTATTGAATGGGTTAGAAAGAGATTGGAATCGGGAAAACGACTGATAACCCTAACTCTTTTTGAGAATGTGGGTTCTAAGTTCAAATCCGATTTTGTAGGCGACTACTATGATGATACTACGGAAGATTTAACCTTTTGGTGGGAAAGAGAAAATAATCATTGGAAAGAATAGTTTATGGAAAAAATAGTTTATACGGGTTGTAGTTTTACCTGGGGGCAGGGATTGGAATTGGCTTATCCACCAAATTATGGAAAAGATTGGGTAGATAGAAGTAGAAATTGGCCTCTACTATCGGAAGAACAAAAAGAGTTTATACGACAAAATAGATGGACTAAGTTGTTATCTGATAAAATGGGAATGGAAGAGGTGAATGTTTCGAGACCCGGTCATTCTAATGGTGAATCTTTGATAAAGTTAAAACATTGGATTGATGAAAATGGATTAGATGGGGTTAAATATATTATTTTTCAGATTACGCACGAATTCAGAGATTTTTCTTTTATAGAGGAGCAAAACGAACCATTAACAGGAATGGAGTTGGCTGAATTAATTGAAAAGAAATTAATGGAGGGTGATGGCTGGAATGATTTAAATAGAATGCAAGAAATAATGCATAAATTGAGAAACAACTTCGATTTAATGGAAGATAGGCATTTAGCATTTTTAACAAAAGTTACAGATTGGTTTTATAAAATTGAAAAAGAACATCCCAATTGTAAATGTTATTTTATAAATTGGGTAAATGAATCAAAAATAAATAACTACGATTATCCACACACTTTACCACTATTTGATAAAAAGAAAAATGTATTGCTGTGGTCTAAAGAAAAGGGGTATCACGGAGAAGATTGGATGAAAAAGCAAGGATTTGAGGTTCTTTTTGGTGAAAATCATTTGAGTATAGATGCTATGCCCATATTTGCCGATATAATATATGATGAATTAACCAAAAATACATAAATCATTGATTTTCAATAACTTATAACCCGTTGATTTTCAATGGGTTTTTTATTGTCCATATATGAAGATTTTTTATATATGTAACCCGTTGATGGTTAATGAAATTTTTTAATTTTCCAAAAATAATTGATAAAATATTTTGCTAATTGCGGATAATTTCGTATATTTACAAAGTAAATGAGTTATTAATCACCAAAAATCAATCAGTTATGAGTTTACCTTTCAATCTTAATTCAGTTTTAGCTACTTCTCAATTAGTAGAAGGTTTCGATGTTATCAAAAACACTTTCCCCGTAGTTGGTAAATATACCGGCAGAGTAATCACTTATCCCGATGCTGTTTTCGAAGCCCTAAACGATGTGGCTGAAGATTATTCAGATTGGGATTCCGACCAGGGGTTTGGTAGTTCCGATATGACTTTTGTTCGTAAATCGTTTATCGATTCGATGATTAGTATGGCTAATCTTAATGGTTATTATATGACCGATTTCAAACCTTACTTAAAAGTAGTTGAATACAATGAAATTGAGAAAGAAGAATACGACCTTCGTAGAGAGCAAGGTCTTTAATTAAATCTTAAACATTAAAATATAAAATTTAAAACTATGGCTACTTCAAATTTTCACAATGTAAACGCTACCCACATTTTCGCAGTTCAATTAGAAGATGAATGGGCTTATGAGGATTTAGTATATAACTTAGAATCGGAATTAGATATACATACCGATTATTCGGATGTTGGTAAATCTGACCAAAATGAATTGCGTTCATATCCATCCCGTACATTGGGTTCATTTAGTAAAGGTATTCGAATCGGTGATGATGAAGCTGAAGTGTATGTTACGCCTGTTATTCGTAGTGGTTACTACAATGGTTGTAATTTAGATTGGGATGTTCGTTATTATGTAAATGGATATGAAGATGAGTTATATGAATCACATCCACATATTCAATCAATAGTTTCACATTATGTTGATTTTATTGAGAACATCTATTCACAATATTCAGAACCGTTGGGAGTTACCGCTCGTTTCTCTAATGGTGAAACAATTTATCATAAAGTTGCTTAATATGAAAGTATTAGAAATGACAATATGTACGAAATGTATGGGGCAGATGCCCCTACTTCGTTTAACAAAGTATGGGTACAAACATTGTGTTAATTGTAGTACAACCGAAAAGGTAGGCGGTGTACCTATAACAAACCACAAAACCGGCAATAGTATCCAAATTGTGCCAATGGAGGTTGCCAAAAACATTAATCGCCTTGCTGCCCGTAGTGGATATGGTGTATGTAAAGGTATGAAACATAATTAAAACTTAAACTATGAATTTCACAATTAAAGAGTTAAACGAACTCATTTATTCGTTGGGTATTACCGCCACTAATGGTAGATTATGTGATAAAGAATTAAACGCATCTTTGTTAGATAGATTACAGTATGAGTTGTGTAGTAGAGTTCTATCCGAAGTTAAAGAAGAAGTTGATAGAGAATTCAGTTCACACTTTGTAAGTAATAAAGAAGCTGATGAAGATACTAAAGTGAACGATAAATTCAATGGAGTATCGCAATTCATATTAGACTTTGTTGAAGCAAACGATGTAGTCAGTTTCACCGAAATGAATGATATGTACAAAGCATATACAAAAGGTAGTAATTCGTTTTCACATATCTTAAAGGCATTACGAATACCTTATAAAAATAGACCAACCCAAAGGTATTTAGTGAAAACCATCGATGGTAAGTATAAAGTTAGAATCGCTGGGATTCACAATTGGGTAGTAAGTGATTATGATTATAAAACATTCAACGAAGCGCCTTATGGTGAATAATATGGAGATTTCATAACTCATTGGTAATCAATAAATTATAAATCATTGATAATCAATGTTTTAGATAATTTATCCACATTTTTCAAAAATAATGGCTGAAATATTTGGCTATATGAGCAGAATGATGTATATTTACAAAGTAAATGAGTTATTAATCAAAATCAATTAGTTATGAGTAATCAAAAATGGATTAATTCCGAAGAAATCCTTAAAGAAGTATCGGAAATTGGTAGTTTCAAAGGTAGTATTGATAGTATGTCTGGCGCTTTGGAATGGTATGATAAGGAAAGAGAAATTACTATTTATGCCACTCCCAATTGGGATGGTAATGATGGTGAAGTTCCGTTTGATGTTTCAATTGATGGTAGAGATTATTTTAATGTGTGTACTATTAAAATGGTTGATGGTACTACCAGCGAACAATTTTTACATTACTTAAATGTATTGATGATGATTATGAATAATTACCATAATTTTCCAAAACTTTAGATAAAAAGTTTGGATATATCGGTAGAATTTCGTATATTTACAAAGTAAATGAGTTATTAATCAAATCAATCAGTTATGAGAACTACAAATCAAAAAGCGTTAGATTATTTAAATTCTAACCCAATCGTACAAAACTTTATCAATACCTTAAACATTCAGCGTAAAGATTATTATGTAAAAGCTGATATGCCAAATCAATGGAAAGAATTGACTGTTGAAGTTGGAAACAAATTCATTCGTTTGTGGGATGGTTCTACCTGTTGGGGATTTATTAGTAGAGTTGATGGGGATTTAAAAGGTGCACCAATTAAGAAAGGTGATTTGTTAAAACCCGCAACTTGGAAAGCTCCTGCAAAACATGCTCGTGGTAACATTATTGATGGTTCGGCTCAATATGGTGTTCATGGTCCTTCTTACATTAAATAATTAAAAAATAAAGTTATGAGTAGAAAAATTACACAGGAATCAGTTAGGAATTTTTTAGATGGAGTTCCTTTTAAGAAATCAAATATGTCAGTAGTGCGTGAGGGTACAATATATTACCTTAAACTACACGGCAATAAAATAGCCGCTTTAGAGAAAGATGGTAAAATGTGGATTAGTAGTGCTGGGTGGAGAACTAATACTACAAAAGAAAGGCTAAACGGATTGCCAGGCGTTAGTGTTAGACAGAAAAACTACGAATGGTATTTGAACGACCAACTTTGGGATGGTAGACCAATTTATGTGAAAAATATTTAAGAAAAAGCTTGACTTTTTGCTTCGAATTGTGTACCTTTACTATGTAATAAAAAATGAGAGTTATGACTATTAGAGAATTTTATTTAGAAAGTTATCCAACCGATGAATTGGGTGTTGAGATTAATTCACAAGCTACATTCGGTGGTTTATGGGCCGCAATTCGTGGTGGCATTGTTTACGAATACATTGGTGTGTTTGATTCCGTAATTAGAGAGAGGATATTTGAGAAATTTTGTGAAATCACCGGACATCATTATGATTATATTTACCAAGAATGGTTAAACGCTTAAAATTTAAAAGTTATGAATAAAATAGAAGAATTAAAATCAGTAATTGGGAAAGATATTTCTCAAAACCAATCACCAACATTAAGAGCTAAGTTAATCAAAGTTAATAAAGCAACTTGTTTGTTTGAAGTGGTTCAATCACCATATCGTAGTGGTGATGAAAGTAAAATCGGCGAAAGGTATAGAGTACCAAATAGTTGGGCTTGGAATGCATTTTTCTTTTAAAATTTAAAACTTAAAATATGATAAAGAGCAAAAAACAAACCGGTATCGAAATCGATTTAACTGGCCCACAAGGTAACGCATTCTTCTTATTAGGAACTGCTATGAATTTGGCTAGACAATTGGGGTTAAATTCCGAAGAGGTATGTGAAAAGATGAAAGAGGGTGATTACGAACATCTGATTCAGACATTTGATAATTATTTTGGAGATTTTGTAACTTTATACAGATAATATGATATTAGAATCTAGATTACCACCTGTATCATTTCAATCCATTGTATCGGGTCAATGGTATATTATTACAACAAAGGAATGGATTAAGGTTGATAGAAAATATAGTTGGGATGAATTGAAATCTATGTGGACAGAAATCATATCCAAACCAAAGCAAGTTGATACATCCAAACCATTAAAGATATCTAAAAAGATATTCAAAGTGAATGGTAGTAAAGGTAATGTATATAATGTTACATATGATAGTGGAAAGTGGAGTTGTACCTGCCCCGCATATGGTTGGAGTAGGGGTAAAGAATGTAAACATATAAAGGGAGTTAAAGTATAATTCGTTGATTATCAATGAGTTATGGATTATTGATTATCAATGAGTTATGTATATAAACCGCTATAATATATCGGTTGGATTACTGACCTTATTGGGATATTTGGGGGGAAATTTGGGGGTTTATGTTCGATTTAGACCCCTTATTTATGCCATAAACTGAAAAATATTTTAAAAAATATTAAAAATAATTAATAAAATGTTTGGCGAATTGAGCATAATTTCGTATATTTACTATGTAATAAAAAATGAGAGTTATGAAAAATCAGAAAAACAAAATCCAATTTAACTACGCTGGAATCACTTTTGAAGTTCCATCAGAATGTTTGAGAACTACCGATTATTGGGGTAAACCTTTAGAAACTCCTTACATTAACATCGGTCGTAAAGAAGTTGCTTCAATTAGTAAAGCATTTGTTAAGAACAAATTTCCTAAATTATTAGTTTGGGCTTCATCAGAAAGTTTCGCAAATGGTAATTCAGTTTCAGTTTATGTATGTAACCCAGATGGTTCGGACTTAAGTTATGATAGTTCGGAATGGAAAACTATCGCCGGTTTCGTTAATTCGCTTTCGGGTGGTAAGTACAATGGTTATGAGGATATGTATGAATACAATGATGGATTCAAAACCGATAAAGGTACTGAAATTCAATCTTGGGCTAAGTATGTACATTGTAACAACTACGCTCCGCATGGAAGTTGGCCATCGGCTGTTAAAACTTTGAAAGGATTGGTTGCCGGTGAGTATGTGTTTGGGGCTTTATCATTGGAGAAAGCAATTGAGAAAGCTAAAGGATATGGTTATTCAGAATCAAACATTGAAAAAGCATTAAAACTAATTTAATAAAACTTAAAACTTAAAATTATGGGATTAGACATGTATTTGTACAAAAAGAATTACATTAGACAAGGTGAATGGTATAAGCCGGAAGTTGTTAATGAAGTGGTTGTTAAAACTGGCGGTGAGGTTGATAACCGAATAAAACCAGAGAGAGTTAGATATGTAGTAGAAGAAGTTGGATATTGGCGTAAAGCTAATCAAATTCACAATTGGTTTGTAGAAAATGTTCAGAATGGTAATGATAATTGTGGTAGTTACTATGTTAGTAGAGATAAACTAGAAGAATTATTAGATTTATGTAAAAAAGTTAAAGTTGATAACGCTTTAGCTGAAGCATACTTACCTTCAGCAAGTGGATTCTTCTTTGGTGGAACTGAATATGATGAATGGTATTTTAATGGTATTGATAACACAATCAAAATTATTGAGGAGTGTTTGGAAGATACATCCGCCGATGATTTCGAATATAGTTCATCTTGGTAAAATATTTTTAAAAATAATATAGAAAAAGCTTGTATGTTTCAAGCTTTTTTTGTATATTTGTTGTCAATAAAAAATGAAGTTATGAGTAATAAAAATGTAAAAACTATCTTTTGTGATATCGATGGAACTTTATTAAAACAAGTCGATTTCAAAGAATTAAACGAAAACAAATTCGAAGTATTGCCTGGCGCTTTGGAGAAATTCAGAGAGTGGAATGAGGCAGGACATCACATTGTAATAACTACCGCTAGACCGGATTCAATGAGAGGTTTAACTGTTAGACAATTAGGTAACGCTGGATTTCAGTTTCATCAATTGGTAATGGGTATTGGTAGAGAGGAACGAATTCTAATCAATAATAATTCATCTAAAGACCCAAATAGAGATAGAGCAATTGGTGTTCCCGTAGAAAGAGATGGTGGGTTCGCTAATTTAGAATGGGCTTCAGTAGGATTATAAAATTATCTTATATTTATAAGAAACAATTTATATCAATGTTAAAACTAACGGATTTAATAAGTGAAGCAACTACATCTTGGTCAAAAATGATGCAGGGTGTTAGAGCCGGTGGTTCAGGCCCTTGGTCATTGGTTGCTATTGAGTACAACAAAGTAGTTGCTCAAAAGAATAACATTAAAGATAAGAATCTTTTACCTGCTCATTTTGAAGCAATGAGAAGAGAAAATCCAAAGGCTAAAATCCATATCGAAGATGCAGGTGGACAAGTAGTTTGGAATGAAAAAAAATAATACAATGAAACTAAAAGACTTATTAAACGAAAGTGTAATTGCCAAAGATGGTAAAGTAACATCGAATGGTAAACTCATAGGATATTATGAATTTGATAGAGATTCTGATTCATTTTGGGTAGATGATGTAAAGAAAGGTAAAGGACAAGTATCGTTTGAAACAAAAAAAGAAGTTGAAGATTACTTTAAGAAGAATGAAAAAGATGCTCTTAAACATTTAGCAAAATTGAGAGAATCTATTTCAGAAGCAACAATGCATGATATGACGAGAGAAAAGGCATTAGATAATCTTAAAGATGTAATCCATAACATCAAACCTTATAGTAAGGAAGTAGTTAAACATTGTGAAGCAGCTATTGCAATTATAGAGAAATTTGAAAAACGATAATGATTAAGTTAAAAGATTTATTAGCAGAAAGTAAAACTAATATCAAATTCGAAAGAGGGGATAGTATAAACTTTACAATAACATCTAAAGGTGCTAGTGTGATATTAATACCAGATAGTAAAGGATTGGATACAATCGAATCAATTAAAGCAGGTATTGGTAGTGGCAATAAAGATAAAATATTTAATGAATTGATGATTGTGAGATTGGAGAGAATGGCTGGTGTAAAATTTAATGTTGATACGAAGTATCCAGGTGCAGGATATGCATATGAAGTGGATATGGATTCTATTGTAAAAAAGATATCATAATGATTAGATTAACAGATATATTAAATGAAGGCGTATATGACCCAGGTATCCTAAAATGTATATTTTTAGCAGGAGGTCCTGGTAGTGGTAAATCAAAAGTTTCAAAAGAAATATTTGGAATACAGGGTATAGCATCTTTTTCGGCTAGTGGATTAAAGTCTGTAAATTCTGATACGGCATTTGAAGCTCAGTTAAAAAAGCATGGTATAGACCCAAAAGATTTAGCCAAAATAGAAAAAGAACAGCCTGAATTATGGGATAGTATAACAAAAGACCCGAATGGTGTGAGAGAGTTAGCAAAGCAAACTACTCAAAAGATAAAAGCATTCTATGAAGCGGGTAGATTGGGTATGATTATCGATGGAACGGGTGATGATGCGGCTAAGATTCAGAAGCAAAAGCAAAGAGCTGAAGCATTGGGGTATGATACATTTATGGTTTTTGTGAATACATCTTTAGAAGTTGCTAAACATAGAAACTCTATGAGAGATAGAGTGTTGCCAGAAAATCTATTAATTCCAATTTGGAAAGATTGCCAAAATAACTTAGGTAAGTTCCAAACAATGTTTAGTGGTAATTTCCGTATTGTGGACAATAGTAAGGATGGCAATAATGTTACTTCTGATATTAAAAAGCATGTTAGTGGATTTATTAGTTCACCAATTAAAAATCCAATAGGTAAGAAGTGGGTAACTACACAATTAATGTTAAAAAACGCAAATATAATTAAATAATGATAAAAGCAGGTAAATACGATTTAGATGAATCATCATTAGGTAGAATATATCAACATGTTGTTTCAAACCCTAAAATGAAAAATTGGGGGGTAGTAACTGCAAGTAGAGGTGAATTAACATCTGCTGAAAACAAACAAAGAAACAAAGAGTTAGAAAACGATATAAGAAAATTGGGATATGGATTTATTCATATAGATGGTATGTGGCAGGAATGTAGACAACCAAATACCGAATATAAGGATTGCCCAGAAGATATGAAAGTTCCAACGCAGGAAAAATCATATTTTATACCAAATATACCAAAAGATGTTATAGTAAATTTAGGTAAAAAATATCAGCAAGATAGTGTGTTATTCGCTGATGAGGAAACTAAAGCAAAAGGTGAAGCAACTTTCATTGATTCAAAATCAGGCGAATCATTTAACATTGGAAAATTCTCACCTGGCAAAATAGCACAAGGATATAGTAAGTTGAAAGGTAATAAAGTATTTACTTTTGAACCAAAGGATGAACCTACCAAAGCGGATGAACCAGCAATACAAACAAAAGCTGAACCAGGTTCTCAAAAAATGGTAGCAAATCCAACAAAATTAAAATCATTATTACCAAAAGATATAGCTGATAAATTGGTTAGAAATCCAGATACGGGTAAAATGATTAAGGTTAAATCAGCGTTAAAGTACGATGATGACCATAAAGTAAAACAAGCAGCAACTGCGCTTGTGAAAAATGCTTTAAAAAAGTAAAAGTTATTTGAAATATGGGGATGTTCAGGCTTTTGACAGAGGCGATGAAAGGGTACAATTGATGCAAGCCGGGTTAGATGGAAATCCGTAAATACCTATCGAACAATAAACGCAGTAGAATTATCTACAATGACCTTCGAAGATGCTATGGCATTCGTTGGTGCTGAT
>JACCDP010212719.1_pt1 | contig 15969 bp, 14 predicted proteins | sample 7445841 | NCBI WGS metagenome assembly JACCDP01 (sample SAMN15323441, study PRJNA562643) | freshwater metagenome | isolation source: river surface water | place: USA:Blue River Watershed | collected 2017-08-17 | reverse complement strand
TATGAAAATATCAAAAATCAACCAATAATTTCCAAATACTCATCAAATTCCATTTCATAATTATCACAAAAATGCATTAATCTGACAGGGTGAAACACATACCGGGCAAGTTCTTCTGCAAAAGGTTTAAATTTTTCTTTCATAGCAGAGTAATTATATGTAAACATTAAATATATTCCGTTTGGATTTGTCGTCAAATTGTTCCAGTTTATTTTATTTAAATTATCTTCTAATATGAAAATAGCATTTGGATTAGTAGAGAGCCAATACCAATCAATTTTGTTTAAATTATTTTTTAATAAATGAGAAGCATTAGGGTTTGTAGATAACATTGACCAATTAACTTTATTTAAATTGCGTTCTAATATAGAGATCGCATTGGGGTTTTGGGATAAGTAATTCCAATTGACTTTATCTAAATTGCGTTCTAATATAGAAATTGCATTTAAATTTGTGGATAAATAATCCCAATTTACTTTATCTAAATTGCGTTCTAATATAGGAATAGCATTTGGATTAAAAGATAAATAATCCCAATTTACTTTATCTAAATTGCGTTCTAATATAGGAATAGCATTTGGATTTGCCGTTATCCAATCCCATTTAACTTTTTCTAAATTGCGTTCTAATATATGCGTCGCATTTGGATTTTTAGACAAACGGTTCCAATCCACTTTTTCTAAATTGCTTTCTAATATAGAAATTGCATTGATATTTCCAGATAAAACATTCCAATCGATATCATTTAAATTGTTTTTTAATATAGAAATTGCATTGGGATTAGCAGATAACTTAAATAAATTTACTTTTTCTAAATTCTGTTTTAATATATGCGTTGCATTTGAATTTTTAGATAAATATTCCCAGTTAACTTTATCTAAATTTTGTTCCAGTATAAAGGTCGCATTTGGATTTGCAGATAATATAGACCAATTTACTTTTACGTTTTCTTTTTGTTTTAAAATTGGATAGTTCATTTTCAATTTATTAATTTTAAATTACGAAATTGTATAAATAATCATACAGTTCAATAAAAAAATACATATTTTTCAATTTTTTTACAACATTGCATTTACTTATGAAAAATACGTATTTTTTAATTATTTGTTTCATAAAATTACAATTACATATAACAATATCAAAAATCAACCAATAATTTCCAAATACTCATCAAATTCCATTTCATAATTATCACAAAAACGCATTAATCTGACAGGGTGAAACACATACCGGGCAAGTTCTTCTGCAAAAGGTTGTAATTGTTGTTTCATTGCATCATAATCATATTTGAATATTAAATGCAATGCATTTGGATTTGCACACAATTGACCCCAAAAAACTTTATCTAAATTTCGTTCTAATATAGATATGGCGTTCGAATTTGAAGATAACCAAGTCCAATTAACCCTATCTAAATTTTGTTGTAATATGGAAATTGCATTTGGGTTTATAGATAAAAAATCCCAATCTACTTTATCTAAATTGTCTTCTAATATGGAAATTGCATCTGGGTTCGATGATAACCATTCCCAATCTACTTTATCTAAATTGTGTTTTAATATATGCATTGCATTTTGATTTTTAGAAAGGTAACGCCAATTTACCCTATCCAAATTGTTTTCTAATATAGAAATTGCATTTGGATTTGTAGATAAGTAATCCCAATCTACTTTATCTAAATTGCGTTCTAATATATGTATTGCACTAGAATTATTTGATAAAAAATTAAAATTTATTTTTTTTAAATTACATTCTAATAAATGCATCGCATTTGGATTAAAAGATAAAAAATCCCAATCTACTTTTTCAAAATTTTGTTCTAATATATGTATTGCATCAGTATTTGCAGATAACCAAGTCCAATTGACCTTATCTAAATTTTGTTCTAATATGGAAATTGCATTAGGATTTGCGGATAATATTTCCCAACAGATTTTTGAATTTTTGTTTTGTTTCATAATTGGACAGTTCATTTTCAATTTATTAATTTTAAATTACGAAATTGTATAAATAATTTTATATTCAATAAAAAAATACATATTTTTTCAATTTTTTTACAACATTGCATTTACTTATGAAAAATACGTATTTTTTAATTTTTTGTTTCATAAAATTACAATTACATATAACAATATCAAAAATCAACCAATAATTTCCAAATACTCATCAAATTCCATTTCATAATTATCACAAAAACGCATCAATCTGACAGGGTGAAAGACATACTGGGCGAGTTCTTCTGCAAAAGGTTGTAATTGTTGTTTCATTGCATCATAATCATAGTCGAATATTAAGTGTAATGCATTTGGGTTCATAGATAAATTAAACCAATTAACTTTATCTAAATTACATTCTAATATATGGGTTGCATTTGGGTTTCGTGATAACCATTCCCATATTACTTTGTCTAAGTTTTTTTCTAATATATGAGTTGCATTTGGGTTCATAGATAAATTATACCAATTAACTTTATCTAAATTACGTTCTAATATATGGGTTGCATTTGGGTTCATAGATAAATGATACCAACTAACCTTGTCTAAATTTTGTTCTAATATATGTATTGCATTTGGGTTCATAGATAAACTATGAAATTTGACCTTATCTAAATTGCGTTCCAATAAATGCATTGCATTAGGGTTTTTTGATAAATAATTCCAATCAATTTTATCTAAATTTCGTTCTAATATATGTATTGCATTGGGGTTCATAGATAAAAATTGCCAAATCACCCTTTTTATATTTTGTTCCAATATATGAATTGCATTTGGATTTACAGACAATAGAGAAAAACTAACTTTATTTAGATTTTTTTCTAAAATATGTATCGCATTTGGATTGTCAGACAAGTATTGCCAATCTACTTTATCTAAATTGCGTTCTAAAATATGTATTGCATTGGGGTTTTGGGACAAATAATTCCAATCGATTTTTTTAATATTTTGTTCTAATATTTGGATTGCGTTAGGATTTTTAGACAAGTATTGCCAATTAACTTTTGTATTTTCTCTTTGTTTTATAATTGGAAAATTCATTTTGAGTATTTTGTGCAAAGTCATAATATATAAAATTAAATATTCAATTTTATATTTTAACCCTTTAACGATTTTACCCACGGATATCAGGGTAATTTTTTGTGTTTATAAAATATAATTTATTATTTTACTATAAATGATGTCAAATAATTTATACAACATAAATTATTTTACATTAGTAATATTCGGAACGTCAATGGTGAAAGGATTAAAATAAAAACATATAATTAAGTTTTATGACATTTTGCTTTGTAATTTTTTACGGTTCCAACACCTCCACAAGAAAGACTGTGGGGTTTATAATATACCAATGAATTATTTGTAAATAAACTTTTCATATATATTATGGGAATTTTTAATGGTTCATTTTCAGTAGATGTATCATTTATAGTAAGTTTATAAATGGTAAAATATAATGAACCATTATATCCGTTATTACTTACGTATATGGTATAACTTCCTGGAGATGTGGATGATGTTGTAGTTATTACTCCAGTTTCCGGAATAATATTTATTGAATTTTGTGTTTCAATAGTTCCTTCAGTTATTTTTAATTTTTGATAAGAAAGATTATTAATAATAGCACCAGTTGTAGATTGTCCTTGTGTAACAAAAGAAGAATATTCTCTTATCAAATTATATTTATTTGTGGTGGTATTTTTATCAATAATTTTATAAGAATAAGGTGTATATCCCATATTAAAAATACGGTATGGTGTGGTATTATTTATTGAAACCCACGTATCTCCAACTCCCGGTTGAGAGGTGGAAGTTCCTAATAAAAAAGTATTTGCGTTTGAATATTTCCATCCAGAACTATTATGATACGCTTCTGAATAACAATTCGTAATAATGAAATAATCACTAGGACCAGGTTGAATTTCATTATTATAACCTCCAATTATATATCCTTTATTTTGTGATGTTGTTCCCGTTACATAGCAATTATTAATTGTACGATTTCCTGTATTATTCCCAGATATTAAACCAATAATTCCCCCTGCATTACTACCATTAATATTTCCGGTTGTATAACAATTCGTTATGTTTATAGTATCAAAATTTGCGTTATATTTTCCACCGTATATTCCACCAGCGTAATTACCTATAATATTTCCAGTTGAATAACAGTTTGTAATTATGGCATTAATATTGTTTGTACCAAGAATTCCGCCAGCGTAATTACCACTAATATTTCCAGTTGAAAAACAATGCGTAATTTGACAATTATATGAATTTTCTCCAACTATACCACCTCCTGATATATTTCCTGAACTCCAACAAGAAACAACAATAACCAAACCATTATACCCCGCAAAAGATCCAACAATACCACCTCCAGTAAAATCGATTATACCAGAACTTGAACATCCTATTATATACAAAGACCCGCCGTCATTAGCAGCATTTGAACCTACTATTCCTCCACCACCATTATTTATATCTCCGTTCGAAGAACAATTAATTATATAATTATTTGAACCACCAAAATAATTTCCAGCTATCCATCCATTACTCGTAACATTTGGGGATTGATTTTTTACAAATAAATTAAATATTGAAATATTACTATGACCACTGCTATTATCGATAAACCCATTATATTCAATATCAAATAAAATAGAAAAATCTACTAATATATTTGGTATCGTTTTATCTGAATTTAAACTATCGGAACCAAATTGAATATTATTTGAATTACATATAAAATATTGGTTTTCATTACTAATATACATATCTGTAAAATATATTTTTAAAATCCCCACTAAATTTGTATTTGTGATAAGACAAGGAAAATTTATCGTATTCCAATTATTATTGTCTATACTATATTTTATAACACTTATAATTTGACTGATATAAACAACGGTGCCTCCATCAAAAGAAATATTAGTAGGCATATAAATATATATATATAAATATGCTCATATTTTTCTCTATTTTTTCATCATTAAACCATATTGTAAATATAAATATAAAATCAATTTGTACCCGCGGATATCAGGGTAAAATCGTTAAAGGTATAATAATATCAAAAAAAAAAAGAGTTAAAAGAACTCTTTTTTTATTATTATAATTATTATTACACATAAACACAAAATATTTTAAAATTCATCATCTTCTCCCCATTCATCTCTCAATGTTTCTGCCAGTGTCAAGATACGATTTTTTATTTCATCTGTTTCAGAAATAATAGGAGCAGGTACAGATATAGATTGTTCATTTTCAGTCATTTTGATAATATTCTTCTTTTTTTTAATATTAGGATAAGTTCCTCCATCAACCGCATTACACCCTCCTCCCCGAGAGCGTATTGTCATAATTTTTACACAATTTTCAATCGCTTTATTATCTTTTTCTATTTGTTCCAATTGTTTTTTTGAAAACCCTTTGTTTCTATAATACAGTTTGTTATTTTCCCACTCTTTGCGAGTTTTTGGTTTTTCGATCAATTGAATGGTAGAGGTTTGTTGAGACATTGTCGGTAATGTCGTTTGAAAATGTAGGATTTATAAAATATTATATCGTATATATTTTTGCAATTATAATTCTTCATACAAAATTATAATTTATTTCAATTTTATAAATTTTTATAAAAATTCTACATTTATCCTATAATTTCTACATATTCATCTAAGTCTAATTGATAAATATCACATAACCGCATCATTCGTACAGGATAAAACACATATTCCGCTAGTTCTTTAGCAAATGGTTGTAATTGAACTTTCATGTCCTCATAATCATATGTAAATATTAAATGTATTGCATTTGGATTTCCAGACAACCAATCCCAATCTATTTTATTTGGATTGCGTTCTAATATAGAAATGGCGTTCGGATTAAATGATAAACAATACCAATTTACTTTCTCTAAATTGCGTTCTAATAAAGAAATCGCATTCGGGTTCATAGACAACCAATCCCAATTTATTTTGTCAATATTTCGTTCTAATAGTGAAATAGCGTTTTCATTTTTAGACAACCAATTCCAATCTATTTTGTCCATATTTCGTTCTAATAAATGTATTGCATTTGAATTTTCTGATAACATTGACCAATTTATTTTATCTAACTTTTTTTCCAATATATGAACTGCATTTGTATTAAAAGATAAATTTTCCCAATAGACCCTATATAAATTACGTTCTAATATGTGAATTGCTTTTGGGTTTGCAGATAACATTGACCAAATCACTTTGTTCATATTTCGTTCTAATAAAGGAATTGCATTTGGGTTCATACATAATTTAAACCAATCAACTTTATGTAAATTACGTTCTAATAAATGTATTGCATTTGGGTTCATTGATAAATAATACCAATTTACTTTATGTAAATTGCGTTCTAATAAATGTATTGCATTTGGGTTTTCCGATAACATTGCCCAGTTGATTTTGTTAATATTTCTTTCTAATATATGAATTGCATTTGGATTTTTTGACAACCTATCCCAATTAATATTAATATTTTCTCTTTGCTTTATAATTGGACAATTGTTCATTTTTAATTTATCAATCAAAAATTAAAATTTAAAATGAGTTTTAATAAAATTAAAAAAAATATATACAATATTTTTTCAATTTTTTAGTATTTTTACTATGAACAATTAACATACAATTTTTAGATAGTAATTGAATTCTATTTTGTATTTTTCGCAAAAACGCATCAGTCGTAAAACAAAAAATATTTAGCGGGTTATAATTGATGTTCTAATATATAAATTGTGTTCGATTTCATTAATAAAACAAACGTATTTATAAATATATTTTTTCTTTGTTTTATAATTGGTTGATTTATTTTTGCTGATTATTTTATTTTATTTAATATTAAAAAATAATTTTTTTATTTATATTTATATTTATATATAATTATGGAAAATAAAGAATGTTTAAAGGATTTTTGCAAACAAAAAATATACAATAAAAGCGACCATAGAAAAAGATTGTTGCAAATAAAACAAAGATATCCTTTAGGAGATTATGAAACAAAGGATGATTATAAACAATTAATATATTGCTTTAATAATAATCAACCATTTTATTTGTCGGAGGAACAATGTAATTCTGGATATTTTGAAGAACATAAAAAAAAAAGTCCGCAAAAAACTCAAAGAAAAAAATGTCCTAATGGTACGCGTAAAAACAAAGAAGGAATTTGTGTTGAAAAAAAAACGAAACAACCAAAACAACCAAAACAAACAAAACAAACAAAAAAAAATTATACAAATCAAAAAAAAAGAGCAAAATGCCCTAATGGTAGTCGTAAAAATAAGCAAGGAGTTTGTGTTGAATACCGTAAAAAATAAAATTTAATATATTATAAAAAATAATTTTTTTACTCATAATGGGTTTTAGAACTTAAAGTTCGTTTTTGTTTGCGTTTTAAAGATTTTCCAGTTCGTTTTAAAGATTTTTTTACTTGTGACAATACTTTATTTTTTTTTCGATTTAACTTAGTAAATGCTCCAGTTTGAATTGGGTGATTTGGGTGAGTTTGCAAATACTCTTGTAAATATGTGTATGTTTTTGTTATTATACTAGAATATAATTTTACGATTTTCCAATTTTTATCATCAACCATTTTATATTCATCATTTACTGATATTGTTACACGTTTTAAATCATCTTTAATAAATTGAAAAAACATTCCGATATTTTGGATTTTCCTTTCTAAAATAGATTGTATTACTTCTCTTTCTTCTTCCGAAAAAGAAGGAATACTATTAATTATTTTTATATCAATAGTTGGTTCTGTAGAAGGAGGGTCATTGCTCAAAATTTTTGAATAAAATGTTTTTCCATAACATAAAGTGTACAATTCTTTTAGGCGTATAAAACTTTTTTCACGTGTTTGTTCGTTTTGAAAATAAAAATAACTCACATCCATTAATGAGTAAGTTGAACCATATTTATCTAGTAGTTCTTTCACAAATTGAAGCAATAAAGGAATATTGGCTCCACAATGTTGTACTTTATGTATAAAAAAAGAATTGTCGCTTGAATTATAATCAAAATACATACATAAATTATTTTTCCAGTGTATGTTTATCATCAATATCTGATAATCATTATCATCAATATCTATAGTAATATCATCATTATCTGTACCATTTTTTCTTAAAAAATTATCAAATTCATTTTCAATTGTTCTTTTTTTCAACATTTTATATATATTAATTATAAAAAATGTTCAATTAAAATTATTCATAAAAATACAAATAAAAAACAAACTTCAAATGTTTATACATATTATTTTCAAAAAATTATATGATAAAAAACGAAAAAAAATGTTTCCATAAAAAAGTTTCAACTGGTTTTATAAAAAAAGGATAAAAAAGAAAAAACATAATGATCACTATTTTTAAAATTATGTCAATTTTCGTTGAAAAATAAAAAAAATATGACAAGAAACAAATTAAAATATAATAAATAAAAAACAAAAAATAATTGAGATTTTCATAAAAATAAATTGTTTGGTTAAAATAAAAAGTTTTTTTATCATTCATCATTTGTTTTTCTTTTAATTGTTGTATTTCATTTTCCAATTGTCTATTTTGACTTTCAACTAAATTGTAATTTTCTACATAATTCATTTTATACGTAATATATACTACAACAATAATTTATTTTATTTAATATTTCAAACCATTGAATAACTCATAAAATCTGTTTTTTCAAATGGTTTGGCTGAAATGTTGTCTTTATCAGTTTCACAAGTATCTGTCATCGTAGTAAAAGCATTTGTTTTTTGATTATTATTCACTGAAGATGGAGGTAAAAATACGATTTCATCAAAATTCATATAATCACGAGACAGTAAACGATTAATGATAATAATAGAATATATTGTTGCAAAACTAAAAACAATCATGTTCAATAATAGAAAAACAGATTCAGGTATAATTGTAAAAGTATTTTTCATAAAAGTTAAAAGAATATACAACAAAATTGTAATAATAAACAAAACCAGCAATTTATTATATTCTGCGTATCTTTTTCTATAACTCTGGTTAAATTGAATTATTCTTTTTTGCCCACTAATCGCTGTATCTATATTTTGTTTTTTATCCAATAATCTTTGATTTTCAGTGTCCAATATTTTATTTATTATTTTTTGTTTATATAAAACACTTTGTGCTCCGTATTGTGTGTTTATTAAAGCATTATTAATTTTATTTAATTTATCATTTAAATCGTTAATATGATAATTATTTTCAACATTAACAGGAATATTTTGTAGGTCCATTGCGTATTGTTTTTGTAATTCAATCAATGTATTCATATCAAAATGAGGACTAGGAGAATTGTCATATTTTTTCTCTGGTTCAATGTTATAAGACATATTTATTATGTTATATATAACTTTGACATTATTTTTTATTTTTGATATTGTTTTATTCTTATTCTCAAATATTATTAAAGCAATATAGACGCTATTAATAATGCTGTTACGGAAATCGTTCCCGCTATATTAATAGAATTTTGTCTTAATAACATATCATTGTTATCTTTAATTAATCCATCTTTTAATGAAATATTTGGTCTATTTATGAATGCATCGTTTGGTTCTCTTGGTAAATAAGTAGATGGAATTATTATATTACTTTCGTCGTGTGCATATTTTGGTTTCGTTAAATTATACGATAAATCTGTGTGAGTTTTTAAAGCATTTATTGTATGTTGATATGTTTTTCCAATTTCATTTTGTAAATCTGTATATTTGTTAAATTTTTGTTCTAATTCATTTATTTTGTTATTTTTTATACAATCATACGTTCCGCAAATGTTTTCAAATGCTTCTTTTCGATTTTTATTAATTTCTTGTATATTACGAAAGCCATTTATTCCATTATAAGTATTGTGAATAATTTCATTATTTTTTATATAATCAGAATTTCCGCAATAATATGTTTTATCATTCGTATTTTCAACCGGAGGATAAATAATATCATAATTCGAATAATTTAAAATATTAATTGGTTTGACAATTTCTCCATTTTTCACGTTTCCGCAAGTCGTTTTAATTGAATTTGTTTTTTGTTTCATATATGATGAACTTATATTTTCAGATGGATTGGTCTCTGTATATAGGGGTAATATATTTGCTTTTTTATCTTGAAAACATTTATCACCATTTTTAGTAGTCAAATGAAAAAAATGTTGACAATTTGCGTCATTTTTACAAGAATTTTCACATTCTTTTTCATTTAATGAATTGATTGTGTAATCATCAGTTGTAAATGGTGCTATCGTATTGCTTAATTTATCTGAAGTATTATTTGACAACAAAGGATATGCCGTAATTTGATTAAAATTATTAAATTTTAATATTTCACTGTGATTGTTTGGAACATATTGAAATGTGCGTATATTTTCACTATTATTGTCTCTTTTTAAAAATGTTTTTCCATATAATCCATCACTTGTAATTAAATATAAAAAGAACAACTGATGCCCGTCATCATTATTTTTTGAATTCGTATATTTTACGATTTTATTTTGGTCTTTTACTGTATGGAAAGGCATTGTGCAATATTTCACAACTAATTTTTGTTTATCATCAAACATCAATTTGTATTTACCATTTTCAGAAACGAGTTCATTGACCTCAGAAGGAGACATTTTTTCTCCAAAATTCAAAAAACTTCTGTTTTGGGGATTTTTTAACCATTCTTTATTTTGAAGAACGTATTTATCTTCAATAACATTTTCTAATAAATTTTTGTTCCAAATAGATGTTCCTCCGTTATCATATATACTTAAATTACCGTTATTTTCAATTTTTAAAATATAATTGCAAGAAGATGCAGCACACTGTTTCGATTTAGGTAAATATGATATGGGTTGTGCATTTGAAGTTCCATTGTAATCATACCCTATTACGAGTTGTCCTGTTGGGTCTAAATATATTGTTTTATTTGTAATATTATTTGTAGGATTATTAAAGTCCAATGTTTGATTATATTCATAAGAAACTTTGTAATTTTTCACGTGTCCATAAGCCGGGTCTCCAAATGATTTATTATAATTTCCGTCAATATTTAACTTATTACTTTTTACCATATTTGCAGTTTTATCTTTTGTATCATATGAAGAAGGAACCGCTACCCAATTATCGCGTTTTACTTGTCGTGTTTTTTGAACAGGTCGTGTTTTTTGAACGGGTCGTGTTTTTTGAACTTGACGGGTTTTTTGTACGGGTCTTGTTTTTTGTACGGGTCTTATTTTTTGAACTTGACGAGTTTTTTGAATAGGAACATCCACATATACATCTCGAGTTTTTTGAATAGACGGGTTTGGGGTCTCTATACGATTTTTTATATGCAAATCACCAAATCGTACATCTTCTTTTTGTCCTGCAGGAAACATAGTTTTACCTTTTAACCAACACGGACCCGATACATTATTTTCTCTATGAAAATTCGGATGTATTTCTATCCCAAAACAGTTATTATCATTCGCACATATTTGTTTGCAATTTTCGACTGTTATTGAATTAAAAAAACGTATATCGTGTCCAGCACTATCAGTATAAGGTAAATATGTCCAATTATTTCCCGGAACAATATTCGTTGCAGGATTTGGATTTTCGTAATGAGTTTGCTTTTGCAAAACTTTTTGAGTAGTCGTATATGTTTCTGTATCAAAATATTTTTCATAATCTGTATATGTTTCATAATCCGTATATGTTTCTGTATCTGTATATGTTTCCATAACTGTGTATTTTTCGGTATCCATATAATTTTCAGAAGTAGTGTAGGGTTTATTTACGATTAAATCTTTATCTAATCCGTATTTTGAATTTTTAATTTGCAAATTTGACCCATTTGGACCAGTGATACTGGTAGGCGACCATTCACCGGCAGTTTTGTAATAAGTTCCACTCTGGTAGGTAATAACTGTATTTATTTCAGCAGTATTATATTGCAATTGTAAATTAGTTTTCATTTTTTTTATTGTATCATAATTAGATGCATCAATAAAATAACAATTAAATAAAGGTTTTGATTTTTTTTCATTTGCATCGCTTCTTACCAATCCAATGTGCATAACTTGTTTAAGATATAATTGTCCATTTTGAGATAATGTAATAAAATAATTATTTTGATTATTATCTACTATTGATGTACCATTTGGCGATAAAATATATAATAAGGGACCATTTATAATATTTGGGGTTAAATTTCCATATTGAATACGAATAGGATATAGTTCTCCTTTTTGTAATTTTGTTGTGAATGATTTTCCTCCGGTTGAAGTCGTTGTTTTACTATTTATTTTTGCATTTTCTGTTTTATAATCACAAACCGCCAGATCAAATAGCCATAATTGAGATATATTCAAATCACCTAAAATTTGAAATGTCCAAGAACCAGTTATATCTGGACAAAAATACCCAAAAATGTCCATAGAAGTATTTGAATTCAACGAAACATTAAAATTTTGAGTGTAAGAAGAGGGTTGTGTATCATTAAAAAAATTCACATTTTCTTCTGTATGTCCGTTAGAACTTTTAACAATTGTAGATAATCCTGGTTGTTTTGCTATTATTCCTTGATCAATCATTTTTTTTTCGTTCCATCTTATATCATTTAGTATTTTTCTAGCATTTAATAAGCACATTTCTGCAGTATCTTCCATATCCCACATTTTGGTTGCTTTTAAATACCCTGTGTTCATTTTGTTTTCGTCATTACAAATAACTCCAATTTCAAATAAATCTTGTTTTTTATCCATTGCAGTTGTAGAAACATAGTTATAATCGTTGTTTTTTATAATATTACTTATAATGTTTGTTGAATTATTAATCTTATCTAATTTGTCTTTTTCAGTTGTCATATTATATGTGTATATTATAAATAATACACACATAATTTTTTATTTTTTAACAATTATACAGTTCAATAAATAGAAATAAACCCATTTAATTTATTTAAATATTTAATTACAATTTGCAATAAAATTTTACTCATTGCAAAATATAAACTTTAAATATTTGAATAAATTATAAAATTAAAGTCTTACAAAAATAAAATACACAATAGATGTCGCCATTGTTGCCCATATCAAACTCATATAAACAGTCGTATCGTGATAAAGTCTATTTTCTTTTGCCATTGAATTATGTATTTCATTCAATTCCGCTAATTTTACGTCCATTTCTTTTCTAAATTTTACAATTTCTGAATGTTTATTTTCAATTGTAATAGGGTCATCTAACGGGGGATTATTTATCGGTATTTTTGTTGCTATCAAATTATTAAAAAAATTCAAATCATTCATAAAGTCTGTGTATCGTTTATTTAATATTTTTCCTGTAATTTCATCATCAGAACATATTAAATCATTGCCGTTTATATCTTTTAGTTTTTTGCTTTCATAATCTGGTGTATCTTTATATGTATCGTTATATTTGCATCTCACATATTTTGCATAATCGGCATTTAATATATTTAATTCTGATAAAAGGTCTTTTCCCATTAAATATATATCTTTTTGTGAATAATTACCATTTTTATCCGTTTTATAATTTTGTGAAAAGTTTTCAATAACCTTACAATTTGGTGAAACGTTATTTTTATTAAAAAATTTGCCTTTTCTATCCCATATCGGATTTCCTGCATTATCGTACATTATTAAATTGCCATCATCGTGTACGATTAAAACCTTCGCATTCATACAACGCGTTTTTGTTTCCCAAGTTCTCTCTCCCAAATAATTTAAAACGCTTAAATTTCCATCTTTTTCAAATGCCAAAACATTATTTTGACTTATTGGTTTATTCGTTTCTGTTTCTATTTTCCAAATAATTTTTTTTTTTAAAACGGATTGCAATAAACCGTTATTATCTCTATATTGTTCTGTTATTGGAGAACCATTGTTATTTTTTAAAATTTGTTTTAATGATAAGTTTCCATTTAAATCGAAAGACAATGTATAATTATTATTTACACTCGTTAATTTATCATTATTTTTCAATATATTACCAATATACAAACGTTCAGACATGAAAATTATAATATATAAACATAAATTATTTATTGTTTCTATATTTATGAATAAAATATAAAGCAAAAATAATACCAATTGTAATATTAATTGTATAAATATGTTGAGAATTTAAAAAATTTTTTATATCTTTGTATCTTTCAGCAGACCCATCTATTAAAGAAAAATGGTTTAAAATATGTTCAACATTTTCTTTGTTTTTACAAAGTTCTCTTTGATAACAAAAAGGATTATTAATATCATTATTAAATTTACAAAAATCGTCTTTTTTTTTATTTTTTATAAAAAACTTATAACAATTTTGTGGTTTATTTTGAGTTTTTGGAGAAAAATAAAAAAAAATTTTTTTATCAAATTTTTTTTCAGAAAAAAGACCAGTCATCATATTATATTTTTATATAGATATAATCAAGAAAATGTTAATTATATTTATTATTTGTCTTTTTATCTTTTTATGATTTTATTTTTTATATTATGATTTACAAAAATTAAACACACACTCTATAATAATCATAATCCATTGCAGTAATACTATCTCTTTTTATTTTACAAACATCACCTGGTTTCATAAATAATGCCATTGCTTGTGGGTCAAAACGGCTTATTTCGGGCAATTGTTTTAAACTTTTTAATTTATATGTTTTTTTCAATTCTTCTATTTCTTCATTTTTCAAAACTATTGCTTTTGGAACTAATTTATGTTTTAATATATTGAATTGAAGTCTTTGCATATTATACACAATTACATATAAACCATTATTTTCATACATATATCTTAATTTTGAAATTATCGTTTCATTCGGTTCTCCATCAATAATTAATATTAGAGTATCGTTTTGTGTTAAAACATCATCTAATACGTATAAATCATCAATAATTAAATCGATTGTTTGTGGTTTTAACATTTTATCTGATATAAAGTATTTTACGTATGTCTTTTTGCTATTGTCTTCCGTTTTTACCAACATATCTAATTGATTATTTTTATACATTGAATCAATTTCATTTATGCTAAATTCTGTATAATCATTTATATTAAAATTTTGATTTTCTAATAATTCTAATATAGTATTTCTCGATTTGTAAATTCTTAAAATTTTGTTATTAGATGACATTTGTATATTATTTATTTATTTTTTATTTTATTTATTTTCTTTTCAATTTTTTCATAATTCCATTTTTATAAATATTTAAAAATTAAACTTTTTTTATTAAAACTTTGTTGAAATCTATTTTTTTGTTATTTTCATTAGAAAAATTACTTTCTGTAGTCTCATTTTCGGTTGAGGGTTCTTCATTTGAACTTTCGGGGTTTTCATTTTCATCTTCTTTTTGTTGTATGATATTTTCTTTATTTCCTATGTGTATAATTGGTGCGAAATTTATAGTGGGTTGTTTTGTTGGATTTAATGGTTGGTCAATCATATCAATAGCATCAACCGTATCGACCGTATCAACCATATTATCATAATTATTCGAGTTTGTATTTTCTTCAGTATTGGTTTCGATATATAATGGTGGTTCTTGGGGTTCGTATGTTTCTATTAATTCTGTGTGTTGTATTTCAGGATGACGATATATATCTTGTTTTTGTGCAACTTTCACTTCGTTTTCATCAAAAAAATCGCCTTTCGGGGTGAGTTTTTGTTTTCTGATCGTTATAAAATTATTTCCAATTTTTGTTATTTTCCAAAAAGTATTTGGCGATAAATCTCCCCTATAATGGACAAATTCTCCTAATTTATATTCATCCTTATTTGAAAAACCTCCGCCATTTGTGTTTTCATTTTTATCGTTTGATTTTGGTTCTGTTATATTTATTATTTTGTTTGAAATTTCGTCAAACCAATATAAATTGTAATTTTTCTGTGAATACATTATTTTCCAACCGGTTGGTGCCGTCATTTTAGTTGTCCATAATG
>JACCDP010290677.1_pt1 | contig 15972 bp, 20 predicted proteins | sample 7445841 | NCBI WGS metagenome assembly JACCDP01 (sample SAMN15323441, study PRJNA562643) | freshwater metagenome | isolation source: river surface water | place: USA:Blue River Watershed | collected 2017-08-17 | reverse complement strand
CAAACTGACAACTGGGCCTTGGCATCCCAAGCCATCATGACCACCGACACCTTGCCCAAAGCGGTCAGTCGTCAAGTGCAAATAGACGGTCAAACCATCACGGTCACCGGCATCTCCAAAGGCGCGGGCATGATCCGCCCCAACATGGCCACCATGCTGGGCTTCATGGCCACCGATGCGGCCATCGATGCTTCCCTCATGAATGCCTTGGCCAGCGAATTGGCCGAAGCTTCCTTCAACCGCATCACCATTGATGGCGATACGTCGACCAACGATTCTTTCGTGGTCATGGCCACGGGCCAAGCGGGCAACCACTTGGTCACAGCTTGGCACACCGAGGCCGCCCAACTGCTCAAGAAAACGCTGATGGAAGTGGCGCAATGGTTGGCGCAAGCCATCGTGCGCGATGGCGAAGGCGCCACCAAATTCATCACGGTGCGCGTTGAAGGCGGACAAACCCCGGCCGAATGCCGACAAGTGGCCTATGCCATCGCCCATTCACCTTTGGTGAAAACCGCGTTTTTTGCCAGCGACCCCAACTTGGGCCGCATCTTGGCCGCCGTCGGATACGCCGGCATTGCCGACTTGGACCAAAGCCTGATTGAGCTGTATTTGGACGATGTGCATGTGGCCACGCAGGGTGGCCGCCACCCCGCTTACCAAGAAGAAGACGGCCAGCGCATCATGAAGCAAGACGAGATCACCATCCGCGTGCTGCTGGGACGCGGGGCTGCACAAGACCAGGTCTGGACTTGTGACCTGAGCCACGAGTACGTGACCATCAACGCCGACTACCGCAGCTGACCATGGCCACGAACGACGCTTTGGAACGCCTGTTGCACCGCGCTGAGGTGCTGATGGCCCGCATTGAAGCGGTGTTGCCGCAACCCCTTCATGCCCCCGATTGGCAAGCCAGTGTGGCCTTTCGCTACCGCAAGCGCAGCAGCGGCCACGGCGTGCTCGAACCTGTGCGGCATATCGGTCTCATGGCGTTGGACGATTTGAAAGAGATCGATCAGCAGAAAGAAAAAATCCAGCGCAACACCTTGCAGTTTTTGCAAGGCTTGCCAGCCAACAATGTGTTGCTCACAGGTGCGCGTGGCACGGGCAAGTCGTCCTTGGTGAAGGCCTGCTTGAACACCTATGCCGCGCAAGGTTTGCGCCTCATTGAGGTGGACAAGCACGACATGATGGACTTGCCCGACATCATCGATGTGGTGGCCGCACGTCCCGAAAAATTCATGGTGTTTTGCGACGACCTCAGTTTTGACGAAGGCGAGCCCGGCTACAAAGCCTTGAAATCCATTTTGGACGGCACCGTGGCCGCTGCTTCACCCAATGTGCTGATTTACGCCACCAGCAACCGTCGGCATTTGCTGCCCGAGTACATGAAGGACAACCTGAGCTACACCCACACCGAGGACGGTGAAGTGCATCCAGGTGAAGTCATCGAAGAAAAAATTTCGCTCTCAGAGCGTTTTGGTTTGTGGGTGAGCTTTTACCCGTTCAGCCAAGACGAGTATTTGCACATCGTCGACCAATGGCTGCAGTCCTTGGGTGTGGCCAAAGACGCCAGCGCCAAAGCCCATCCCGAGGCGCTGATTTGGGCACTGGAGCGTGGTTCACGCAGTGGCCGTGTGGCCTACCAATTCGCCCGCGATTTCGCCGGACGGCACGGCGGCTGAACCCATGTCACGTTTGCAAGGCCAAGCCGGTGCCCGTGTGGCCGATGGCGAGTTGCCGCGCGAAGGCGGCACTGATCGCCCCGTCACCTTGGTGGCCGTGGGCGTGTTGTTCCAAGCCGATGGGCGTTTCTTGCTGACCACCCGCCCTCCCGGCAAAGCTTATGCAGGCCATTGGGAATTTCCTGGCGGCAAAATCGAAGCGGGTGAAACCGTAGCGCAAGCCTTGACCCGCGAATTGCAAGAGGAATTGGGCATCACCATTGCGAGTCCGCAGCCTTGGAAAACCGAGCGCATCGACTACCCGCACGCCTTGGTTGAACTGCATTTCTGCCAAGTGCACCAATGGACGGGGGAATTGCAAATGAAAGAAGGCCAGGATTTTTCTTGGCAGCAGTTGCCGGTCCATGTCTCACCGGTGCTGCCCGGCACCTTGCCGGTGCTCGAGTGGTTGGCTCAGGCGCAGAGTTCGATTTCAAACTCGGCATTGCCCACAGCCGCCTGAGGCTTGCTGTACCAAGACTGGTGAATCAGTCGCACCCACACCATCATGCGGTTGCCGCTGATTTCAGGCACCAAACCCAGCGATGGATCGATGAACACCCGCATCATTTGAAAACGGCCTTGTGGCAAGGCTTGTTGAAACTGTCCCTGGGTGGCCATCACGCGCTGCGGTGCGCCGCTTTCGCGCAGCAAGCGCATCAGCAAGCCCACGCTGTCATTCAACGCTTTCAGGGGCTCGGACCATTTCAAGATGTCCATGCGTCGTTCATCGGGGTCCCGTTGTTGCCAGGCGTGGTAGCCGGGCAAGTCAAAAGCACAAGTGCCACCTGGCACGGCCACACGGTTGCGCAAGCTGCTGAGGAAATCGCTTTCGGTGACGCAGTTGCTGATGCGGCCACCCACGGTGTTGAAGCCTTGCAGGCAATGGTCGATGCGCGACAGCAAATCATCCAGCACCGCTTCTGACACCGAAGGGTTGCCGCGGTAGCTCATGAACTGTTGCTTGTGCCGCTCTAGCTCTTTGAGAATGTCGGATTTCAAATCGGAGCGGCCGCCCACCTCGACGATTTCAAACAAGGTGGTGAGGGCAAAGTGGTGGTCGATTTCGGAGGTGCGCAACAACAATTGCTCGAACCGACCCAGCAAATATTCCAATCGCAGATAAGTGCGGATACGCTCGTTAAAGGGGTGTTCGTAAAGAATCACGGACTGCACTGGCCTGCTGGGGTTTGATACACCAGAAATGATAACCGCTGAAAAGCCTTTTCAAAGCGAAGCTGGCGGCTAATTCTGCAGGCACATGGTCTGTGCCTGCTGCTGCAAATCTGCCAATTGATCGGAGTTGTTGAAAACCACCATATCGGCTGCAGCCAAGCGTCGCTCTCTGGAAGCTTGGTTGGCCATGATCTGTCGCACCTCGGCTGCAGACAATTTGTTGCGCTGCATCACCCGGGCGACTTGGGTCTCCTCCTCGCAGTCCACCACGATGACTTGCTGCAAAACCGCCCGCCAATGAGCCGATTCCACCAACAAAGGGATGTCGATGACTACCAAGGAATTACCTTTGTCTTTGATGGAAGCTTCTGCGTTTTGAATGCCGGCCAAGATGAGTGGGTGCAGCACCGCTTGCAAGCGCTGCTTGGCCGCGGCATCGTTGAAGACCAACTGGCGCATCCGAGCACGGTCCAAAGCGCCATCGGCGGCAATGAATTCAGGGCCGAAGCGCTCGCGGATGGGTTCGATGGCCGCCCCCTGCGCTGCCGTCAGTGCATGTGAAATCTCGTCAGCATTGATCAGGGGGTAACCACGTTCTTGCAGCATCTGACCCAGCGTGGATTTGCCGCTGCCAATGCCGCCAGTCAAGCCAATGCGTTTGAAAGAGGTTGCCATGGGCACAGTCTATAAGAAGCCCAAGCCTTCAAAGCACTTGACCCAGTTGAAACACGGGCAAGTACAGGGCCACCACCAGTCCGCCGACCAAGCCACCCAGCACCACCACCATCAAGGGTTCAATCAACTCGGTCATGCCATCGATGTGCCGCTCCAAGCTTTGCTCGTGTTCATCAGCAGCTTGGGCCAACAAGGGGGACAAGGCGCCAGACTCTTCACCAACGGCCACCATGTGTATCAGCAAGGCCGCAAAGACCGATTGTGTTTGGCGGGTGTGGGGCAACAGCAGGTGCACCGATTGCATGGCGGCAGACAGGCCCCGGCCTTGTGACACCGCATGGCGTATGGCCAAGGTGAACAAGGCATAAACGCGGTTGGGACAAGCACCGGCTGTGACCTCTAAGGCGTCGAGCAAAGGCACACCGGATTGCAACAACGTGGCCATGCAGCGTGTCCAGATGGCGTCATTGGATGCCCTGACAAGAGAACCTGCGATGGGCATGTCCAAGCGGGCGATGGCGGCGCGCAGTTGCCAAGCGTCACTTCGTTGGTAGGCACTGCGCAGACCCCAGCAGGCCAACAGCACACTGAGCAAAACCCAAGGCCCCGACTGCAACAGGCCTTCACTCAGGCGAAGCACCAGTCGGGTGGCAGCGGGCAAATCGGCGCCAAACGAAGCAAAGATGTTTTGAAATACCGGCACCACCCAGATCAAAATGACAGCCGTCACCAAGACACCAATCAGCAACACAGCCACCGGGTAGACCAAGGCCATCTTCACTTTTTGACGCAACTTGTGCTGCCGCTCCAGGTGGGTGGCCAAGCGGCGCAACATGCCGTCGAGGTTGCCCGACATTTCGCCTGCCGCCACCAGTTGGCAGTAGAAATGATCGAAGACGCGCGCTTGACGCAAACCTTCTTGCAAGGACATGCCTTGGGCAATGTGTTGCCGCAACAGCAGCGCTGTGTCTTGCAAGGGTTTGAAGGGCGTTCCTTTGGCCACGGTGTCCAAGGATTGCAGCAAAGGCACCCCGGCGCACACCAAGGTGGCCAATTGTTGGGTGAAGCTGCACAAATGCTGGACCGGGATCTCAGGCATGTGCGGCCCCCAATAAGGCTTCCAAAGAAGTCTCGCCAGATGCCACTTTCAGCAAACCATCTTCATGCAAACTGAGCACACCTTCTTGGCTGGCCAGTGCTGCAATGTCCAAGGCCGAAGCTTGCGCCAGGATCAGGTTTTGCATGGCCTCACTGATGGGCATGACCTGGTGAATCCCAATGCGGCCTTTGTAGCCTTGTTGGCAGTCTTGGCAGCCCATGGCTTTGTAGCGATGTTGTCCCGGCACCAAGACTTTGCAACGCGGACACAAACGGCGTACCAAGCGCTGTGCACAAATCAGCACCACGCTGCTGGCCAAATTGAAGCCTGCGATGCCCATGTGGTTCAGACGGGTGAGGGTGCTTGGGGCATCGTTGGTGTGCAAGGTTGAAAGCACCAAATGCCCAGTTTGGGAAGCTTTGATGGCGATGTCTGCTGTTTCACTGTCGCGAATTTCACCCACCATCAAGATGTCGGGGTCTTGGCGCAGCAAGGCCCGCAATGCGGTCGCAAAACTCAAGCCCGCGCGTTCATTCACGTTCACTTGGTTGATGCCGGGCAACACAATTTCAGAGGGGTCTTCCACCGTAGCGATGTTCAGCTCGGGCCTGTTGAGTTGCGCCAAACAGGTGTAGAGCGTTCGGGTTTTGCCTGAGCCTGTGGGTCCTGTGATGAGCACCATGCCGTGTGGTCGTTGGATGGCTTCGAGCAAACGACGTTGGGACATGTCAGACAAGCCCAGCGACGCCAAGTCCCAGTTCTGCGCATGGAAATCCAACACACGCAAGACCACCTTTTCACCATGCAAGGTGGGCAGGGTGCTGACCCGCAAATCCACCATGCGCGAGGCCAACGCCACTTGCATGCGTCCATCTTGGGGTTGGCGTTTCTCGGCGATGTCCATGCGCGACAACACCTTGATCCGTGAAACGATGCGTTCACGCAAAGCAGCAGGCGGCGGCGACATCTCTTGCAGCAAACCATCAATGCGCAAGCGAATGCGCAACAGGCTTTCATAGGGTTCAAGGTGGATGTCAGAGGCTTGCAAGTGCAAGCTTTGGTGCAGCAGATGGGTGAGCCAGTCAACAGCTTGTTGGTCTTGTGGGTTGGTGCGTTGCTCTTGTCCAGTGGGCTTGTTCATGTCTCCCAATGTAGGCAAGCCAAGCCGTTGAAGGCACAAGCGCGACGCACTGAATTTGTGAGTTCGACAGCTGCATCGGGGTGAATCCGGGCGGGCTCAGCGCAAGCTCAGGGGGTTCCCCCATGGAGGTGCCTGTCAAGCCCCAGGGCGTGGACAGGAAAAAATTTCAAATAACCAGGGTTACTTGTCAGTAACTGGTGATTGCCCCAATGCCTTAATTTATTTGACTCGCAAAAATTCACTCATGCGTGACAAAAATATAGAAATTCTCGAAACTCACCATTCGGCATTTGATGCGGACGTGGTGCTGATTCAAATACAAAAAGACCATCACGCCTATTGGGTTCATGCGCTGGGTGAAAAGCCTGTTGCCTTTGGCCAACTCACACAAGCGACCGATTACGCACAAGGAAAATTAAAATCTTTTTATCAATAAAGAATTACTTTGTTGATTCTGGTGTCTATAAGAGGGTGCAGGCCACTTCCCCTCAGCCAGTTGTAAGATCTTGTCTCGAAAATCATTGCAAACCGAACCCCCTTTTGATGAGGAAATCATGAAGCGCTTGTTGTTGGTGTCCATCTTGTCCGTGAATTCATTGGCCTTTGCGCACTGCGCTGGACCCGTGCCTTGTGAAATGAAATATGTGGATGTCGCTTTCCTCAAGACCAAGCGCACTGGTGCCGATATTGACAAGGCCAAAGCCATGCGTGAAGAGGGTGAAAAACTCTTCAAAGAAGGCAAGGAAGACGAAGCACTGAAGTTGCTTCAAGAGGCCAAAAAATTCCTGTTGGATTAAGGGGTGTTCAACATGATTCGTCAGCTGGTTGGTTTGTGCTTTGCCGGGCTGTGGCTCCTGCCCATGGTGTCCCACGCGGGGGACATGTCTGAATGCGCCAAGATGGAAGACAAGGACAAAAAACATTTTTGTCTGGCCAGTTATGCGGGCAGTGGCACCTATTGCGACAAAATTGCCAATGGCGAGCGCCGACGCGAATGCATGTTCAAGGTGGTCAGGCTCCAGCGCGACGTGACTTACAAGGCGGCTAAAACCAAGCCAGCTGCTGAAGAATAAGCCTGGCCCGGGCGCCAAAGCCCAGCCAGCAGCTGAAAAACAAGGATCAGCTTTGACGCTCTAACAGCTGGGCCGCCACGTCGCTCAGCGCTTCTTTATAAGGGCTGGCGGGCAACACACTCAACGCGTTCAAGGCCACTTGCGCTTCGGCCGAAGCGGCTTCACGGGTGGCTTGCATGGCACCGGTTTCCCGCACAATTTGCACGATGTCTGCCAGGGCATCCACCTCGCCTTGCTCAATGGCGCGTTTGACCAAAGCGCATTGGGCGGGGTTGCCGCGCTGCATGGCCACAATCAGCGGCAAGGTGGCTTTGCCTTCGCGCAAGTCGTCGCCCAGGTTCTTGCCCATCAAGGCGGCGTCGCCGTCATAGTCCAGCACATCGTCAATCACCTGGAAAGCGGTGCCCAAGGCTTGACCGTATTGGGCGCAAGCGGTTTCCACCGCTGCTGAACTTTGGGTCAGGACGGCGGGCAGGCGGGTACTGGCTTCAAACAATTTGGCGGTTTTTGAGCGAATGACCCGCAAATAAGCGTCGACATCGAGGGAGGCGTCATGCATGTTCATGAGTTGCATCACCTCGCCTTCGGCGATCACATTGGTGGCCTCGGCCACGATGTCCAGGATGCGCAGGTTTTGGCACTCGACCATCATCTGGAAAGCGCGGGAATACAAAAAGTCGCCAACCAAGACGCTGGCGGGGTTGCCAAACATGGCGTTGGCGGTGGGGCGGCCGCGGCGCAAATTGGAGTCGTCCACCACATCGTCGTGCAGCAAGGTGGCGGTGTGGATGAACTCTATGACAGCCGCCAGTTTGTGGTGGTCCGTGCCTTTGTAGCCCAAAGCACCCGCCATGAGCAGCAGCAAAACGGGGCGAAGCCGCTTGCCGCCGGCCAGGATGATGTGCTCGGCCACCTGACCCACCAAGGGCACGCCCGAAGACAGGCGGCTGTTGATCAGGCCGTCGACCGACAGCATGTCCATGCCGATCAAGCCCGAAAAGGCATTGGAGGATGAGGATGCGGGGGTGGACAAGGTGATTTTTCTCTCAGAAGCCACGAATTATAGGCAGCCGCTGGGTTCAAACGGCCCGATTTGCTTGAAATCCGGCCAATTCAGCTGGGACCTGCTAGAATCTTGGGCTCTGCTGAAATCCGTTGGCAGAGCAATGAAGAGTCTATCTTTCAGAGGTTCGTATGTACGCAGTCATAAAAACTGGTGGCAAGCAGTATCGCGTGTCAACCGGCGAAAAAATCAAAGTAGAACAGATCGCTGCGGACGTTGGCCAAGAAATCGTGATTGACCAGGTTTTGGCTGTCGGCAACGGCGCTGAACTCAAGGTCGGCACACCCTTGGTGTCCGGTGCATCTGTCAAGGCCATGGTCGTGGCCCACGGCAAGCACGACAAAGTGCGCATTTTCAAAATGCGCCGTCGCAAGCATTATCAAAAACGTCAAGGCCATCGCCAACAGTTCACAGAACTGCAGATCGCCTCCATTCAAGCCTAAGGAGCTAGCACCATGGCACAGAAAAAAGGCGGCGGTTCCACGCGAAACGGCCGCGACTCCAACCCCAAAATGCTCGGCGTGAAAGCCTTTGGCGGTGAGCACATCACGGCTGGCGCCATCATTGTTCGTCAACGTGGCACCAAGTTCCACCCTGGCACCAATGTCGGTATCGGCAAAGACCACACCTTGTTTGCCTTGGTTGAAGGCCATGTGTCCTTCTCCATCAAAGGCGCTTTGAACAAGCACCTGGTCAATGTGACACCTGCCTGAGGTTCACCCGACCCCACGGAAAGCCCCGCCTGTCGGGGCTTTTCTCTTTAAGATACCCCTATGAAATTTGTTGACGAAGCCTACATAGACGTGATCGCTGGAGACGGCGGGAATGGCTGCGTGTCCTTTCGTCACGAAAAATACAAAGAATTTGGCGGCCCCAATGGCGGCGACGGTGGGCGAGGCGGCCATGTGTTTGCCGTGGCCGACGCCGCCTTGAACACCTTGGTCGATTTCCGTTTCTCCAAACGCTACGAGGCCAAACGCGGTCAGCACGGCATGGGCTCGGACATGTTTGGCGCGGCCGGTGACGACATCATCTTGAAAATGCCTGTGGGCACCTTGCTGATTGACGCTGAAACCAATGATGTGTTGTTTGAGTTGCTCACGCCCGGCGAGGTCATCATGATTGCCAAAGGTGGCGACGGCGGCTTTGGCAACATGCGCTTCAAAAGTGCCATCAACCGCGCGCCGCGCCAGAAAACACCTGGTTGGCCGGGTGACCGCAAAAACCTGAAGTTGGAACTGAAGGTCTTGGCCGATGTGGGGCTGCTGGGCATGCCCAATGCCGGCAAGTCCACCCTGATCAGCGCCATCTCCAACGCCCGCCCGAAAATCGCCGACTACCCGTTCACCACCTTGCACCCCAATTTGGGCGTGGTGCGCGTGGCTGCCGAGCAAAGCTTTGTGGTCGCCGATGTCCCCGGCTTGATCGAAGGCGCCGCCGAAGGCGCGGGCTTGGGCCATCAGTTTTTACGCCATTTGCAGCGCACCCGGTTGCTGCTGCACATGGTCGATTTGGCCCCTTTTGACGACGCGGTTGATCCCGTGGCGCAGGCCAAAGCCATTGTGCTCGAGCTGAAAAAATACGACCCGGCGTTGTACGCCAAGCCGCGCTGGCTGGTGCTCAACAAGCTCGACATGGTGCCCGCAGAAGAACGCGCGGCCCGGGTGAAGGATTTCGTCAAACGCTTCAAATACAAAGGCCCGGTGTTTGAAATTTCGGCGCTCAACCGCGAAGGCTGCGAAGGGCTGGTGCGCGCGGTGTTTGACCATTTGCAAGCCCAGTTCAAATCCACCCAGGTGGAAGAAGCGCCCGACCCGCGTTTTGCCGTCGCGCCCACCGACACGCCCGCGCCCGACCATGCCTGAACACAACCCTGTTTTGCGCGACGCCCGTCGCATCGTGGTCAAGGTGGGCTCAAGCCTGGTCACCAACGAAGGCCGGGGTTTGGACGAGGCGGCCATTGGCGAATGGTGCCGACAAATCGCGCTCCTGATGAAGTCTGAGCCCAAACGCGAAATCATCATGGTCTCCAGCGGCGCCATCGCCGAAGGCATGAAACGCCTGGGCTGGGCCACCCGCCCGCATGAAGTGCACGAGTTGCAAGCAGCAGCGGCCGTGGGCCAAATGGGCTTGGTGCACATGTACGAAACCAAGTTGCGCGAACATGGCTTGGGCAGCGCGCAAGTGCTGTTGACCCACGCCGATCTGGCCGACCGAGAGCGCTACTTGAACGCTCGCTCTACCTTGAACACCTTGTTGGCGCATGGCGTGTTGCCAGTCATCAACGAGAACGACACGGTGGTGAATGACGAAATCAAGTTCGGCGATAACGACACCTTGGGTGCCTTGGTGGCCAATTTGGTGGAAGCCGATGCGCTGGTCATCTTGACCGACCAAAAAGGCCTGTTCAGCGCCGACCCGCGCAAAGACCCCAGTGCCCATCTCATCCCCACGGGCCAAGCCGGTGACCCGCAACTCGAACTGATGGCCGGTGGTGCCGGCTCCAGCATTGGGCGCGGCGGCATGCTCACCAAAATCTTGGCGGCCAAACGCGCGGCGGGCTCGGGTGCCAGCACCGTGATTGCTTGGGGGCGTGAGCCCAATGCGCTGCTGCGCTTGGCCCAAGGCGAAAGCATCGGCACCTTGTTGGTCGCCCCCACGCACAAGCAGCAAGCCCGCAAACAGTGGATGGCCGACCACCTGCAACTGCGCGGCGCCATCAGCATCGATGCAGGTGCGGCGCACAAAGTGGTGCAAGAGGGCAAAAGCCTGTTGCCCATCGGCATGCAAAGTGTCAAGGGTGAGTTTTCACGCGGCGACGTGATTGCCATTTGCGACGCGCAAGGCGTGGAGATTGCCCGTGGCTTGGCCAACTACGCCAGCGCCGAATGCCGCTTGCTGTGCAAAAAACCATCCACCGAGATTGAAAGCCTGCTGGGCTATGTGGCCGAGGCCGAGATGGTGCACCGCGACAACCTGGTGTTGATGCGCGGCGCTTGATCAGTTGGAGTCTGAGGGGGCAGGGTTGTCCGTTTCAGTCGGCGCTGAATGGTTGCTGCGAATGCCTTGTCGCAAAAACCGGGTGCGAGGCTCTTGGCGCGGCAGGTAGCGCGACAACTCGGTGAGCGCCATTTCATAGACGCCACGCTTGAACTCCACGACCGACTCCAACGGCACCCAGTAGTTGTTCCAACGCCAGGCGTCAAACTCGGGATGGGTGCTGGCGCGCAGGTTCAGGGCGTGGTCGGGCACCACCAGCTGCAACAAAAACCAAATCTGCTTTTGCCCTTTGTAATGGCCGCGTGCATCCCTGCGGATGTAACGGTCTGGCACCTCATAGCGCAACCAGTCCCGGGTTCGGGCGACAACGCGCACATGCTCCGATTGCAGGCCCACTTCTTCTTGCAGTTCCCGAAACATCGCTTGCTCGGGGGTTTCGCCGCGGTCGATGCCGCCCTGGGGGAACTGCCAACTGTGGGTTCGGATGCGCTTGCCCCAAAAAACCTGGTTTTTTTGGTTGAGCAAAATGATGCCGACGTTGGGCCGAAAGCCGTCCCGGTCAAGCATAATCAAACCTCAAAATTTCAACTGAGACCATTATGCACAGCAAGTGGCTGTCATCAAGAGGCTCAACCCACGTTTTTCTCTGATCCCTAAGCGATCCCTCACTAGCGCATGAAAGCCTCACAGTTCCTCATTTCCACCCTGAAAGAAGCCCCCGCTGACGCCGAAGTGGCCAGCCATCAATTGATGATGCGCGCGGGCATGATCAAAAAACTGGGGGCCGGTATTTACACCTACATGCCCATGGGTTTGCGCGTCATTCGCAAGGTCGAAGCCATCGTGCGCGAGGAAATGAACCGCGCCATGGCGGTGGAGCTGACCATGCCGGTGGTGCAACCCGCCGAGTTGTGGGAAGAAACCGGGCGCTTCGAGAAAATGGGCCCCGAGCTGCTGCGCATCAAAGACCGCCATGGCCGCGACTTTGTCATTCAGCCCACCAGCGAAGAGGTGGTGACCGACATCGCCCGCCAAGAGCTGCGCAGCTACAAGCAGCTGCCGAAAAATTTCTACCAAATCCAAACCAAATTCCGTGACGAACGCCGCCCCCGCTTTGGCCTCATGCGTGGCCGCGAGTTCATCATGAAAGACGCCTACAGCTTCGACCGCACGGGTGCTGACGCGCAACGCAGCTACCAAAACATGGCGCAGGCTTACCGTCGCATCTTTGACCGCTTCGGCTTGCAATACCGTGCCGTGGCCGCCGACAGCGGCGCCATTGGCGGCGACTTGTCCGAGGAATTTCAGGTGATGGCCGCCACTGGCGAAGACGCCATCGTCTATTGCCCCAGCAGCGACTACGCCGCCAACATGGAAAAAGCGCAGGCGCTCGCACCCCAGCAGCCGCGCCCAGCCGCTGCCCAAGCCATGGCCAAAACCCCCACGCCTGGCAAAAGCACCTGCGCCGATGTGGCCGTGTTGCTGGGCTTGCCCCTGGCACAAACCGTCAAATCCTTGGTGCTGGCCACCGACGACGTGAACGACCAAGGCGAGGTGCTGAAGTCGCAGGTGTGGCTGCTCTTGGTGCGCGGCGACCACGACATGAACGAGGTGAAAGTGGGCAAGTTGCCCGGCTTTGACAAAGGCTTTCGCTTTGCCACCTTGGCTGAAATTGACACGCACTTTGGCTGCAAACCCGGCTACTTGGGCCCAGTGAACTTGCTTCAACCGCTGAAAGTGGTGGCCGACTTGGAAGTGGCCGTCATGGCCGACTGGGTCTGCGGCGCGAATGCCGAAGGCTTCCACATGACGGGCGTGAATTGGGGCCGCGACCTGCCCGAGCCCGTTCTGGTGGCCGACATCCGCAACGTGGTGGCCGGTGACGCCTCGCCCGATGGCCAAGGTTTTTTGGCCATTGAGCGCGGCATCGAAGTGGGCCATATCTTTTACCTCGGCACCAAGTACAGCCAGGCCATGAACGCCACGTTTTTGGACGAAGACGGCAAGCCCAAACCCTTCGAGATGGGCTGCTACGGCATCGGCATCACCCGTTTGCCCGCGGCCGCCATCGAGCAAAACCACGACGCCAAGGGCATCATTTGGCCCGATGCATTAGCGCCCTTCACCGTGGTGATTTGCCCCATCGGTGCCGACCGCAGCCCCGAGGTGAAAGCCGCCGCCGAGCAGCTGTATGCCGATCTTTTGGCCGCCGGCGTGGACGTGATGCTCGACGACCGGGGCGAGCGCCCCGGTGCCATGTTTGCCGACTGGGAGCTGATTGGCGTGCCCCACCGCGTCACCATCGGCGACCGCGGCCTCAAAGAAGGTTTGGTGGAATACCAGCACCGGCGCGACGCCGAGGCCAGCAAGCTGGCCGTGGCGGAAGTGGCGGGGGTGTTGAAGGCGAAATTGGGGGTTTGAATCCCTGTCATTGGGTAATTGGGGTCAGAATCCAATTATTTGATCAGCTGCCTCCATTTCAAGCGGTTTTTGGATGACCTCAAAACACCTTGTTTTGAGGGGGTGGTCAGCATGGACGGGGCTTGCAGCCATTTTCATGATACATAAATTCAGCGTTTTGCTGAAAATTTGTATCACGATTTGTCGAAAAATGGGTTCATAAAACACAAGCCAATGCGTGTTTCCACCCTGACTGGTTCCACCGAAGATGGCTTAAACTAGTCAGATAGTTAGTCAGATGGAGGTATACATGAACTTGCCCGCTTGGCCTGTGCAAGATGCCAAGGCCCGATTCAGTGAATTACTGGACACCTGTGTGGCCCAAGGCCCTCAAATGGTGACCAAACGCGGCACAGAAGCGGCCGTCTTGGTCCCTGTGGCACAGTGGCGTCGGATGCAAACCATGAACCGCCCGAGTTTGAAAGAACTTCTGATGACCGACGAGGGGCGAGGCGAACTGGTCTTGCCTGAGCGAGGTCAAGACCAACACCGGCCTGCACTGGACTGGGCGTAAATTTGTACTTGCTCGACACCAATGTGGTTTCCGAGTTGCGCAGGCCAAAGCCTCATGGAGCGGTCTTGGCTTGGTTGGCGTCGGTCGATGCACAAACCTTGTTTTTATCGGCTTTCAGCTTGGGTGAAATTCAGCGCGGCATCGAAATCACCCGCCGACAAGACGAGGTCAAAGCGCAAAGCATGGAACGTTGGCTCGATCAACTGGCAAATGCCTTGGAAGTATTGACTTTAGATGCCTTGGTCATGCGTGAGTGGGCCCGCCTGATGCAAAGGCGGTCCAACACTTTGAGTGAAGACGCCATGTTGGCCGCCACTGCACAGGTCCATGGTTTGCAGATGGTGACGCGCAATGTGGCTGACTTTGAGGCCTTGGGCTTGGCGTGCTTCAACCCCTTCACGTTCAATGGCGTTTGAGACCTTCAAATGGTCCTTGATCACAGTGCTTTGGTTGTGCGCTGCTTGCGTGTTTGCCGGCCCCCAGCGCGAAGAACACCTGGCCGATTCGGTGCGCATCGCCATGTCCTCGGCGGTGGCCGACTTGCCCCCGCCCACGCCGTATTTGCCCACGCCGCAAGACGAGTTGCTTTACCAGCAGTGGCTCAACCATGCCCAAGCCCAGCTGGCGCGACGGCTTCGAAACAAACAAGGCCAATGGCGTTTGCCCGAGTTGGCCTCACCAGACTTGCAGTTGGCTTTTTTGCAAACGGTTTGGTATGAAAGCCAGCGTGCGGCGCTGGAACCCGCGCTGGTGCTGGGTTTGATCGAAGTGGAGAGTGGTTTCAGGAAGTTCGCCATCAGCAGCGCCGGGGCGCGGGGCGCGATGCAGGTGATGCCGTTTTGGACTCGCCAGCTGGGCAACGGCGACGCCTCGGTGTTGTTCCAGTGGCAAGCCAATCTGCGCTTTGGCTGCGTCATCTTGCGCCACTACTTGGCGATAGAGCAGGGCGATTTGCACATGGCCTTGGGCCGCTACAACGGCAGCCGGGGTCAGTTGGCCTACCCGCGGGCGGTGTTGGCTGCCCAGCGGCGCTGGCAGCCCTGAACCTTATGCGCCCAGCACCTTGGGCAGTTCACCACTTTCATACATCTCGGTCATGATGTCCGAGCCGCCAATGAATTCGCCCTTCACATACAGCTGCGGGATGGTGGGCCAGTTGCTGTATTCCTTGATGCCTTGGCGAATCTCGGCGTCGTCCAACACGTTGATGGTGGTCAGGGTTTTGGTGTCCACACCGCTGGCTTTGAGCAACTGGATGGCGCGGCCCGAAAAACCGCACATGGGAAAGCTGGCATTGCCCTTCATGAACAACACGATGTCGTTGTCTTTGACCAATTGGTCGATGCGTTGATGCACGTCTGTCATTTCTGGCTCCAAATAAAAAAACGAGGCTTTGCGCCCGCTAAGCAGAGATTATTTCACTTCTGGCCACTGGCCACCGGTGCAGCGCGGGATGCCCGCGAGGTCCTTGCGGCTTTGCACGTTTGCAAAGCCCGCTTGCAACAGCAGCGCTTGCACGGCAGCGGCCTGGTCAAAACCATGCTCGAGCAGCAACCAGCCGCCGGTTTTCAGGTGGGCTGGGGCTTGCAGGGTGATGGTGCGGATGTCGTCCAAACCGTCTGCGCCACCCACCAGCGCCCGGCGGGGTTCGGCGTGCAGGGCGGGCAAATGCGGGTCGGCTTCAGCAATATAGGGCGGGTTGGAGACGATGACATCCAAGCGGCCTTGCACGCCGCTGAGCCAATCGCCATGCAGGAATTGAACTGCCAAACCCAGCCGCTGCGCATTGGCGTGCGCCACGTGAAGCGCATCGGCGCTGGCGTCCACCGCGCGCACAGTCCAGTCGGGGCGGGCGTGTTTCAAGGCCAGGGCAATCGCGCCACTGCCTGTGCCCAAGTCCAAGACCTGTGCGGCTTGCGGGCCGATGTCCAGTGCCCAATCCACCAAAGTTTCGGTGTCGGGACGCGGCACCAACACCCGCGCATCGACTTGCAAGGCCAGACCGTGGAAGTCTTGCCAGCCGGTCAGGTAGCCCAGGGGCACGTGT
>JACCDP010436251.1_pt1 | contig 15979 bp, 19 predicted proteins | sample 7445841 | NCBI WGS metagenome assembly JACCDP01 (sample SAMN15323441, study PRJNA562643) | freshwater metagenome | isolation source: river surface water | place: USA:Blue River Watershed | collected 2017-08-17 | reverse complement strand
TTTGTTCCAGCGGGTGATGATCAACTCAAAAAGTATGTGCAGGCTGCGATTGGTGGTGTTTCTATTTTTGCTGGAATCTTGACAACTTTAGGAAACTTCTTGCGGTTTGCACAAGGCTCTGAATCACACCGTGTTGCTGGAATCGCCTGGGGAAAGTTTCAGCGTCAGATTGCTGTAGAGTTAGCGATCAATCCCAATGATCGGTTGGATTGTATGGACTTTCTGAAAATCTGTCGTGCGGAACTTGATCGCTTGATTGAACAATCGCCCCCAATCCCCGATGATGTAATTGCAGAATTTAAGAGAGAGTTTGAAGATAAAAAGGATGTGAAAAAACCAGAGATTTGCGATGGTATGGAACATACAAATGTCTTCCGAGATACAGCAACTCAACTTAGACAATTGTCATCAGAAGCAGCCTTAACTTTGATGCATAAGAAAAAACTCTTGCGTGAAGAAGTAGTCCCTGACCTTAATAAGTTGATTCAGAAAGCGGTAACAGAAAAAATCAGTGATCTTTCAGGAGCCATTGTGGATATTTATCAACGGCAGGTATCACCCCCTCAATCTAGAAGAAATTCTATCGTTGTCATGAACAATCCTATGTTGAAAACAGGTCAAAATATGCTTGATTGGAAGCGCAAACAAAAAGAAGACTCTGTAAACACCAGTTCGGATGTTCACATTGAGGTAGTTGGATCACCTACTCTTCTTTCTGAGAGCCGCTCCATGACAGAGCCTTAGCCACACAAACTCCGCATCTCTGCATAACTCATCTTTCCCTCCGCAAATCGCCGCATCGCATCCGCCTGGTCGTCAATGTCTGGAATAGACTGGCGCATTCCAGCATCGTTCTGCAGCGCATTTGCAAACTCCGTCAAGTTATTCGTGGGGGGCTTGGTCGCCATGAAGTTGTCAAACGCAGTTGCACCCACAATCAGATGAGCAATCTTCTTTCCAGCAGCAGGAGCAGGAGCAGGAGCAGGTTGCGAAGGCCCAGAACCAGGCTTCACTCCCACCTTCTGCACATAAGCCCCCCATCCATACTTTGCGATGAACTCCATCACGCGCATTGTGGACCCGTAGGACCCGCCGCTATGTCCACCATACTCCATATGAGTGTCAATGTCCTTCATCTCTGGCCACTCGCTGAACATGAAGCCATTGGGTCCAGGCACATCAGGGCGACGAAGAAATCCCCACCGATTCGCCTTCGTCACTGCCTTGTAGGCATCCTCCACCATTTCCCTTGTCCAGTCATCTAACTTGAGAGACTGGAAATCACCTTCAGCAACAATCATCTTTGCAGTGTTCGCCATTTTACCACATCTTCCCAAATCATAAAAAAATAGTTTCAATTTTTTTTCCCCTTATTGCCAAGAAAAACTCTCAAACAGAGTTTTTCTTTCCAATCCCTCACATCAATCGCCGCTCCTGGCTGGAGTAGTAGCGGTAGGCCTCCTCCAGTCGCTCATCGGTCGGGTTGAGTTCCACTAGGAGTCGGATGACCTTGGTGATGGTCTTGGGTTCTGTCCGACCACCATCTAGCCCCGCCTTTCCCATGGCCGTATTGTAGTTGGAGACCTTCATCCAGAAACTCCCAGGAGTCACCTCGCCAATGCCCTCTGTTGTCCCGTTCCGCACCAGTGTTGTGCGAAGAGGGAATGACGCTCCATAGGGAAGCGCATCACCCTGCTTCAGATTGCGTCGCGCCGCTACATATGCCAGGATATCTGCAGCCTGATCATACACGGGTTGCTTAGAGGAGAAACGGAGAGGATCCGTCACCTCCACACGCATGGGCTCAGGACGCCCACGCTCAAGTTCCTCAATCATTGATTGAAGACGCTCCACAGAAGCGAGAGCCATAGCGTGCTTTGCACGCATCTTGGTCTCCCACTCCTTCGCCTGCTGGAGTTCCGCACGAAGAATGTTCAAATCGTTGGTTGCCATTGTAAACCAACTAGAAAAATGGGTGGAGTTCCCATTCAAATTTTTCCCCAATTACAGTCTCCTGGACAGAGCCAATCTCCACAGAAAGGCCCTGGGTGGCACGATAACTCCTGGGCCCGTTGGGCCACATAGGAGATCCACGCACGCTGAATAATATAGGCTGCGCGATACTTGTTCATCTTGGTCAAAGAAAAATTGGGTTTGCTCCAAATCCAATTTTTCTCCACCTTTTTTTTATGGTGCCTCAATCCCCCCACCGTTTGTCCGCGGCAGGAGAATCACTTGAGGCATCTTTTGCTCTGCTTGAGGAGGAGTTACATTGCTGAGGCCTTGCTCCATTGCAGCAAGTTCACGTTCATAGGCGGCGCGGCGATTCGGACGGAGGCGAGGAGGCTCCACCTGGGCCAGGTAGAAATCCTCGTGGTCTGCATTGCAGAAGCAAGCAGCACAGAGGTTGAAACTGCGACCATCCAGGTGAAGGAACCGGTCTGTTGCAAGTTCCTTGGTGCAGTCCTGACACACCCCCTCTACATCATCCTCTTCCGCATACTCTTCCCCCTCATCCTCCTCCTTATCCTCTTCATCCTCCTTCTCAGCCTCAGGGACATCTTGCATGGGTGCCTTATTCTCCAGAATCCCATAGACGAACAGGGCTCGGGGGTTTTTGGCATTCACCAGTTCTGCATCAATCGTGCCACTGCTGTCAAATGCCCCGCGGCAGTCAAAGCAGAAGCAGTTGGGATTGGTGTAGTCATATCCCTCCTGATCTGGGAAGCGACCCTTTACGTCAATGTTCCAACACTGGACATCACGGTAGCCGTAGAAGTCCATCCCAGTGACGGGCTTACGACCAATGCATCCCACCATTCCTGCATCCTTCCGTGCCTTGCGATTAGCAAGGATCTCCATTGGAGTCACTTGCTTGTAGGTTGCTGACATTGTTGCCATTGTTTGCGATTGTTCCACACACTATTTAACCCGAAAAAAAGGTTCAATTTTTTTTTCTCTTTTGGATACCAGATCTCTTCAAAGACTTTCTTCTTGTCTGTCTTTTCTTGTGTCTCTTTCCACCTTGAGCAGCACCTGATCCATTTCCTGCTCCGGGATTTGCTTTCGTTGGTTTTATTTGTCGTAACTGATTTTTGAGTGTTCCCTTTTTGCCTGACAAAAAAGAACCAATCTTGTATGCTACATTTTCAGGGAGTTGAGGCAATGGGTTTTTAGAGGTCTCTATAAACGAAATAAACGTCTTTCTATCCGCCCCTGGTTGAAACTTTACTTTCTCTGTTCCATCAATCATGTCATCTTGAGTCTCAAAATGATACAATGTAACCATCTGGTCTTTTGGACCATTAATGTAGTCAAGTATAAGCATCGGAGTGTCTGAAATATTTTGATAGTGTTCAAGCATATCTTGTAACTCTTCGTCGGATTTTGCAATTTGTGTAGCACGTGGCTTTAGTTTTAAGATAAATTCTTTTCCCTCCAAAGGATCGTTTCTCTTATTATACATATTTGGCTCATATACTTTCTTAGGCATGATATAGGTTTCACCCACTTTTAAATCTTTATAGGTTGACATCTACTCATACATAGAAAAAGGAGGGTTGCTCCTTTTTCCTACTCTCAGTTCTTCTGGCAGTAGAATCGCAGGTCCGCGTTCTTGTCTGCCTTCACAAACTCTGCCGACTTCAGATTCACCCACGCCACCGTCTGGATCTCATCGGGCGTGCTAGAAGCCGCGAGAGGGATCTGGTCACCCGAGCGCCCAAAGGCGTAAAGGTAGTAGGTCCCATAACGCAGACTCATCTTCACATTCACAGGGCGACCATTCAGATCAATCCCTGCCTCCTCCCGTGCCTCGCGAATCGCACCCTGGTAGTGAGTCTCATTGCTCTTGCGGCGCCCCTTTGGGAACGACCACTTTCCACCTGCACCCTGGACGAGGAGCACTTGGCCCTTCGCGTCCACACAAATCACACCAACAACGTCTTCTGTGTCACTCATTTTTTACCGACGACTCTCACATTCCGGACATGAACATTCAAATTTTTTACTCTTTACAGTTTCCAACCAACCATGCAAGATGCTATACTCCTCCTCTGTAAGAGCCGATGTTGATAGGAAAGATCCATTTGGAAAGAGATACACTGTTGACTCCGACCCTGGTCTCACGATGGCCAACTTGAGGAAACTCCCTACTGAAGAACCATCAGTATAATAAGAATCAACAGACGATACCTTTTCCACCCGAAAGGAAAGTTCCTTTGTAAGAGATGGCAGCGAAGTTTCTATGAGTGTTTGGAGTGACATTTCTTCTTTCCATTTCCAAAAAGAAAAAAATCAATTTTACCAAGAGAGCAATGTCTGTCGGTGAGTTTGAAGTAGCAGGCTATACTATTTATTTTAGACCCACTATCTTTAGTATCCATAAAGAAGGGACCCCTTCCTTTAGTCTTCGCATCGGTGTTTTGAACTTTGGAAATAACAATGTTGAAAATTTAGAATGGGAGGTTCATTCACCTTTACATGCTACGATTCAAACAGACCGCCAGTTTATGAGACTTATTTATTATGAGCCTAACCATATTTCTGGAGGAAATGGTCAGATTGAAGTTTCTATAAAAAGCGACAATCCAGATGACCATATACCATGGTGGTCAACTCTTATGAATAACTTACCTCGTGAACTTATTCACGTATGTGTGTCCATTTTGAATGGCGATGATGATATTGAAGAATATAGAATTCGTAGAAATAATGATGGAGAAGTGATTAGGAATGTAGAAGATCCAAACTTTTCTAATGAAAACGTTCCTTTGCCTGGAAGAGGCAATAATAATGGAAACAATCCATCGGGAAATAATCAAGGAGGTGGAAAACGAAGAAGACGTCAGACACGAAAGCCTCGTCGGCACTAAAAAGTCCTTCATACTTCTACCACCAGAATCTCATTCTGGCGGTAATCAGACTCACCATAGACCCAGAAGTCCGTCATGTCCCATCCATTCGTGCCAACCTTCTCTTCCTTTGGGCCACGTGTCCAGATCTGCCACCCAGAATCCCCTGCGCCTTCATAGATGCCGTCCTCCAGCGGCTCATTGCGTAGAGTTTCCTCAAGCTCCTCTGCACTCAGATCGCTCTCCACGACCATCTGGATCTGATACTGCCCAGGTGTCCACTCTGCGGACTTGATCTCCATGTCCACAGGATAGAGTTCTTCCATGAACTCTTTTGCTGTGGACTCCTTAATGTAGGAGATGACGTCGTGCTTCTCATAGTATGCCTTGGTGCGCGCGTGCGCAGCCTTCTTGCGCGCATATGCCTCCTCTTCTGTCTCATTCTCCAACAAGACAGGCCAATCGTCCCACTCAACGTCATTGACGTCGTCGTGGAGAGTGGTGAACGTGAAGTTCAAGGTGACCTTGTATTGCTTCATCTTTGCTTCTTTCACTCCACTTTCTTGGTTTGCGAGGAGTTTATCCAATTTTTTTGGCGTATATTCCCATACACATGAAAAAGGAATCCGACCCCTTTTTCATGTGTTTGTGTTCTGTTAGTCTCGCCAATAGTCGCGACCATATCCTGCTGGGCCACATGCACGGGTGCAATAGTTCCCATATCCAGGGCACGAGTCCATCTCTCCCTCAGGATACCATGTTCCACAGCCAGCGCAACGCTCATAGTTTTCATCCTCCTCCACGCGAATCTCGTTCCAACGGTAGTCCACCAGACCGTAGAACCAGAAGTCACTCATGCTATCTCCATAGGCGAGTGTTTCTCCACCAGGACCACGGGTGAAGAGTTCCCAGCCATATTCATAGCCTTTTCCATACAGGCAGTCCTCCAATGCCTGGTTTCGGAGGTCGTTGGCTAGATCCAGTGCTTCCATCTCTGACCTTAGCACAATCTCCATCTGGAACTCTCCAGGGATCCATTCGGCGGTCAGGACCTTGTGGTCTAGCATCAGTTCCCCAATGAAGTCCATGGCTGGGACCTCCTGGATGTATTCCACAACGTCATGCTCCTGGTAGTAGGCCATGGTGCGAGCGAAGGCCTGCTTCTTTCGCTCAAAGACCTGCTCCTTGGTCTCTCCCTCTTTTCCTTTCAGAGGGCGATCTTCACTGGGTTCACCATATTCCTCATACTCCCAGCCATCGTGCTTCAGATCCCCAAGGTCCTGGATCTCAGTAGTAAAGGTGAAGTTAAGGGTAACTTTGTAGTAGGGCATAATGGGCCACCTGATAAGAAGGCCTATCCAGGTTCAAATTTTTTCATCTAAATGGGTCTGTCATATACACTAAGGACTGAATGAGAAAGGCAGAGAAAAAAGGCCTATTGGCCTGCTTTACCTATTCAATTTTTGCCCTAAATTGAATGGGCTAATAGGCCGTAAAAAGCCCTTAAAAAGGGCTCTATTTGCCAGAATTCAATTTTCTTTTGAAACTGAATTTTAGGGTATTTTAGGGGGTTATAAAGGCATTCAAATTAGGAAAAAAATTGAATGCATTTGCCGCTGATTTTGAGGGTTGTGGCGCTTGAGTATCCTACCAAAAACCCTGAGGGGGATATTAGCCTATATGGGATAAACAGATTGAAAGGGATGCCCTTAAGGGGCATCCTTAGGAAGGGCTTAGAGTTAGGTCCGGAAAGAGAGAAGCCTTAGGCCCCTTCTAGGGGCTGCTTCTCTTTTTTTTGTGCTGCTACAGGGCAAAGAGGCTCTTGCTGAATGGCTACAAAAAATTGAATCCAGCAGCCACCTCCTATTCTGGCTGCGGGGTAACCCAGACAATGATTGTGTCCTTGCCTAACTGCACCGGGCGGGATACTTGTATGTGTGCAGGGCCTTTTAGCCTTATGGCTAAAGGGTCAATATAATAGAGTGATTAGATAGGGGTTCTATAAGCTTTGGCAACGAGGCTGAACTGCCGTCTAGAGGAGAAAGATGGATAGATGGCAACATCTATCTATTTTTCATGTATATAGGGGCATTGAGGGCTGTATATGGGTGCAGCATTGAAAAAAAAAATTGAATCCATTTGCTGCCATCCAGGGAGGTTGTGGAAACAGCAACAATGGCGAACAACAGTGACATTCTGACAACGATTCAGGGCCTCCGAGCAATGCTCGAGACCCTAGAGGCGCAGGTCATGGGTAACAAGGTGGCAGTGCCAAAGGCACCCGCTGCTGAGAAGCCCAAGCGACAGGCATCCGACGCCCTCAAGGCGTGGAACGCCTATGTGGACAAGGTCAAGGCAGACATGATTGCCACAGGGTGGACGCACCCTGAGACTGGCAAGCCTGCGACCCGCAAGGACGCTATGCAGGAGGCCAAGGCCCGCCGCGACACAGATCCTGATGCCTACAAGCCCAAGCCCAAGCCTGTGGCGAAGGCTGCCGCCCCTGCAGCCCCAGCAGAGGAGGCGGAGGTGAAGGCTGAGAAGCCCAAGCGCGTCCTCACGGATGAGCATAAGGCGGCTATGGCAGCAGGTCGCAAGGCGGCAGCAGAGCGGCGCAAGGCAGAGAAGGAGGCTGCTTCAGCCTTGACCGAAGAGGAGGCTCCTCCGTGTCCACGTCCTGGCACGAAGACCGTCTCCTTTCCCACTCTTCCAGAGTCCGATGCTGACGATGCTCCTCCTCTCCTCCCTCTCAACCTCAAAGGGAAGAAGTTCCTCCTGAACCCTGACACCAATGGTTGCTACAGCCGTGGTGCAAAGGGCGAGAAGGGAGAGTGGGCAGGCCTCTTTGACCCTGTGAACAAGGTCATTGACTCCTCCGTCAAGGAGAGTGACCTGGAGGGCGTATATGACGAGGATGACGAGTGAAGAGGAAAAAAGAGTTGAGGTGGCTCAATCTTTTTTCCATACATAAATACCTTCTGATCGGGCACCTTTTTCAGTTTCACCAATGATTCTTCCTTTTGCTGCATTTGTTGGATGACGACTCATCACAGGAAGACGCATTCGTTTGTGAAGAGGAGGCAATATGTTTTTTACAGCATCATACATCTCCTTTGGCATATTCAGTGCCATATAACCAGGAGACTGTAAATGCTTCCAAGCATTTGTAACAACAGGCTGGAAGAACTTTTCTAAAAAGCCTTCCTTGGATCCATAGTTTGGCATCTTCTCGTATTCTTCTATAGTGAAATAGGGAGGACTTGTAAAGATAAGATCATACTTGTATTTGGAAAAATCTACAGTTTCAGAAGGCTTGAAGAGGAGCGTCACATTCGCGTCTTTGTCCAGAGATTGGATCATTTGCTCATAAGATTTTTTCAGATTTGTGTTGGCATCAACACCAACATAAGGTATGCCATAGGCCATGGCTCCTAAACAACGACCTCCCCAGCCTGCAGAAAAATCTAGAATTCCAACTTTGGGTTCTAGGCGACAATACAAACGTTTTGCTTCCGCAGGTCGGAACTGATTAATACTTCCATAATACAGTTGGAAGAGATTGTAGCGAGATCGGAGTCTCTCTTTTCGGGTGAGGCTAGAAAGGTTCTTTCCTCTTACTTTTTTGCTTTTTTCATTTATATACTTCATAATAGTTTTGTCTTTTGTGGCTTCGTAAAAAGAAATATGGCGTCTTGTTTTGGCTTTGATGCGATGCTGTAAAAAATAATAGTCAAGACAGTTGAGTCCCGCACGTGAGAAGTTTGATATTTTCTTACAGTCCATTTCCTTGAGTTTTTCATAGTCTTCTTTTGCATCTGCTTTTGTTGTATCTTTTAAGAGTCTTGCGACCTCCATCTAATAAACTATGGCAAAAAAAAACTGAATCAACTGGCCACTCCATTTGTCATTGCCGATGACGACAAAGATGACGACCGAACGACTGAACGCGATTTCCACTGCAATGAAGATGGCGCTTGCTACCAAGGGTAGCATTCGCTTTGATGAGGTGAAGCCGACGGTGAAGGAACTCCTGGTCCTAGCATACTATGAGCCAAAGTTGACGGGGCTGATTGGGGCCTGCGGAACTTCCTGTGACGGGACCTGCGAGACCTGCGAGACTCATGTGAAGCAACTCTCGGAGTTCTTCTGCGAGCGCCTGCTGAAGGAGCAGGATGAGATCTGGGAAGAGGAGGAGCGACGGCAGAGGGAGTTGGACGAGTTGCGGCACCAGGAGGAGCAGTATGAGGCGTATGGCTGCAAGTGCCTAGAGTGCCTTAACTACGAGGAGGAGGATGAGCGCTACAACAAGGGCTACAACGAGCACTGGGACTACGACTACGATGAGGAGGAGGAGTATGACACGGGGTTGGAATGGAACGAGAGTGGCTACTTTGACTGAGGGGGTGGAACAGAAAAGAGGACGCGGGTCCTTTTTCTTGCATTTTTTTAGAACTTCTAAAGTGCTAAAAAAATGCTCCAAGTGGGGCTTGAACCCACGACCTTGGCGTTACGGTGCATTTCGCATATCCAAATGATATAAGCACCACGCTCTACCAACTGAGCTATTGGAGCAAGGCTCCGAAGAGCAAATGCCTCTTGCGCGAATCGAACGCGCGACCTTCTGTTTCCATTAAGGCGTGGTTGACAGGCCACACCCCCCTCTAGAGGTTTCCCTCCACAAAAGGGATTCCAGGGCTTACCATAGAAATACAAGACAGATGCACTACCACTATGCTAAAGAGGCTGGAGCTCCTGGTGGGGATCGAACCCACGATCTTCCGCTTTCGGTTCAGTCAAAGACTTTAGAAGGCGGACGCAATATCCACTTTGCTACAGGAGCAGAAGGCTCCACTTGTTGTTAGACAACAGGAGCAAGGAGCCAAGTTACACTGCTCCATAGGAGTAACAGAAGGAATACTTTAGACTACTCTTTTTTTCTAAATGAAACTTCTCATGATACCTTCCACATTTTCTCCAACATTCCGTCCTGATTTTACTGCAACACTTTGAACCAAGGCTGCTAATCCTTTTTCTCGTAATGCCTTTAGTTTTTTGGGTGCTGTTTTTTTGGCCGCAATGGACTTCTCATATTGTTCCGCAAAGCGAGGATCTTCCATCATAAATTCCAACGGTCTATTAATATGATAGGAAGGTGAATAGGGTAACTCATTAAAAAGCATATGGTATTGTCTTCTCGTTAATTTGGATGTTACATTCCCATGCAAAATAGCATAATAATGGGGAGGAAACTCTGATACCTCAAAATGGTAAAAAACTTGATGTGTCTCATTATTTTCATAATCTTCTTCTTCACTAAACTCATAATAATAAGAGTTTTCAGGATACTCATCTTTGTATAAAACTCCAAAATAGTTAACTTCAGTTATGAGTGAAAGGGGAAGGAATCTATTTCTATTTAGAAGATAAAACCTATTGGGTGCAAGTTTCTCCAACTTTTCTTGGGCTTTTTCTAAAAGAGTATTTACAATTTGCTGATCATGATAGTATTCGTAGGATTCTAGTCCTTCTGCAAAGGCTTCATTTGCTGCAGAGGGAGTAGAGTTTGAGAGAGTTCTTTGTGCTAGTTTTTCCGAACGGCCTCTTGATCTCTCTAGATTTCGCTGGAAACTTGCTAAACGACGCTGTGTTTTTTGTTTTGCTTTTGCTCTTTGCCTCTCCTGAACTTTTACACTTTGCTGTAAAGAGCCTTTCTTTCTTGTTTGACTCATTCTACTTCGTTGTTAGAAAAGAGTGAGGTATTGATTTTTCCAAGGTTATTTCTTCCTTGGATATACAAACGATGAGGTCTATTCGCGAATAAATAGGATTCTATGATATTTCGGGTATCGGGGGGTAAGTTCTTTTTGTATTCCTTTTCCATAGTTTGAAGAAGAGCATTTAAACCCTTTTGTTGGAGAGATTTCATTTTTCCAGGTGCTGTATAGACAGCCATTCTTTCACGTTCGGCTTGATCTGTAAATCCAGGAAGTCTTTCTATATACTGGCGCATCCTATTTCCTGATTCTAGAAATCCAAGAGATCTACCAGTATCATAAATCCAAACACCTTTGTCCATAGCATCTGTTATATTTTCATAGAATGTATCAGGATCCAAATAGAAATCAAAAAAGAGAGCAGGGTCAAGATGAACTGCTTCCCAACCATATTTCCAGTATCCTGTGTTATCATCGTAAAACCCCCTGTAACAAAAAAGCACATACACGGATGATTCTAGAGTCTCCCCTCTATAGAATATTTCCAAAGTGGTATACCCACGAACTTCCCAATCATTCCAATGACTAGGATAGTGTTCACGAAAGTCATCCAACAGTTTAGAAGGTTTCAAAAGATTTTCTTCTAAATGAACTGCATCCACACGTATGATATATGTATTTTTTGGGAACCGATCCAAGAAAGGTTGAATCGCACGTTTTTGAGCCTCTGCCTCTGCTCTTTCCCTTTCACGATTTGCAGCCTCTGCTGCTTCTCTTTCACGTTGCTCCACATATTCTAAATAGATTCTTTCTTGTTCAGGATCATAATTTTCATTGTTATTTTCAATATAGTTGCGCAGAAGAATGGGCTTTTCCTTTGCTACTCTATTTCTATTTGAATAACGAGGATTCCCATTGATCCAAAAGGGCAAATACTCATTGTAATACTTGGCATACAAATTCTCAATATTTTCATTATTCATACCATTGTTTAAAAGATTATTTAGATTTTTTGTTTCTTCCCTCACATTTGCTTTGCGACTTGCTCGTTGGTGCTGTCTCTTTTTAAGAAGTCGCCGTCTTGTTTCAGTAAAGGATCTTTTGGGAAAGCGTCTTTGCACCATTGATTTCTGTTTTTGTGTGCCTTTCTTTGGCATTCCTCTAAAGAATATCAAAGAAAAGATATCAGTTGTTTTATAGAGATTTATTCAAAAGATCCGTATGGATCTTCTTCAAATGCCTTGGCATATTGACTTCACCCTCTGTAAAGAGATTAGGATGAATCCTGTAAATATTGTCTCGTTGTTGGAAATATGTAGAATGAGGAGGCTTACGCATCAAATACCTTTCAATAACATTCTGCACATCTCGCGGGACTGTCTTTCCTGTTTTCTTTTCAAACGCTTGTATAGTTCCCTCCAAACCCTTCAACTGTAAGGATTCTAACTTTGCTGGGGCAGTATACACAGCCTGTTTTTCTTTGTCCACTTTCTCCCTAAATCCAGGAAGAGATTTTGCAAAATTTGCCATTTCAGATGGACGATAGAATCTAGTTATATATGTTCCTGGAGGACCTTCATATGGGTTCTCTTCATTATACCAGTTGTTATAATAGTAAGTTGTGAATTTGGTTCTGAAAAAGTTCACTGGATTGACTTTCTTTACCTCCCAGAAAGTCTCTACATGAGTGCTCGCATAGAAGTCATAGTCATAAATATTATCGCGCACAACATCATCCTCTCTTTTAAAATAGTAGTAATATGAGTTTTCTTCGGTAGTTCCTTTGTAGAGAATTTCAAGAGAATTGTGGTAATAGAAATAGGAACGAAAGTTTCCAGGAAGGTCAGATACTTTTAGCAAGCGTGGTCGTCTGTCAAGACGAACGTAAAATGAATTTGGCAGGGCTTTGTCAAAGAGTTCCTTCGCTTGTTGTTCCTCCTTTTTCTGCACTTCTATTAGAGCATTCTCTTCCATTCGTTCTTGGAGATTATACCAATAATTGTATGTATTTAATTTGTGACGAAGCGTTTCTTTTACATTCGGCAGATTTTCAAGAAAACGAACTACACTCTCAAATGTTGGAAAAGGCTGGTCTATCTTTTGGGCCCAAGAAATTTGGTCAATGCCTTCTTTGTCTAAAGGAATGTTGTGCTTGGAAAAAAATTCACTGGGATCTGCTTTGAACACGTAAAATTCAAGGGGGCCTTTAATAGGAAAGTGTATAAGAGCAAAGACATAATAGGATTCGCCTGGAGTATCTGTAAGATAGAGCACTTCCACAAGGTTAAAATCAAACTCTCTTTCTCCTCTCGCAGTTTTTTCTAGATTTGTAAAAGTTTCTCCTATATCCACTGGTAAACTCCAATGTGCGACTGTATCTGATACAACTGTATGAACAGTATCCTTTACAAAATTAGTTGTATTGGAATGCATATTTTTAAAAGAGATTTCATTCATGTTGGCATTGTTTCTACTCCGCTCTGATTCCTTTCCTTCTCTTGCTCTTCTGCGCTCAAGAGTTTGTAGTCTTTGCTTTTGTTTGCGGGTTCTTAAAAGATTCTTTTTGGCTTGTTTCACTTTTCTAGACGGGGGGTAACGCTTGGATCGGCCAAATGTAGGCAGGTTTGTATTGTAAAGAGGGTCCAAGCGTTGATTCACAGTATTATTGTTGTTATTATTCTTTTGATTTGCAACGGGTGCTACAATATTTGCAGGTGTAGGTATTTCATTGTTATTCTTATAGTTATTATTATTTCCCTCATTTCCATTTTCAAGAATTGTATTCAGCAGTTTCACGTCTCTTGCTACGCTTCTCTGCTTTTGTCTCTCAGCCTCTTCCTTCCGAAAACGAGCCAGCCTTGCTGTTTTTTGGGTTCTTCTATAAGGATATCTTGGTTTCTTGAAACTTTTCTTTGGCATCTTCTAAAGAGGTCAAAGAAAAGGTTCTACTGTTTATTTCTTCACTGTTCGCTGTTGGAACAAAACAATCTGATTCACCTTTCGTTCAGGTAAAGGTGGGTTGTCGGGAAACAAACGCAAGTCTGTCATGAAATACTTTTTGTGAAGAGAAATATCAATATCTTTCCATTTCTTTGTATTCTCATAATCACTGTGATTTGTAATTATGTCTTCTAACATATTTTTCACCTCTTCTTTTGTGTAAGAACGAAGTGAATGCTTGTATTTATGCAAGTATCCTTGTGAAAGAAAATAATGAGACCCACCTTTTACCAAAACAAATATATGATTTCCATAACGATTGTCTTTTGGAAGGTCAGAATACTTTGCATCTGTTGGGTAATTATGCAGGAACTCAATGACTTCTCCTTTCTCTAATCTCTCAAGAATAGAATCAATATCTTTCAAATGAACTAATGTGTAATCACGATAGGGTTTTACTCCTAAGGCTTCTAAAGTAAAGCGGGCATGAAATCCACAACTTCCTGTTTCGGGATCCCAATAAGGTTGAATGTCTTTGGACACAGATTTTGGGTAAAACTCATTGAGAAACTTTGAATAGTTTCTTAATGAAAGTTTTTCTTTCACTTCTTTTTCAGTTCGCATGTTCTTATCATAAAGAAATATAAAAAACACCGCTTGTGGGGCTTGAACCCACGACCTTCGGCTTAAAAGGCCGACACTCTACCGACTGAGTTAAAGCGGTTGAGAACCCTTTAACTGTTCGTCTCTCGACTTTAGTTAAATCAGTAATGGTCTATTTGATATGCAGTTGCCCTTCTGCAGAGGTCTCACTTGTAACAGGCGTAGACTGGCCTAAATGCAAGGAGTGGGACTCGAACCCACGAAGATTGCTCCATGCGAACTTGAGTCGCACGCCTTAACCGCTCGGCCATCCTTGCTCTGATGGTTTTCAAAACCATATAAGCAAAGATTAATTCCGAATACTTCCCGAAATGGAGGACACCAATCCAGGTTTTTGTCTCACCCATTTATTCATATTTATTTCATCAGGTTTCCAAACATTCCAATGTTCCAAAAAAGCCATTACACAAAGCAACTCATCAAAGGGATGTCCTCTCTTTGGAAATCTCATTGTCATATATTTAGACTCTTTTTCTAAAATCGTATCTCTCACTTTTGGTGTAATATACAAAGCATGTGTTCCCCAACTATGTTTGATAGGAAAAGGTTCCATATGCATACAATACCCATTGACACCAAAATAAATCAAATCACACTTTGAATGCTGTTGAATGAGATTTATAAAAGAAGGGTCCATGATTTCACAATCATCTTCAAAGACTAAATATGCAGATTCTGGGTGTTTTTCTTTGGCTAACTTTGCAACTTTTTTATGACTTTCACGACAACCCCAAATAGGATCTTGCGTATTCCAAACCGCTTCCACAACCTTTGCACCTGTGGTTTGGATCAACTTGTCTACAATCTCTTTTCTTTCTATTTGATTTGAGTTATGAATAATATAAGCAGGCAACATCTTAGTATGGTTTGTGTGTTTGGACTTTAGATTTGACTGCAAGATATGGGATTCGAACCCATGAGCATCGCTGCACTCGCACCTCAAGCGAGCCCCTTAACCACTTGGGTAATCTTGCTTAACTAACGCTTGTTAGCAAAGAACAGGATCCTGAAAAAAACGAAATGTGTTTTTGCGTAGATTGCTGGAAGGATCCTTTTATTTGCGTCCAGCGGGAATCGAACCCGCGTCAATGCTTTGGAAGAGCACCATTCTACCATTGAACTATGGACGCATAGCACCTAGGAACTTTTTGTCGGAGCAAGTTCCAAACTCAAGAGGTCTTACTGGGAGTCGAACCCAGGCTTCGGGAGTAGTCTATTGATATGCCATATTTGGCGAAGAAATCAGAATCCCACGTCGTTACCGCTTGACTATAAGACCAATGTAGCATCTCATCGTTTCGATCGATGGACCTCCTGGTTCCTTTAGAACTATGAGCCAGGCGCGCTAACCTCTGCGCCAAGATGCTAGTTACCGGAATGTTTTGAAAAACAAAGATTTTACGAAAAAAATGCGAGGAGTGGGGATCGAACCCACGAGGATTTCTCCAAAGGATCTTAAGACCTTCGCCTTCACCACTCGGCCATCCTCGCTGAGTGCTTTTGCAAGAAAGAAACAGGATTCAATAAAGAAACAAAGCGTTGTTTTGTGAGATTGCTGTATGAATCCTTAATTTTGGTGCTACTCGGAGTCGAACCGAGGTTCTGGGAGTGCCAACGAGAGAAAGTTCTTTCGCGAGTTCAAAGTCCCATGTCCTGACCAACTAGACTATAGCACCAGAACCGACGCTTGGTTCTCCTCCACAAACTATCTTGGTAAACTACGTTTAAGTTGTTTGTTTTTTTTCAGTCGGTTGCATACCCATCCACAGTCTTCAGTTGGTATTCTTCTCCGAGATGAGACCAGAAAGA
>JACCDP010630496.1_pt1 | contig 15980 bp, 35 predicted proteins | sample 7445841 | NCBI WGS metagenome assembly JACCDP01 (sample SAMN15323441, study PRJNA562643) | freshwater metagenome | isolation source: river surface water | place: USA:Blue River Watershed | collected 2017-08-17 | reverse complement strand
GCATACGTGGATTGTTAGAGTCGTAGTCCATCTCGACCATACCAATCATCATTCCGTATGTGTTGTACCAGTCAGCACCTTCATACATCTGGAGCTGTAACTCTGATACGCCAACATAGAAGTTAGCAATACGGGTACGTGTATCTGCTGCCTTACGTGCTGAATCTGAAACCATATTAGATGCAGAGCAGTTAAAGGATGGCAGTGGCGCCATTGCTTCTGCCAAGTCACGGGCTGCAACGTCAATAAAGTTTGCAACTAGCGGCTTAGGATAATCCTCGGAGAACATCGAAGGATAGACCTTTGATAGATCTCCTTGACGCACCGAAAGGACGTCGCGCATACGCTGGTCGCGTGCTGCGAATTTGGTCTGCAGGCGACCTAACTTAGCGTTAACTTCTTTTGGTGTTAGCATTAGTTTCCTTATGGTAGGGAAGTCATAGACTTGCCGTTAATGGTTGTTGTTACTTTTCCAGTAATTCCAACTTTTCTTGCTGCGGCAAGTGCTTTATTATGCTTTGCTTCAAGTTGGGCTATTTCCATACGCTTAATTTCTTTAGCGCTTGGGCCAAGTTCTTTTGTTTTGATTGATTTTTTTATAGTCATTTTTGCCTGTGTAGGCTTAGCGTATAAACCTTTTTTGCCTTTAAGATTTGCTTCTTTTAACTTAGCAGCAAGAGCACGTTTTTCTGCTTGAGTCATACCTTGAGATAATTTTTCAAGCGTACCTGGCTTAGACACATCTTTGCCAACAATCTTGCTAGCTTTTGCTGTTGCTTTAGCAAGACCCTTACCTGCAACTTTAGCAGCAATCTTAGCGGGAGTAACTAACTCGCCAGATTTCTTCTTCATCAAGCCAGCGTTAATGGCTGCCGCAGGATCTAGGTATTTTCCGCTAGAGTCTTTTGCTCCTGGGTTCTTTGCCATATTATGTTCCTTTACTTAGGTGGTTTCCAGTTTGGGTTCAAATCCTTAGGATTGCCCTTATAGTCTGGATTAGTAATTTTGTTTGGGTTTTTATCTACTGTTATTCCTAGCATTCTTGCTAGTTGGTCCTTTTGTTGCTTTGAAAGTTTACTAACTCCCAATTTAATTATTGCATCAAAAGGGCTATCTTTTTTAGGCTTAGCAGAAGAACTTGGCTTAGGAGTTGCCTTAACAGTTTGCTTAGGCTTTGGCTTCGGTGTTGGCTTTGGTGTCGCCATTATTACTCCTTAATTAGACGAATGTTTTATTGGCTTGAGCAAGCATTTCGTCTATGTTGACTACTACTCGCTTTCGTTTCTCAGCTGATGTGAGGAACGGATTCTTCAGGTGGTGCGTTGCGTACTGACCATAGTTGAGCATTTCGCGTGCTCGAATCTCACAGAACCAGAGCGCCATTACCATATCGGTCTTACCCTTAGTAGTTGGCGTCCAGGTAATCAACTGCTCGATAAGAGCCTTGACGTTTTCTGCCTGGTCACTTGGTAGGTGTATCAAGTTATCTCGATGGTGTTTGCCATCGTGCTGCTTGGTACCAAACAAGGTAGCCATAGAAGCAACACCGAATCCTGAGTCCCACTTGTTAGAGCCTGTGTGGTGTTCTTTAAGTAGAACGCCACGAGTTGCTAGGTGCTGACGGATTCCTTCATCTTGAGTAAGGAAGGCTTGGAAAGCGTTCTTCTCAATAATCCACTCACTAGGTGAGTAGAGCGAAGTCCAGTTAAGAATAATGTCGCGGATCTGTTGTGGGGAAGGGCGCGTAATCTTCAAGGCATCTACGATGTATCTCTTAGATGTAGCGCGGTCAATGGCATAACAGATAGCGGCTGTATCTCCAACGATAGCTGGGTCCATACCGCAGATAAAGGTAAAACCACTTAAGTCTTTAGGATGGCCCGGATGTCCTGGCTCAAGACGTCCGGACTTACGCATTCCATCAATAGAGCCACGTACACATACTGGGTCAAAGGCTGCGTTCTCGGATACATCCTGCTGTTGGTATACCAAGGCCCAGGTGCTTGCATCCATAGCCTGACGTTCGTTATAGAGGTTACGTCCTGACCAGCGTGGGTATAGACCCTCTTCAGTCTTTTCAGCCTCAGTCTGTCCATCAAAGGGCATATCTGAATATGGCCAAAGGGTAACCCACTTGTCTGGGTCCTCATCTGCCTCAAGTAGTGCTGGCATCGCAAGATACTTCCAAGGGACTAGGCCACCTGGGTATCTATCTTCCTGACGTAGTTCTCGGTATAAGTCCACCGATGCTACTCGTGTACCAATCACAATCAACTTACCTGTAGGGTTAAGACGGGATCGAACGTCCTGGGTAAGCCAGCGAATCTGCTTCTCAAATTCATTAGCGTTCTTGAGTGTCACCGCGTCATCAACAATAATCATATCGGCACGCTTGCCGTAAATCTGACCGCCGATACCGACTGCCTCGATGTTCGGGTCCTTTTCAGATGACTCACGGAGTTCATCACCAAAGGTGACGCGGGTAGCCTGCCACGAAGCTGACTTAGAGTTAAACCCTACGCCAGCAGCGTACGCAGTCTGTAGCGCTTCATACATTGGGTGCGTCAGGCGTTGCTTGATGGCGTAGAGAAAGTCTGCAGCGAGCTGCTGCGTTTGGGAGACTATCAGTACTCGAAAGTTCGGGTTGCGGCAAACCTGCCAAGTTACATAGTCCACAGTAATTGTGATGGACTTGGCGTGGTTCGGCGGGATGTTAATAAGTACGCGGTTTGAGGCAAGGCCTGGTTCATACTTCATAGAAGGGTGTAGCCACCCTGGTTCGCGTCCTTCAATCACATCTACCAAGTTCTGCTGATGTGGAAAGGTGCGGCTATGGAGGAACCTCTGGCGAAACTCTGCGAAGGTCAGATCGTGGACATCGCCGGAGGCGAAGGCTTTATCTTTCAGGCCGAGGCGGGTTCGGTCTACCTTATCCGCGAATTGCTTATCGGTGCGACGATAATACTCATAAGTCTTAATAGACTTACCAGCGCTGCCACAGGCAGCCTCTATCGTCATACCTTCTGAGACACACCCAAGAATAATTCTCTTGGCTATGTCTGCACTATTTTCTGACACTTAAATCTCCTAAAATAAACGGGCCGAAATCGGCCCTTCGTTATACCCAGGAGGAAGTTTCATTTATACCAAGCTGGGTATAGATAGAACTATCCCAACTAAAAAGCGCCGCTAGCGTCGGGCTTAGCGCCCGAACGAGCCACAGCGAAGTGAGGGGTAAGTCTCGCTTCGGCCTAGGGGCCTACGCGAAGGGTTCCACCCGTAGCGTACGGGTCGTAAACCGGACCTATTCCCGCTTTACTCCCCTACTATATATAAGGCAGGAAATTTAGACCATTTACCGCTTTCTCGGTGTGACGTTGGTTACACTATACATAACCGCAGGTCAGACGGCATATTCACGGATCTCACTTTAGCAAATATATTTTTTGCGGGAGTACAGGGACCGCCCGCGTCTGCGTTAAGCAACTGGGGTCGGTCACGGCGCGGGGCAGGGCAGACCCCACCCCCCTGCCTAGACATACGGGCAGGAATTGTCTAGCGTGCTGTAAATCTTGCAGGGGCAGACTCCACCGCCGGCACACTCTCACCCCTAACCCTGTAATTAAATAACGTTTACAATTCTGCCCGTTATGTCTAACCCGCTAACCGATAGGCCACCGCTAACCGGTGCAGATACCACCGGCCACCGGGCTAACCCTGGCAGGTAGGCCACCGATTACCCTGGTACTTAACCGGCCGGCCATATTCCCACGATCGAAAAAAAGGCCGATTTACGCTCACGGATTACATAGAAGAATTACCCCGCAACTAGGGTAGACGCACCCACTTTTTCTGCTACCCTAATCCTGTGGCCACCACCTAGCCGGCCATAAGAAAAGAGATACAAAGATGAAAGAGTTAGTTGCTAAATTAGAAGAGTCGCATAAAGAGTCATTAAATTTATTTATTGAATTAAATTCTAAATTCAATGATGCTAATTATGATGAAGAATATGAAGATACTCTTACCCGTAAATATGAAGAGGGATTTAGTGATGCGCTTTCTATGGCGTTAGAGTTATTAAAGTCATTGTGTATCACCTGCAATAAGAGCACGGATATTGTTATGCACGGCCATTGCGGGCCGTGCTATTACAGAAAAGAAAAGGGAGAATAAAGTAATGACTACCAAAGAAAAAAAGTGTGCAGATTTAATCGATGACAATATGAAGAGCCGCGAAGATGATATGCGCGAGATGATGGCCAACCCTAATCACGATGATTATTTCGATGACCCTGCCCTATCTATTAACACCGATAAATTGACCACCATCTGCCTATCCTATGGTGGCCCGGCCGATTATCTTGAAATCGTTTGGTTTGGTAATGACCATAATTGGGAGATTAAGAAAGTGACCTACCGCTATAGCGATTGGTATGACACCGCTACCCGTGAGGTGTTGGAGGATAGCCCGCTCTATGAATATGCCCGCTACGTAATCGAATGCGGTGAAATCTAATGAGCGAGGTGCTTTATCTCGCTAGCGTGTTAATGGCGCTAGGCCTTTACGCGGTGGCGGGCGTGGCCCTATGGGGCGCGGTAGAGGGTATCTATTGGCTCTACTGTAAGGCCACCGGGCGCGATTACTAGGGGCGTACTATCCTGCACCGGCCTAAGCCGGTGCGGGGTAGTCTGCAACTAGGCAGAAAGAGAAAGAGAAAGAGGGCAAGATATGACTACGATGCAAAGAGATACCGCTACCGATACGTTAAGCGTGAGCGCTATAGCGGTGATCGAATTACTAGAGGGCGCGATTACGCACGCCGATAAGGGTAAGAGTGCGCTACGCGCTTTAAGTAGTGTGCAGATAGCAGGAGAGAGCGGGCGACTAACCGCACGCGCCACCGATAGATATAGAGCGATAGAGGGTGCAATAGAGGGAGATGGCGGCAACTTAGAGCCTAGCCTTATCTCACTAGATGACGTGAAGAGAGTCATCTCCCTAGCCAAAGATAGCAAGGTGGCGCTCTTAACCTTTACCCGTGTCGCTAACCTATTGACTGTAAGCGTGAGCGGTAGCGCTATCACCATTCAATTACTAGATGACAATTACCCGCCATCATTCGATGACCTTTTCAATAAGGGAGAAGTGAGCGCCATTAGTAAAGTCTCGCTTAACCCTGCTTTCTTTGCAGATTATGCAAAGGTGGCCGGTAAGGGTAAGCCGGTCACTATTGAATTTAAGGGTGAGAAGATGGCTATGACTATCGGCCTAGCCGGGGATAAGGTGACCTGGCGTGCGTTGCTAATGCCTATGAGAGTTATCTAAGCGCGAGACTATCGCTCACCTGGTTAGGCAGGTGAGCGGTGGCCGGTGCTTAGCCGGATCGAAAAAGAAAGAGAGAGAATATGTTCACGTTAGAAGAGACTAGAGAGACAGATGGCGCTAAGCAGGATATGCACGGGCGCTATTACGTGCAGGATAGTGAGGGCTACCGCTCTTACGGGTATCACGCACGATGGGGTGGCGCCTATATCTGCTACACCTGCGGCCACCTATGTGAATGCGGGGAAGAGTAATGAGCACCTACACCATCACGTTAGAGGTAGATGAAAAGTGGTTAGAGGTGATCAAACGTGTAACCGGTGACGTATATGAGGGAGAGGTCTGCACCTGGTTATCTACTAATGAGGTAGCGGGCGAATAGTTGCGTACTATCGTACTCTCTTGCACCACTAGGGGAGAGTGCGGTAGTCTGCACCTAAGAGGTAGGGCAGAAAAGAAAAGAGGAAGAGAATGAAAAGCAGAAAAGAGTTAGCCAGTATATTGAAAGCCGGTGTGGAAGATGGCGATACCGATACAGTGTGGTTTGTAATCGGTGAATTAGAGGGAGAAAGTGACCCGGTTACGGAGATCATTAAGGCCCGGCGTATCGCTTATATGGAAGCGCTAGACGATGCACGCAATGACGTGCCTATCGGAGACGATGAGCATTACGAGAGCGATGACTTCTATGAAGGCGCTATCCAGGTGCTAACCGATTTACTACTAGAGATAGCGGGTAAATAATGCTTAACAAGATAGGCGTGAGCCGCACCGAATGCGGGCTAGAGGTAGAGGAAGCGATAGTCAAAGAGTTGATTCTTCAAGGCTTCCCCGAAGATATTACCCGCAAGGTATTAAGTCACTACAACATAGACGGCATAATCTTTGACAACATAATGGCTATGGCTTCAATCGAGATTGACAATAAGATGAAGGCAGAAGCCTAATGGGATACTACGATGGCGACCCTTGGTCTAACCACGTACTGAATGAGATCAAATGCGGAGAGTGCGAGGAAGAGTTCGATCAACAAGAGGAAGAGGGTGGCAATGTCTGCCAACCTTGCTTAGATAAATGCTACGGAGAGGGAGAGAGTAAATGACTTATACCTGCGCTTGGTGTGGAGATTTAGGTTATGAAGTATTAGAAGTTATTAACGGGCAAAATACTTGTGACTTATGTTTAAGTCTAGCAAAAGAAGGAGAGGGAGAATGAGCGAGCCAACCAAAGAATATCTATTCGCTAAGGCAGAACTATGCACCAAACTAGCGAAAGAGCAAGAGAGCAAGAATGAGATAGCCGAGGCTCTGCGTAATATGGAGAGAGCCAACCGAGCAATGGCTCGGATATTTAATATGGAGGAGGAAGAGAATGAATAAAGAGTGCGTAAGCGATACAGTATGGAAAGATTGCGACTTGGTAGGACACGAGGAAGGGTGCTATATGTTGGTCTGCCCTGATTGTGGACACAAGGATCGAGATTGTGAGAACCCTAATGGACGCTAAGATTATTAGTTTCCACCCACCCAAGTCTGCGTTGATATTGCTATATGAAGTGGTGGACGAGAACGGGATCCCTGAATGGGGAGGGGAGAGCGCCGGCGCTGCGCTCCAGTGGATAGCACACTCACCAACGGCTACTCGGATACTTGTATCGGGTTGGGATTCAGATGAGGAAGATGCCCACTTGGTAGGCCAACCGCTAGATATCACCGAGATAGTCAGAGAGGCAAGCAGATGATGTACTGGATAGGAGTGGGAGTGATAATGCTGGTAGCCTATGGCCTTATTGTGTGGGAGGACAAGGTTAATGACCGATAGAAGAGTGGGTACTGCGCTCAATGCTGCAGTACGCCAACGCAATTACCGGAGAGCAAGAGATCGCGCTCTCGCCAAACTAGCACAAAGGTTCCCGGACGATTATCGGGAGCTGATGGAGAAGGAGAAGGAGAGCGATGAACAACTGGGTAAAAAGTGGCTTGATATTACTGGCGCTACTATTGCTGGCGAGATGGGTACACGAGCCGACACTACCGCTATTGGATCACAAGCCCTATATAGTGGCGAGGACGAAGGCAACAGGGGAGGAGAAGCGTGAGAACAAACGAATCGCAAGAGAATATAGTCGCGCTCTCGGATATACGAGAGGAGAGGTTGCGTGCCTTGTCACCTTATGGACCCGTGAAAGCAGGTTTGACCACCTTGCCGACAACAAACGAAGTACGGCTTATGGAATTGCTCAACTCCTTGGAGAACGTAGTTCACGAACTGAACTACAAGTCCTTCACGGCATACGATACATTGAACACCGCTATTCAGGGAGTGCGTGCAGCGCTCTCCGACATAGTGATAGAAGAGGGTGGTACTGATGTTTAGACTATGGCTTAGACTGGGTATGAGAATGGGTTGGGTATCCAAACCATACTGCGCTACCCACGATGGCAACTATGAATATATGACAGAGGAGGAGCGGGAAGAGTGGGATGAGGGCAACGATCCCTGCCACGTAGCTATCTCTGTGCTACACTAACACCGCCCTCCTCAAACTAACCCCCGCCGTTACTCTTTCCGGTGGGGGTTAGTGTTTTTTAATCCAAACCTGCTCGTTCTTTTCAAGCAGCTCATACTCACCCTCGTGACGTAGCATAAACAAATCTATGCCAGGCTTAGGACGCAGGTGTAGTGGCAGTGCATTGCCCCAGTTGTAATCATCAAAGGCCATAATGCCACCGCTTCTTAGTAGTGGCCACGATAGTTCAGCATCTAGTAATACACCGACAGTTGTGTGGTCTGCGTCCACATAGATGAAGTCAAAGTACTCACCGAGTGGACGATCACAACCATATTGTGCAAGTAAATAATCAGTAGTAGTGCCAGTGTGCGGTGTAACTGGAGCGTTGTTATAGATACGACTCTTATATATCTTGATAACCTCGTTGAAATCTATACTTTCGTGGGCTTCTTCATCGCTACCTTCCCACGTATCTACGTCGTGAAGCCAGCTGTTCTTGCCAGTGAGTATGTTCTTGCATAACCATTCAGTAGCATCGCCTGTGTATGCACCAAGTTGCAGGAAGCGTAAGCCCTCTTGCCCCGCTAGTGGAAGCAAGTGCTTCTCGAAGTTGTGCTGTGCTGTGACAGCAAACCAGTTCGGGTACTTATCCTCCGTTGACATAGAAGCCATCTCCCTTAAATGTAATACCGCCTACCGCCCACACGCGAGTCATAGACTCGTGGCAACCAACGCAGACTGGCATTACTTCTGTGTCATACATACTGCGCTCTATTGTGTAGGTGTTCTTACACTTCACACACTCGTAGTCGTATGTCATCTATCCATCCAATCCCATAAACATATAGTTCCAAGAGTTAAAAAGGAACCAAATATATAACCAAAAAGAAAAATATAACCCTCACTCATAACTTCACCGCTTCCTGGATATCTATGTACCCAACTATCTTATCTACCTTCTCGTTACGCTCGAACTCTGTAGTCGCTGGCATCGGGTGGAGAAACCACTCAGGCTCGTCTATCTCTGTGAGATCAAAGGAGTAGATGCCAACAGGTGTGGAGTTGATATAGAACGGCAGCATATCTCTATGGTATGCCTGCGTGATGAGCTTGCGATACTTCATCTGCTCTATAAGTAGCGTAGAATAATGACTTTGGCGACACTTCAACTCTATGAAGTGACCGGCCTTTACACTGGTGCAGTCGAAGGCATCATAGATGCCAGGTGCTCTCTCTAAATCTGGGTAAAGATTAAGTTTAAGAAAGTCAAAGAGAACTAACTCGTTCATTTGTACGGGCTTACGCCACCGAGTTCTTCTTGTAGTTTACGAATAGCGTTCATACATCTGCGCTCTGCTGTAGATACAGCACAACCTAGCACGCCACCTATCTGTGCCAGTGTGAAGTTCTCGTGGTAGCGCAAGGTCAGCAACTGCTGTGAGTTTGCATCAAGGTTGAGATAACACTTCTTGATATCAACTAGGACTGCAAGCAGATTGCCACCTTCTGCGGGACTTGATGAACCTTTAGGTTGACCATCGCGGATCATCTCTTGTGCCTGCTCAAGTACTGTGCCATCTAGTACGGAAGCAATAACAAACGGCAGTAGCTGTGCCAGCGTAGCGCTCTCGTAGTAGGCCTCATCTGTTATGTTATACCCAGACTTAGCGGCCTTCTCCTTGCGTGCATAGCGCTCTGCTACTCGCCTCATCTGATAGGCAAGGCGTGATTCATTATGCTGGCGCTTCTTAGTATCAGGTTCTGATAACTGCTCGTTGATGTAAGCAGCACGAGTAAGCGCCCACTTCAAGCACTCCTGCTTAACGTCATCCTTTTCTACAAACTTGTTATACCTATTGTGGATAGCAGTAGCCACGCTAGGTACTATGTCATAGATGTTCTCGTGTAGTTCAGTCACAATCAGGTAGCACCAAATCTATAGTGTGTTGCAGGTTAAGTAACTTGATAGCGAGGAAGTCTATGTAATTGCTAGCATCGGCCAGCTCTTCAACCAGTTCTCGGATAATGTCTGATGTAGTAAAGGCTTCAAACTTCTGCCCTTGTGCCATCGCATACTGGTCTGCACCCACACCACGCACACGAGAGGCACGTAGTGATGCAAAGGATTCAATGAAGGATGTTAAGTCCTCAGTTGATACGCCAGTTGCACGATAGCCAGCAACTGCTAAGTGGTCTACAAGCGGATTCGAGTTGGACATATTAGTAGAGTCTCCTCTTCTTCGTTGATCTGCAAGATGTGAAAGCCCATAGTATGCAAAGTCTGTATCATCTGTTGCCAATCACTCTTATCCAATCAGCTCACCTACTAGCAAAGTCTTAGTAGCGTCTGCTCCATAGGCTAAGTAGTAGTCATTGATGTCCATATTAGGTGGTAATGATACTATTACACCATTCAATACCTCTTGGTGGACACGCTTAGAAAAGTCTGCTCCTGGGTTAGACCCATCTTCCTTTACGTCATTGTCTCCAACAATGTAAACGCTGTCATAGCCTGCAAGTAATCTACTAAAGTGTGGCTTCCAAGCCTGCACTCCAGGGACTCCAACAGCTGGTATGCCAAGCACACCTGAGACTATGACTGTATCTAACTCACCTTCGCAGACCACAATATGTTTGCTTAAGACTGCAACGTCAGAGACGTTGTATAGGTGTGCCTTCTGCCCTGTAGGTGAGCCATACTTGGGTAGTCCTGCATCTAACCTGCGAAACTTGAAGCCTACGCAGTGACCTAACGCTGTGATATATGGAATGGATATCCAACCAGCGTACTGCTCGTGTCCGTTAAGAGGATCAACGACAGTACCCAGTTGGAACTTAGCTGCAACTAACTCAGATATCCCACGTTCTTCTAGGGCGACGATTGCCTCTGGAGTTATTTCCTGAGCGTATCTCTGCGCCGCTTCCAGTTGCAATTTCGACTGCCCGTTTAAGTCCATCGTTAAACTCCAAGTTCTCTATGATGCACACTATGTTGGCTGCGTTACCACCCTTACCGCAGGTAAAGCAGAAATATAAATTGTCATAGGTATTGATAGATGCAGACCGCCTGCTGTCATTGTGCATCAAGCAGCGAACGGATGCGTCCTTACCTTCTCTTACTTCTCCACCAAAGTACCGAATGATCGGTGCTATGGGGATTGCGTTTGCATCAACGGAACCTTTGAATCGCCCCGTCTTACGTACCCTGGACCAGTCTTGTGCTGGCATTCGCAACCTCCACATTTCTCGTGCCAGTGTGCGCTACGCTTAAGGTGGCCAGCGCTGTTCTCTTCGCCTGCCTTACTACAATATAAACAAATCATTCTTCCACCTTCTCAAACGCTTCTATTAACTCGGAATATCCGATAACTGCACGTGGTCTAGCTTTATCAAAGTCATCATTCTCTAAGAATAAAGCAAGAGAATGTTCGTTAGAAAAACTACTCTGACTAAATGTATCAAAGACATTAAAGACAGAGCCTGTTGCTTTGCTGCGCCACTTCATTCTTTATCCTTAATCATCTCAGAATATCTTTCTTGGAAACTAAGGTAACGCTCTTGCTGTTTCTCACGCCACTTACGGCTGAGGTAATAAACGCTGATATCAAAAAAGAGTAGCGAAAGCTGGAAACCTCGCTTGTGTATGGTAAAGCCTACCGATACTGCAGTGAAGTACCAGTCAATATCTATATCAAACCTGTTCAGGATCGTCAGATTCATCTGCTACTTCCTCCACTACTTCTGCTGGTTCTTCTGTCCAGGTTTCCGTACTTGTGATATCACCTTGTGGTGTTGGTGTCATTAGTTTCTCGATTCTCTCTAGTGTGTTTGCTATATCTTGTATTGCAAAAGCAATGTTCTCAATAGGTGAATACTCCCAGTCGCTCACTGCTTTTCCTTTAACCATTGCTCTAAGTCGCAGACAACCCACGACTTTTCCAGACCCGCGTTGCGACGCTTAATAATGACGTAAGCCGGTGGAACTTCCCCAATACCACGAGCCTTCGCATAATTAAGCGCCTCAACTTGGGCTTCTCTCCAGAACTGTGGAAGGTCTAACTTCTTTCGGTTCTTGAGTTCGAGGATGTAAGTTTTGCCCGCTATAACGACCACTAAGTCACCCTCATCTTTACTACCCGCTCTGGTGAGACGTTCAGCAAAGACACCTTTAATTGCACGAAACAGCTTTAGGATACCCGTCTCATAGATGGATCCCTTGGCTCTATCGTATGCGCTACTCACTCTTCTTACCTGTATCGTAAACCAAGTTGCCGTTCTCATCCTTGGTAATCTTCAATACTTTCATATCAATCAGCACCATCAGTAGGTTAGCCATATCAGCCTTGAGTTGTTTAATCTCATTCTTCAGGTATTTAATTTCAGTGTTAGCCATTACTTAACCCACTCTCCACGTTCTGTACAAACACGATACGGCATATTGGTTTTAGTTGCTGAGTTATATGAATAATTGGTTTCGTACTTAATGCAAGGACCTTGTGCTTGATCTTCTGATAAGCCTTTAATAATCAAAGCAATCATTATGATAAGTAATCCTACAAAAGGTATAAGCCAACGCCAGTCCTCACTATCAATAGCTTTTAGTAAAGTAAAGATAAGTGACCCGATGAATGCAACTATTAAAGTTGCTACAAAGATATAACCCATCATACTGCTATCTCATTTCCGTACTCATCTTGCGGGATATAGTTGCCAACATAACCAGCTCGTGCATCTCTTTGCAGCATCGCTCCGTACGCATCCTTATCTGATATCTGGCAGGACCCATAGTTTACTGCAAGGGTTGCATAATCAGAGGCATCTGCTGTATGTGGCCCGAAGCGATTCTTTACTGCTGCCACATTCAAAGCACCATCTATTGGGTCGTAGCCAAGTGTAAGGATCAACGCTGGTAACTGACTGACCTTGCCGTGAATAGCACGGCGTGCTGGTGGTCTAGTCGGTGAGCCATACTCTGACTGCTCACTGACGTGGTGCAGTACTAGCACACAAGCCTCAGTCTTACGTGCCATATCGTGCAGCTCCATCATAATTGCACGCAGTCCTGCCCATTCGTTATCAGTCTCTGCTGCTACGTTCATCAAGTTATCTATGATGATTAACTCCGGTGCTATCCCATAGAGTTCGACGTAGGCTTTTATCTCTAACTCTATATCGTCAAGGGATGGACTGGAATCAAAGACCCACTTGATATGGCCTAGCCTGTCAAAGTGTTTGTCGTAGTAGTGCGAGTTGGTAGATAGGTTCTGCTCCACAGTTACCTGGTTATGACCAGATGAATGAGCAGCAGCTCTCATCATTACAGTTGTGGTATCTGTATCTGCTGAGAAGAACAGCGTAGGTGCTTGCGCCCTGACTGCATATATCAAAGCAAACATAGACTTACCTGCGTTCGGAGCCGCTGCCACCATACAGACCTGTCCTCTACGGAACTTAATCTGCTTATCTGCTAGCGCTTTCCATACGTCAGGAAGAGGCGTTGCCTTCGTGAGAACAGTTCCCCACGCACGTTGTAAACTAAGCAACGCCTTCCTCCCTCAGTGTAATGCCTCGTTGTCTACGGATTACTCTGCGTTCTGTTTCTAACAGACCGCCCCAGATCCCGTGTATTTCTTTTCTAATTCCCCACTCAGCACATTCGCTTTGATGAGGACAGGATAGGCAGATTCTCTTGGCCATATTGATTTCGATATTGCCAAAGGGTTGTTCAAATCTTTCCGGGAAGAACAGGTCCCCGCCTATCTCAGCGCAAGATGGGTTCTCATAGAACCTTGGCTCGCGCATACACTTAACGAACCCAGATAGTCTCGCACTTATCCGGCGCACCCTTAGGTGCTGCACACATATAACCCTGCCAAGGACCCTTCTGTCCTGTACCTGTTCGGTATGACATCTGCCCGTGCTTACACATCTTCACAGAAGATGCAGCATCTTGACCTGTTGATGTAACTGCAACTGGTTGTGCTGCAGGAAATTGCTGAGTAATAGCAGCAACAGCTGAAGCAGTTGCGTTACCACCTGATAGTTCTGCTGATGTTGACTTGATGAGGGCAGATACCATTGATAGGTCAGTTAGACCTGTCTCAAGATCGCGTACATCTGCAGCATACAGATTGATGAGTGTTCCGTCAGCTAACTTGTAGTTGATTTGGAACTTGGTGTTTTCATTTGCAGCCAATTTATTTTCCTCCACTTTGTTTGATATTGATTCTTACTGATTCGTTACCGACAATCTTCGGAACAAACCCCAGAAGTTTCTCAACCTCTTTTGCATCAACTGTCTCACGACCTTTGACTGTTGTCCAACTGATTTCAACACCGCTAGCAGTAACGCCAACAGCGCCTTCAAGGGATGCCTTCAAAGATTCTTTCTCTTTCTCCAGCTCTTTAATCCTTGTATCTAACTGTAAGTAATGCAGTGCGTGCTTGTCAACTTCTTCGTCCTCAATCACGACTTCACTAAGGACGATACGTTCTTTTATCAAGCCCGTGCAACCCAACTCACCGGAAGCGTCGTAGTACTGGCAGTAAGACTTACAGAAACTTGCATCCTTTTCAGCAGGTGGTAACTCTTTACTTGCCTTTACATTCTCTAACCAGAGTAACGCTGCGTGTGCCATCGTCTCATCGTATGGCTCGCTATGTACCTTGACATCCTTCTCTTCACCATCACGTGCTATTGCTACCAGGTTAACTGTCTTAACTTCGTAGCCATTCTTAGATAGCAAGTAACCATATAGCTGTACCTGCCAGCGCTGTTGGTTGGATGGGAAGTAACCAAGGTTCTTAATCTTAGATGTCTTCCAGTCAATGACTGCACCTGTACTTGGTACGAACAAGTCAACGTGTGCCTTCATACCATCGTAGGAAACTTCTGTTTCTACTAGGTAATCCTTTGCTTCAGGATCGAGTTTGGTAATAGCCTCTTCGATAGTAGCGTGGATGGCAGTACCCATAATCGCAGCCAGCTTTGACTGGTTCTCATTGGTATGTGGTTGTTCATTCAATCGGTACCAGACCTTGCGCTTACAGCCACCAATCTCTGATGGGCCTACCTCAGTCTGTGTACTGCGGTCACGACTTGCATCCTGAGAATGCAGTACGTGCAGCAGTAATTCCTTTGGGTCTTCTATCGCCATCTGCGGTCATCTCTCCACTGTAGCCAAGCATCGAATCCGTATGCTGTCACAAACCCAATAAGGAACGCAACACCACAATATGCAATCAACTCTTTCATTTGTAAATCCTCTCTTGTGAAACTACTTGTATCGGTGGACTGGTATTGATATCTAAGATGGATGCAATCTGCACTGCCCTCTCAGCTACCACACTAGCCGTCAATAACTTATTGTAATTCTTAGGTGGCAAGGAATACAAGTACCCAAGTGCATAATTTCCACCGGAGCCTGCCGCGAATAGTCCACGCTCGGATGTGTTAAACGATAGGTCACCACCGATAGAAAAGATATTTCCGTTGAAGGCTAACAAGAAGCTGAAGTTCATCTCCTTGTTATCAATCTCGTAGTTACCTTCCTTGAAGGATGCAGAGATACTCGGAAGTATCTTGCTACCCATAAACTTGGTTGGGTCTTCACCACGATACAAAGGTGGCTTCCACGAATAGGCAAGGATGTCACCTGGTCGTGAGTCACCTGTCAGGCCGAGTAAGTATTTACCCGTCGTAACTATCTTGGGTGTTTCTACCGAGATGATGCGTTGATCTCCGTCAGTTATCTGCGAGTCAGCAGCAAAGACTATGAAGTCACTTCCTTGAATCCCTACCAATGTGGTCATAGGTACCAGTCTATCACGGCGTGTCGTAAGACACATACCAAGCTGAGCGGATTACAATATGAGCCGTAAGGCGAATTAAACAGACGGCCCCTGTCGGGGCCGAGGCGTAGCCGAGAGGCGACTGACCACAGGAAGGAGCCGTGCCAAGCAATGTCGGTCCGTCTACCAACCCTGCGGAAATTCAGGTCTTGGCGTAGGTCCTACGATGGCATTCCTGAGCCTTTCGGAGCCGATTTGCGGGACGTTGGCCCCATTCACGTATGTCCGTGTGGGTCACAGGTCTTTAACGTGATGGCATCCTTTGATGACTACGAGTTGGTATGGTATTTC
>JACCDP010202560.1_pt1 | contig 15981 bp, 20 predicted proteins | sample 7445841 | NCBI WGS metagenome assembly JACCDP01 (sample SAMN15323441, study PRJNA562643) | freshwater metagenome | isolation source: river surface water | place: USA:Blue River Watershed | collected 2017-08-17 | reverse complement strand
TGATGATCACGGTCGTCATCGTCGGCATCCTGGCGGCGATCGCGTACCCCAACCTGGTGTCGTACATCCAGCGCAGCCGCCGGGCAGACGCCGTCGCCGAGCTGAGCTCCATCGTGCAAGCGCAGGAGCGCTATCGCTCCAACAACACGGCCTATGCCAGCGCGCTGACGACCGTGGGTTTCAGTGGTGCGACCAAGTATTACGACTACACGCTCGAGTCTGTCTCTGAGCCGCCCTTCGTCGCCGGCTACCAGGTCACGGCCCGGCCCAAATCGGACAGCGCGCAAGCTGGCGACGCCCAGGACTGCGCAACCTTGAGCGTGCGGCTCGAGGGCTCGGTGTTCAAGTATCTCGCCACGGGCTCCGGCGACCGGGTCACGTCGGACCTCTGCTGGGCGCACTGACCATGAAGCGCGGCGCACAACACCGCTCCGTTGTCGGCGTGACGCTGGTTGAGATGGCCGTCGTCGTCGTCGTGCTGAGCGTGATCGTCGCGGTGGCGGTGCCGTCGTTCAGCAGCTTGATCGAACGCCGCCGCATCATCGCCACCGCCGGTGAAATCGCCAGCATCATTGCCTTCGCGCGCACCGAAGCCAACGCCGTCAACGCGCCCTTCAACCTGCATCTCGAAGCGGTGCCGGCGAACATCACCGACTTTGGCAGTTGCATCCGCGTGAGTGCCGGCAGAAACGACACCTGCCAATGCAATCTGGCCAGGGCATGCCGAATCGGCGACGCCAAGGTGCTGAGGGAGTTCCTGCTGCCGCGCGGCAACTCCGTCAGCTTTGCCGCAACGGCGGACTGGGGCGTGAAAACGGGGGTCGTCAGCTTCGTCCGTGACCCTCACCTGACCGACGTCCAGAACCTCGTCGTGACGGTCAGCGGCGCCCGCACGGGTGCCCGCCTCGCCGTTCAGTACAGCAACGCCGGGCGGGTTCGCACCTGTTCACCCGACGGCAGCATCGGTGGGTTCCCGGTATGCAGCTGAAGCGCTTCACGCAACGAGGCCTGAGCCTCGTGGAGCTGATGGTGGGCATCACCATCGGGCTCATCGTCAGCGCTGCGGCGTCGGTGCTGGCGGTCAACCAGATCAACGAGCACCGCCGGCTGATGCTGGAGACGCAGATCCAGCAGGACTTGCGTACCGCCGCCGACCTGCTCCAGCAAGAGCTGCGCCGCGCCGGCTTTCGGGGCAATGCGGAGCTCGGTGTCTGGGCTCCGCCCACGGGCGACGGCTCGTTGAACCAGCAGGCTGCCCAGGTGGCATCGGCCAGCCAGTTCGCCGAGATGACCAGGACCGACAACAACGCCGGCCGCTCGCTGACCTACCGCTACGCCCGCGGCGCCTACAGCGCCACCGGCAACGTGCGTGACAACGAGAACTTCGGCTTCCGCTGGGACCGCGCAAGCAAAACCTTGTACCTGATGATCGGGTTGGCCAGCGGGCAACCCAACTGGCAGCCGATCACCGACCCCGACGCAGTCAAGATCACCGACTTCACCATCGACCTGGATGAACTGCAGGCCACGGACGTCGGTGACTTCTGCGACCGGCCCTGCGACCCGCCCACGGCAGGCGCTGCGGCCTGCCCGCGGCATGTGGTTCGCCAGGTGCGGTTCAGGATCGATGCCGAGGCCGCCCACGACAGCCGGGTCAAGCGCACGCTGACCGGCGTCGAGCGTCTGCGCGCGGACAAGATCGTCGGAGCCTGCCCGGCATGAACACGCGCCGCACACCCTTCAGGAGCCAGACGGGGGCCGCCACGCTGGTCGTCGTCATGGTGCTGTTCCTCGTGATGGCCTTGCTCGCGGCCTATGCCAACCGCAGCCTGCTGTTCGAGCAACGCATGGCCAGCAGCTACTACCGCGCCAGCTTGGCACAGGAGGTGGCGGAAGCCGGCGTCGAGTGGACGCTGGCCCAGCTCAACGGCACCGGTGTGGACGCCGCGTGCACACCGCTCGCCAACGGTGGGCAGCGCTTCGTCGATCGCTACCTGACCGTGAACGCTTCGGATCGGAGCATCGCCGCCAGGTCGAGCGACAACGGCGGGATCATCGACTGCGCCCGCAACGTTGCTGCCGAAGGCTGGACCTGCCGGTGCGCCGACGCCACGGCCGCCCACACCGCCCAGACGAGCGTCAACGCGCCAGGCTTCACGCCCAGCTTCGGCGTGCGCTTCGATAACCGTGGGCGCGGGGGCACGGTGCTGCTGAACGTCCAGTCCTGCACGGACAGCGTCGTCGATCGGTGCAACCTCGGCATCGTGGAGCGCACCTCCGTCAGCAACAACCAGCTTTCGGGCATCCTGCTGAAGGTCGAATTGGCGCTGGTCAGCGCGGTGCGCACGCCGCCGGCCTCCGCGCTGACCGTGCGCGGCGACATCCGCTCGACCGGCGCGGGCCTGGGCCTGCACAACAGCGATGCGCGTGCCGCAGGACTGCTGGCCACGCTGGGCGGCAGCTGGACGGGCAAGATCGATGCGCGGCTGGAAACCGTGCCCGGCGCGGCGACGAGCCAGGCGGTCCTGCAGAACGACGAGAGCCTTCAGGGCGCGGCCAGTGCGGACGACGTGTTCAAGATGTTCATGGGCGCCAGCGTGAGCCGCTATCCGACACACCCGGCGCTGCGCACGGTCACCTGCGATGCCGACTGCTCCGACGCCATCGACACCGCCTACAAGGCCGGGCAACGCATCCTGTGGATAGACGGCGACATGACTCTCGCCACCAGCCGCACGCTGGCCCAGCTGTCCGACCCCGTCCTCATCATCGCCAACGGCCGGGTGACGCTCAGCGGGCCGATGCAGATCAACGGCATGCTCGTCGCCAAGGGCGACCTGGATTGGGACAACACGGCCGGCGTGCCCTCGGTGATCAACGGCATCGTGCTGGTCGGCGGTGACATGACGTCGGCGGGCCCGGTGGACATCGTCTACCAGCAAACGGTGGCGGATCAGGTGCGCAACCGCATGGGCAGCTATGTGCGCGTACCGGGTGGCTGGATCGACTGAAGGCGCTGCAACATGGCCATCAACCCGCGCTTCCCCTGCCGACAGCTGATCGCTCCGCGTCAACGCGGCGTCACGCTGATCGAAGCGCTGGTCGCGCTGCTGGTCATGTCTTTCGGCATGGTGGCCTTGGTCGGCCTGCAAGGCAACCTGCGCCGCAGCGGCGACCTGGCCAAGCAACGCAGCGAAGCCATGCGCATCGCACAGGCGGAAATGGCCGCCGTGCGCACGTTCTCGGTGCTCGCCAAACCCGCGAGCGCGGCGTCCAGCGTGCGCGACTATGACAACGACATCGTCACCGCGGCGTCCAGAACGGTCGCGCTGGACAACGCCAACGCGACCTTCTTGCTGTCGCGCACCGTGACCCCGTTGATCAAGAACTCGGACGAACCGCGGGCCAAGACCGTCAGCGTCACGGTGTCTTGGAACGACCGCAGCGGCGCCGCGCAGTCCCTGCTGCTGGACACCATCGTGTCGCGGACCGACCCCGTCTACGGCGTCGCGCTCGGCGTGACGCCGCCAACGAACGGCGTGCGCCAGCCCGACAAGCGCAACCCCGTCGTGCCGACCTCGGCCACGGACCTGGGCAATGGCAGCAGCGTGTTTCGCCCCAGCGCCGGCCAGGTGCGCGTCTGGGTATTCAACAACGTCAGCGGCGTCATCACCGGGCGCTGCGAGATCCCGGTAGGCACTGCGCTGACGAGCCTGACGCCCAGCAGCATCGATTCCTGCGACAACAGCACCATCGGCTACCTCGCGAGCGGGACCATCCGGTTCTCGACGTTGGACGCCCCCGATCCCTCTGCCCCGGAAGCCGATGCCCTGCCCCAGCCGTTGTCGGCCAAGCTGGAGCTCAGCCCCAGCCAGTTCAAGAACGAAGAGGAGACGGCGCTCGCCCCCGGCGGGAACGACTATCCCTCGCCCAACCACGAGTGCTACAGCGACGCGCCACCCGTCAGCACGCCGCGCCAGGAAATGGTGAACTACTACTGCATCGTCTATCCCAACTCCCAGCGCAACTGGTGGGGCCAGATCTTGTTGACCGGGCTGTCGGTGGGCACCGACAGCGGGCAATACAAGGTGTGCCGCTACAGCGCCGACTACAACGGCAACGGCTATACCTACCGCACCATCTCCACGCGGCCGGGCTTCCTGGTCGACAACGAGGAGCACCCGCAGACCTATCTCGGCGTCACGTATTCGTTGACACGCCAGAATTTCCTCGTGATGCCGGGCAAGGCCAGCGCACGCTGCCCGGTGTTGCCCGCTGACGTCGAAGCCAGCCGCTTCGTCGACTACTCGACCTACCAGATCCAGCCGGCGCCCGCACCGTGAGCCCGTCTCGCAGGCCCGCAGCTGGCTAGACTGGGCGGATGCCCGCTCCCGACTTTCCTGGCGCCGTCCCCGCCGCATTCACCCGTGCGCTTGCGCTGGCCGCCCAAGCCATCGGCTTGACCGATCCCAACCCGCGCGTCGGGTGCGTCATCCTCGCTGCCGACGGGCGGGAACTCGGCGCTGGCCACACGCAGGCCGCCGGCCAGGCCCATGCCGAAGTCATGGCACTGCGCGACGCCGCCGCGCGCGGGCATGACGTACGCGGCGCTACCGCCGTTGTCACGCTCGAGCCCTGCTCCCACCACGGCCGCACACCGCCCTGCTGCGATGCCTTGATCGCGGCCGGCATCGCCCGTGTCATGGTGGCCGTGCAGGACCCAAACCCCCAGGTCGCCGGCCAGGGCGTGGCGCGGCTGCGCGCCGCTGGCATCGACGTCCAACTGGCCGACGCGGCCGTCGCCGACGCCGCCCGCGAGCTCAACATCGGCTTCTTCTCCCGCATGCAGCGTGGCCGCCCGTTCGTGCGGCTGAAGTCGGCCATCTCGCTGGACGGCCGCACCGCGCTGCCCGACGGCCGCAGCCAATGGATCACCGGCGAAGCCGCGCGCACGGACGGCCACGCATGGCGCCGCCGGGCCGGCGCCGTGCTGACCGGCATCGGCACCGTGCTGGCCGATGACCCGCGGCTGGATGTGCGGCTCGTGCCCACGCCGAAGCAACCCTTGCGCCTGGTGCTCGATCCGCAGCAGCGCATGCCGGCGAAGGCGCGCATCCTGCAACCACCCGGAGAGGCCCGTGTCATCGGCCCGGGCCGGGCGGATCTCCCGGCGCTGCTGGACGACCTGGGGCGCCAGGGCATCAATGAATTGCACGTGGAGGCGGGGCCGACGCTGTCGGGCGCCTTCCTCGATGCCGGGCTCGTCGACGAGTTGCTCGTCTACCAGGCGCCGATGCTGATCGGCGAAGGCCGGCCGCTCGCCGCGCTGGCGCCCTTGGACGGGTTGCCGGCGGCCCGGCGCTGGCGGCTGCTGGAAGCCACACCGCTGGGCCAGGATCTGAGGCTTCGGCTGCGCCCGGCCTAGGGTCGCCACCTACAATCCGCCGTTATGCCCATCTCTCCCATTCCTGAGCTGGTCGCCGAGCTGGCGGCCGGCCGCATGGTCATCCTGATCGACGAAGAAGACCGCGAAAATGAGGGTGATCTCGTCCTCGCGGCGGATCTGGTCACGCCGGAGGCCATCAACTTCATGGCCAAGCACGGCCGCGGCCTGATCTGCCTGACGCTGCCGCGCGAGCATTGCGAGCGGCTGAACCTGCCGCCGATGACCAGCCGCAACGGCGCGCAGCACGGCACGGCGTTCACGGTGTCGATCGAGGCGGCCACGGGTGTCACCACCGGCATCTCCGCCGCTGACCGGGCCCGCACCGTGCAGGCAGCGGTCGCCCCCAATGCGCGGGCCAGCGACCTCGTCCAGCCCGGGCACATCTTCCCGCTGCAGGCCCAGGACGGCGGCGTGCTGATGCGCGCCGGCCACACGGAGGCCGGCTGCGACCTCGCCCGCATGGCCGGCCTGTCCGCTACCTCGGTCATCTGCGAGGTCATGAAGGACGACGGCAGCATGGCTCGCCTGCCCGACCTGGAAGTTTTCGCCGCCGAGCACGGCCTGAAGATCGGCACCATCGCCGACCTCATCGAATACCGCAGTCGCCACGAGAGCCTGGTCACCCAGGTCGCCGAGCGCAAGCTCAACACGGCGCACGGCGAATTCGATTGCCGCGTGTTCACCGACCGCACGGGCGGCACCCACCTGGCCCTGAGCCAGGGCAGCTGGAGCGGCCGCGACGAAGTGCTGGTGCGCGTGCACGAGCCGCTGTCGGTGATGGACCTGCTCGAAGCCGGTGCCTGTGGCCACTCCTGGCCGCTGCCGGCGGCGTTGACGGCCGTCAAGGCCAGCCAGGCCGGCGTGGTAGTACTGCTCAACTGTGGCGAAGACGCCGCCGGCGTGCTGGCGCGGGCACGGGCCCAGACGAGCGACGCACCGGCCCGCAGCGCCATGGACCTGCGCACCTACGGCGTGGGCGCCCAGATCCTGAAGGCGCTGGGCGTGCATCACATGAAACTGCTGGGCAGCCCGCGGCGCATGCCCAGCATGGTCGGCTACGGGCTGGAAGTGACCGGCTTCGTCACCGCTCCCAACTGCTGAAACGAGAGGCACGCGATGCAAGACTCCGACCAAGGCCTGCCCAGCTTCGAAGGCGCGCTCGACGGCAGCGATTTGACCATCGCCATCGTCCAGGCGCGCTTCAACGACGCCCTCACCGGCGCACTCGCCAGCGCCTGCCTGGCCGAGCTGTCGGTGCTCGGCGTGCCTGCCGAGGCCATCCGCCACGTCACGGTGCCCGGCGCCCTCGAAGTACCGCTGGCGCTGCAGGCGCTGGCCGAGACGAATGATTACGACGCGCTCATCGCGCTGGGCTGCATCATCCGCGGCGAGACCTACCATTTCGAGCTGGTCTCCAACGAAAGCGGCTCCGCCGTCACCCGCGTCGGGCTGGACCATGGCATCCCGATTGCTAATGCCATCCTGACGGTCGAGAACGAAGCCCAGGCCTGGGCCCGTGCCGAACCCAAGGGCCGCGATGCCGCACGCGTCGCGGTGGAAATGGCCAACCTGCTGAAAGAGATCGAGTGAACGCACCGCAAAAGACCGCCCCCAAGACGGCCGCCAAACCCGCCGGCAAGAAGGCGCCTGCCAAGTCGGCCCGCCGCCGCTCGCGCGAAGCCGCGCTGCAAGGCCTCTACCAATGGCTGCTGGCCGGTGAAGACATCGGCGCCATCATTGCGCTGGGCCGCGAGCAGGAAGGCTATGCCAAGCTCGACCTCAAGCACTACGAAGCGCTGCTGGGCGGCTGCGTGCACGAGGCCGCCGACCTCGACGCCATCCTCGCCCGCCACGTCGACCGCAAGACGACCGAGCTCTCGCCCATCGAGCACGCCATCCTGATGATCGGCGCCTACGAACTCAAGCACTGCCTGGACATCCCCTACCGCGTGGCCATCAACGAGGCCGTCGAGCTGGCCAAGTCCTTCGGCGGCACCGACGGCCACAAGTACGTCAACGGCGTGCTGGACCGTGCGGCCGTGGATCTGCGCCCACTCGAGGTCACCGCCAAGCGCTGATGCCGCTGTGAAGCTCGCTGCCCGGCTCGACCGCATCGAGCCCTTCTACGTCATGGAACTGGCCAAGGCCGCCGCGCAGGTGGCGGCCGGGCCTTTGTGTGACCCGGCGCGGGGCGGCCGGCGGATGATCCGGCTGAACATCGGCGAGCCCGACTTCGGCGCCGCGCCCGGCGTGCGGGACGCGGTGGCCGGCATCGCCCAGGGCCCCACGCCCTACACCGACGCCCTCGGCCTGCCGGCGCTGCGAGAAGCCATCTCGCGCTGGTACGAGCAGCGCTTCGGCCTGGCCGTTGCGCCTGAGCGCATCGCCATCACGGCCGGCGCTTCGGCCGGCCTGCAGCTCGCCTGCCTCGCCCTCTTCGAGCAGGGCGACGAGGTGCTGATGCCGGACCCCTGCTACCCCTGCAACCGCCACTTCGTGACGGCGGCGGACGCCACGCCCCGGTTGCTGCCGACCACCGCCTCCGCCCGCTTCCAGCTCGACGCCCAGCAGGTGCGTGCCGCCTGGACGCCCGCCACGCGCGGCGTGCTGCTGGCCTCGCCCAGCAACCCCACGGGCACCTCCATCGCGCCCGAGGTGCTGGCCGACATCGCCGGTTTCGTGCGCGGCCAGGGCGGCGTCACGGTGGTCGACGAGATCTACCTGCCGCTGAGCTACGACGATCACTTCAGTCGCACCGCCCTGGCACTGGGCGACGACATCGTCTCCGTCAACAGCTTCTCCAAGTACTTCGGCATGACCGGCTGGCGGCTGGGCTGGCTGGTGCTGCCGCCAGCGCTGGTGCCCGCCATCGAGCGGCTGGCGCAGAACCTCTACATCTGCCCGTCGACGCTTTCGCAAATGGCCGCCCTCGCCTGCTTCGAGCCCACGGCCCTGCAGGAATTCGAGCGCCGCCGGGCGGTGCTGCGCGAGCGCCGCGACTTCATCGTGCCGGCACTGAACGATCTGGGCTTGACCGTGCCCGTTGCGCCCGACGGCGCTTTCTACGCGTGGATGGACGTGTCGCGCTTCCACGGCGACAGCTGGACCTTCGCCCACGAACTGCTGCAGCGAGCCCAGGTCGCGCTCACGCCAGGCCGCGACTTCGGCCTGGCCGACCCGCAGCGCTGGATGCGCCTGTCCTTCGCGTCGTCGATGGAAGACCTTCACGAGGCCGTGGCGCGGCTGCGCGAGGTGCTCGCATGAGCATCGCCCCGGCGGCGTTCCAGTTCCCGGTGCGCGTCTACTGGGAAGACACCGATGCCGGCGGCATCGTGTTCTACGCCAACTACCTGAAGTTTTTCGAGCGCGCCCGCACCGAGTGGCTGCGTGCGGCCGGGGTCGAGCAGCACCAGCTGCGCAAGGACACCGGCATCATGTTCGTCGTCGCCAGCACCAGCCTGCGTTACCTGGCGCCCGCCCGGCTGGACGACCTGCTCACCATCACCGTCGACCCCGAACCTGCCGGCCGTGCCAGCCTCGTCGTGCGCCAACGCGCGCTGCGTGGCGACACGTTGCTGGCCGACGGCGAGATCCGCATCGGCTGCGTCCGCGCCGAAGACCTGAAACCCCAACGCCTCCCCGACATCGTCCAATCGGCCGTCGTCAAAGCGATCGCTCCATGAACCAAGACCTTTCCATCGTCTCCCTGATCCTGCACGCCAGCTTCGCGGTGCAGCTCGTCATCGCCGGCCTGCTGCTCGTGTCGCTTGCCAGCTGGACCGTGATCTTCGGCAAGCTCATCGGCCTGGGCCAGATCAAGCGCCGCAACGACGCCTTCGAGGCCGAGTTCTGGAGCGGCAAGAACCTCAACGACCTGTTCCAGTCGGTCGGCAACCGCACGGACGGCGCGCCGCTGGAGCGCATCTTCGCCTCCGGCATGCGCGAGTTCATGAAGCTGCGCGAGAAGCGCGTGACCGATTCCGACTCGCTGCTGGACGCCGCCCGCCGCGCCATGCGCGCGAGCTTCCAGCGTGAGCTGGACGCGATGGAGAGCAACCTGTCCTTCCTCGCGTCGGTCGGCTCCGTGTCGCCCTACGTGGGCCTGTTCGGCACCATCTGGGGGATCATGCACGCCTTCGTCGGTCTGTCCAACCTGACGCAGGTCACGCTGGCCACCGTGGCGCCGGGCATCGCCGAAGCGCTGGTCGCCACGGCCATCGGCCTGTTCGCGGCCATCCCCGCCGTGCTGGCTTACAACCGCTTCGCACGCCAGATCGACCGCAGCGCCATCACGCTGGAGACCTTCATCGACGAGTTCTCCAACATCCTGCAGCGCAACGCCACGCAGGTCCACTGACATGGCCGCCACCATTCAGCGATCCGGCGGCCGCGGCCGCCGCACGATGAACGAGATCAACATGGTCCCCTTCATCGACGTGATGCTGGTGCTGCTGATCATCTTCATGGTCAGCGCGCCGCTGATCACGACGGGGGTCGTCGATCTGCCCAGCGTCGGCAAAAGCAAGCAGCAGCCCGACCACGTCATTCAGGTCATCGTCGGCACGGACGAGAAGCTCAAGATCAAGGTCGACCAGCTGGAGCCCGAGAGCATCCCGGTGAACCGCCTGGCCGAGCGCGTGAAGAAGGCGCAGGGCGGCGACGCCACCAGCCCGGTCGTCATCTCCGCCGACAAGAACGTCAAGTACGAGGCCGTCGTGCAGGTCATGGACACGCTGCAGCGCGCCGGCGTGCAGCGCGTGGGCCTGGCCGTGAAGAGCGGCGGTGCCGCCAAATAGTCGATGACGACCGCCACGCTACGCCCCCCGGAAGCGCAAGGCCTGGGCCGCGGCCTGCTTTTCGCCCTCATCGCGCACGGACTGCTGGTGCTGGCACTCAGCGCCGGCCTGCATTGGCGCAGCGATGCCGAGCCGGCCTTCGAGGCCGAGCTGTGGTCGTCGGTGCCGCAAGTGGCCGCGCCGCGCGAAGAAGCGCCGCCCGAGCCCGAGCCGGAAGCGCCCAAGCCCGACCTGAAGGCTCAACAACAGCAGCAACAGCGCGAGGCGGAAGAAGCCGCCCAGCAGCAACGCGAGGCCGAAATCGCCATCGCCAAGGAGAAAAAGCGCAAGGAACAGCAGGCCCGCGAAGAGGCCGACAAGCTGGAGCGCGAGAAAGCGGCCCGCGAGGCCCAGGAGAAAGCCGACAAGGCCGCCAAAGCCGCCAAGGAAAAGGCGGACAAGGCCGCCCAGGAAGAGCAGGAGCGCAAGAAGCTCAAGGACGAGAAAGCGGCGAAGGACGCCAAGGAGGCGAAAGCCGCCAAGGATGCCGACGCCAAGCGTGAAGCGCTGCGTCTGGAGAACCTGCGCCGCATCCAGGGCATGGCGGGTGGTACGCCGGGTTCCAGCGGCACGGCCGCCCAGAACTCGGCGCCGTCAGCCGGCTGGGTGGGCCGCGTGAAGGGCAAGATCCGCCCGCTGATCATCTACTCGGACGAGGGCGCCGCCAACCCGACGGCCGACGTTCAGGTGGCGCTGGGCCCCGACGGCCGCATCCTCGGCAGCAAGATCATCAAGCCCAGCGGCGACAGCGACTGGGACCGGGCGGTGCTGCGCGCCATCGAGAAGGCCGAGGTCCTGCCCCGCGACAGCGACGGCCGCGTGCCGCCGGTCATCATCCTGAGCTTCAAGCCACGCGAATAAGGCGGTCGACCGACCACCGGCCGGCCCCCCACAGCGCGATCCCGAGCGCCAGCACACCCCACAGCGTGTGCTGGGCCTGGGCGGCCGGTGAGAAGTCGTCGGCCTGCAGCGACAACGCGGCCATCAGGTTCACGACGAACAGGCCCGCACCGGCGAAGCGGCCCGCCAGCCCCAGCACCAGCAGCACCGGCAGCGCCAACTCACCAGCCGTGCCCATGTAGGCGGCCACGGCCGGCGGCAGCAGCGGCACGCTGTAGACGTCGTTGAACAAGGCCAGCGTGGACGACCAGTCGCGCAGCTTCGTCAGCCCGGACAGGAAAAACACCTGGGCGACGTAAAGCCGGGCCGCCAGCAGCGCCAGCGACTGCAGATGGCTGGTGGCCGCGGCCAGCGGCGCCGGCAGCCGCGTGGGACCGGCTGGCGCCAGCTGGCCGGGGTCGGTGAAGGCGCGCAGGGCGACGTGGAGGAGAGCTTTCATGGGGGCGTGATCCGGTTCGGTGGTGTCGTCCTGGCGCTGTGCAGCCAGGCCTTCGTGAGCGCGGCTTGCAGCCAGGCGCCGAAGTCGAAGTCGGCCGTGGCGGCCGAACCTTTCACCAGCGCCTCGGAAAGATTCACGCCGGCCAGCAGCGCCTGCATGAACGCCGCGTCGGCGACGGAGATGGCTTGCGACACCGCACGCCAGCCGTCGCGCCAGACGAGCACCGGCCCGCTGCGCTGCGCCAGCAAGGCCACGGCCGGCCGCAGCACCAGCCACAGCTGCTCGGGCGGCGTCGTGCCCAGCAAGGCCAGCGAATCGCCATCCAGCCCGGCGTCGGCCGCGCGCTCCGCCTGGTGCTCCGCCCAGGCCAGGCGCGCCATGTCGGGCAGGCCGGAGGCTTCGCCAGCCCGCTCGGTCAGGAAGGCCGCCAACGCCCCGCCCCATTGCCCCAGGTCACCGGCCTCGGGCGGGTGGGTGCGCCAGAACGTCCAGGCCAGCGCGGCGAAATCCACCTCGCCCAGCGCCTCGCGCACACGGCCGAAGGGCACGGCCAGCGCCTGCGCCGACAGCGCCCGCAGGTTGTTGCGGTACACCTCCAACCCCGGCTCGGCACCCGTCAAGCCAGTGGGTGCGGCGCCCCGGCCGAGCAGCGCGTCGACGAAAGCCTGTTGTGCGGCCCTCATCGCAGGCAGGCCCTGGCGCGGCCCGCTTCGGCGAGCAACACCGCCAGCGGCGGGACGGCCGTGTCCCATTCGATCAGCGTCGGCACCGGGCCCAGACGCCGCACCGCATGGCGGTAGACCTGCCAGACCTCCTCGCGCACGGCGCTGCCGTGGTCGTCGATGACCAGGCCGTCGTCGCGCTCGGCGTGGCCGGCCAGGTGGATCTCGCCGACGCTGCCCGGCCGGATGGCGTCCACCCAGCGCATGGCTTCTTGCGCCGCCGCCGCCGGGGCATGACCGGCGTTGCGCGCGTTGACGACCAGGTTGTTGACATCCAGCAGCAGGCCGCAGCCGCTGCGCTCGGTCAGCTGGTTGAAGAATTCGGGCTCGGCCAGCGTGTCGCCCGCCCAGCCGACATAGGCGCTGATGTTCTCGATGAGCAGCCGCCGGCGCAGCCGGTCCTGCACGCGGCCGATGTGTTCGAGCATCAGCGCGAGCGACTCGTCATTGAAAGGAATGGGCAGCAGGTCGGCCGCATGCAGGCCCGAGCCGACGCGCGCAAAGCAGGCGTGGTCGGACACCCAGCGCGGCTGCACGCGCTCGACCAGCCGAGCCAGTTGCTCGACATGCGTAGCGTCCAGCCCGGCGGCCGAACCCAGCGCGAGGCCCACGCCGTGCAGGCTGATGTCGTAGGCCTCGCGGCCGGCCGCCAGCACGGCCTGCGTGATGCCGCCGTCGGCGAAGAAGTTCTCGGAATGGACTTCGAGAAAGCCGAGCGCGGGGCGCTCGGCGAGCAACTGCTCGTAATGCGGCTGCCGCCAGCCGATGCCCACGCAGGGCTCGGCCGGCAAGGGTTGCGTGGCGGTCAAGCCGTCACTTCTTGGCCGGGGCCTTGGTCGAGCCGCCTTCCTTCTCGCAGCTGCCCTTGGCGACGTACTTCCATTCGTCGGGGGCCTTGTCCGTCTTGGCCTGGCCGGCGCAGGAATGGCTGCCGCTGGCGGAGGCGCAGTCGTTCTGGCCGGCCTTGGCGATGCCGAAGCACTTTTCCTTGGCGGCATCGGCGGCCTGGGCCTGGGCGACGAGGCCGAGGGACAGCGCGGCAGCCAGGGCCGAGGACACGAGGGCGGGATTTTTCATGGGACAGAACTCCGTGGGGGTTGAGGAAAAAGCTGCCGATCATGCGGCGGCAGCGATGAAGTCGCAAGCCGACGCCGAATCCTTACACTGCGCGCCGCCATGACCGCCACCGCCGACCCATCCCCGAACGCCGCGCCCGACCTGGGCCGGCAGATCGAAGCGCTGCGCCCGGTGCTGATGAAGTACGCCCGGCTGCAGCTGCGCAACCCGGCCTGGGCCGAGGACGCCGTGTCGGAGACCGTGCTCGCTGCGCTCGAGAAGCCCCAGGCCTTTGCCGGCGCGAGCCAGCTCAAGACCTGGCTCATCGGCATCCTCAAGCACAAGCTCATCGACCAGATCCGCAAGAACAGCCGCGAGCTGTCCACCACGGCGACGGCCGATGACGCCGCTGACCTGGACGACCTGCTGTTCGCCGCCGACGGCCACTGGCGCGAGACGCAGCACGACTGGGGCAACCCCGAGGATGCGCTGCGGCAGATGGACTTCATCAAGGTGCTGGAAGCCTGCGTCGACAAGCTGCCGGGCCAGCAGGGCCGGCTCTTCATGATGCGCGAGTGGCTGGAGCTGGAGTCCGACGAGATCTGTAAGGAACTCGCCATCACGCCGACCAACCTGTGGGTCATGCTGCACCGGGCCCGGTTGAGGCTGCGGGAGTGCCTGCAGACGGGCTGGTTCGGCAACGCAGCGATGGGAGGAGCGACTTGATCAAGCTGAAGATCACCTGCCGCGAAGCGACGCGGATCGTGCTGCAGGCCGAGGACCGCCGGCTGCCGCTGGCCGAACGCCTGTCGCTGCAACTGCACCAGCGCGTGTGCAGCAACTGCCAGCGCTTTTCCCGCCAGGTCTCGCTGATGCGCCAGGCCAGCGCGCGCTGGCGGCACGACGGCACGGACTGATCAACTGGTCGGCGCGCCCTCGTCGGGCCCGCTCTTCGCCGGCGTCTCATCGCTCAGGGCGACGGCCAACGCCAGCCGGATCGCGTCGATCTGCGCCGCCAGGCCCATGCTGGGCACACAGGGCTGCGTGCGCGCCGCCTGCTCCGGCAGCGCCGGCAGGTGGACGAACCCACTGCGCACGCCCTGCCCCGCCAGCCGGTGCTGCAGTTCGAAGAAGAGCTGGTTGCAGACGAAGGCACCGGCCGACAGCGACAACCCGGCCGGGTGGCCGGCGGCGCGCAAGGCATCGCGCATGGCCTTGATGGGCAGCGTCGAGAAGTAGGCCGCCGGGGCATCGGCGCGAACGGGCACGTCCTGCGGGCGCTCGCCCGCGTTGTCGGCGATGCGGGCATCGATGAGGTTGACGGCCACCCGCTCGATGGACACCTCGGCGCGGCCGCTGGCCTGGCCCAGCGCGATGACGAGGCCGGGCCGCAGCGCCGCCAGCGCCTCGCCGAGCGCTACCGGCGCACCGGCAAAGGTGGTGGGCAGGCAGCGGGCGTGCACCATGGCGCCGGCGATGAGCTGGCCGTCCAGCGCTCGCGCCACCTCCCAGGACGGGTTGATGGCCTCGCCGCCGAAAGGCTCGAAGCCGGTGAGCAGGATGTTCATGCCGCGATTGTCGGGAATGCCGGCCGATGTGTCGCCGATGTGCCGCATTTGCACGGTCGTGAAATTGCCCGCGACCTCCATAATGGTTCGCAACCGCTGCGACCCCCGCCATGTCCGACGACGTTGCTGCCCCCCGCCCCAAGCTGCGCCTCGGCGACGTGCTCGTCGAGCAGCAGCTGATTTCTGCCGAACAGCTGGGGCAAGCGCTGGAGCTGCAGCGCGCCACGGGCAAGAAGCTGGGCCGCCTCCTCATCGAGGCCAACCTCATCACCGAGGAAGCGCTGGCCCATGTGCTGGCCCGCCAGCTGCGCGCGCCTTTCGTCAACCTCAAGACCTTCCCGCTGAAGACCGAGCTGGTGCGGCTGCTGCCCGAGACCCCCGCGCGACGGTTTCGCGCGCTGGTGCTGGAGGAGCGTGGGGACACGCTGCTCGTCGCGATGGCCGACCCGCTGGACCTGTTCGCCTTCGACGAGCTGGCCAAGATCCTGAAGCGCCGGCTGGCGATGGCCGTCGTCGCGGACAGCCAGCTCCCCGCCGTCTACGACCGGCACTACCGGCGCAGCGACGAGATCTCCGGCCTGGCCAAGGCGCTGGAGAAGGACATCGGCGACGCGGTGGACTTCGGCACGCTGCAGGCGACGGTCGGCCAGGAAGGTGCGCCGGTCGTGCGGCTGCTGCAGTCGGTGTTCGAGGATGCGACGCGGGCCGGCGCGTCGGACGTGCACATCGAGCCGCAGGAAGGCGAGCTGCTCATCCGCAGCCGCATCGACGGCCTGCTGCAGACGCTCACGCAGGCCGACAAGCGCATCGCGCCGGCGCTGGCGCAGCGGCTCAAGCTGATGGCGGGCCTCGACATCGCCGAAAAGCGCCTGCCGCAGGATGGCCGCTTCACGCTGCGGCTTTCCGACCGCACGCTGGACGTGCGGCTGTCCACCATGCCCAGCCAGTACGGCGAATCCGTCGTCATGCGGCTGCTGGGCCAGGGCGCGGCGCTGCGCCGGCTGGGCGACATCGG
>JACCDP010994713.1_pt1 | contig 15984 bp, 13 predicted proteins | sample 7445841 | NCBI WGS metagenome assembly JACCDP01 (sample SAMN15323441, study PRJNA562643) | freshwater metagenome | isolation source: river surface water | place: USA:Blue River Watershed | collected 2017-08-17 | reverse complement strand
GCAACAGCACGGGGTGCCGATGGTGTTGCTGAATGCGCGACTCAGTCCCAAGTCGTTGCGCCGGTCCATGCAGTGGTCTGCGCTGGCGCGACCGGCGTTCAATGCATTGCATGCGGTGTGGGCACAGTCCGACCAAGACGCCAAACGCTTTCAGGCACTGGGCGTGACTGTGCAATCGGTGATGGGCAACCTCAAATTTGACGCCGTGCCCGACCCGCAGCAACGACAGCAAGGCTTGGTGTGGCGTCAAGCCATGAGCAGACCGGTGGTGTTGCTGGCCATTTCGCGCGAGGGTGAAGAGAGTGCCTTGCTCGATGTGCTGGCGCAACAACCAGCCTATTTAAAAGACGTGCAATGGTGGTTGGTGCCCAGGCACCCGCAGCGCTTCGCGCAAGTGGCCGCACTGGTGCACGCCAAAGGCCTGTCCATGCAAAAACGCAGCGAGTGGGATGCTCTGCCAGCGCTACCCCACTTACAGCCGCAGACCCAAGTGGTGTTGGGCGACAGCATGGGCGAGATGCCGTTTTATTTCGGTGCGGCCAGTGTGTGTTTGTTGGGCGGGAGTTTTGAGCCCTTGGGCGGTCAAAATTTGATCGAAGCTTGCGCTTGTGCCTGTCCGGTGGTGATGGGCCCGCACACATTCAATTTTGCGCAGGCCGCGCAACTGGCGCTGCAAGATGGGGCCGCGGTTCGCGTCAAGGACATGGCTGAGGCGGTCAAGACCGCTTACCAACTGGCCATGGACCGCACAGCATGTGAGCAGAAATCAGCCTCGGCCACCCAATTTGCATCACGTCACCAAGGTGCGGTGCAACGTTGTTTGGCGTTGATGAAGCCGCTTTTGTGAGCTGCTCAGGGCACCAGCAGGCTGTTGATGTTTTGCAAGTCTTCCAGTTGCAGCACGCCGCTGAGTTGACGCAATTTCAAATGGCCCATCAGCACGTCATAGCGTGCTTTGGCCAGTTTGGCTTTGGTATCAAACAATTTGCTTTGCGCGTCCAATACGTTGATGTTGATTCGCACACCGACGCTGTAGCCGAGTTTGTTGGCGTCTAAAGCCACTTGGCTGGAATCTTCAGCGGCTTGCAGCGCTTTGACTTGGCTCACGCCAGACACCACCCCGTAAAACGCGCTGCGGGTGTTTTGAGCCACAGTGCGCATGATCGCATCCACATCAGACTCGGCTTTTTGGCTCAGCGCCATGGTTTCTCGCACGCGGTTGGTCATCGCATTGCCGTTGAACAAGGGAAGACTCATCACCACCGCGCCAGTGGCCACACCGTAGCGCGAATCGATGCTCGAGCTGATCGTGCCGTTGGTGTTGTTGGTCAGGTTGTAACTGAGTTGCAAATCGACAGTGGGCTTCAACGCGGATTGGGCTTTGTCAATCTCAAGCCTTGCCACATCGGTGCTGATGCGTGACTGTTTGACATTGGGATTGTTTTGTTCGCTGAGCGTCACCCATTCTTCGACACGCTCAGGCACGGGGCCTTTGGGTACCGCGGTCAAGGACACCGATTTCGGTTCGATGTTGGCTTTGCCGACCAACTGGTCAAGCGCCATTTTCTTCACCCGCAAATCGTTTTGCGCTGCGATCTCTTGGGCCATGGCCAGGTCGTAACTGGCTTGTGCTTCGCGGGTGTCAGTGATGGTGGCCGTGCCGACTTCAAAGTTGCGTTTGGCAAACGCCAATTGCTCGGACACCGCTTTCATTTGTGATTGGATAAAAGTCAGGCTGTCTTGGCTGGCCAGCACATCGAAATAGGCCTGACTCAAACGCACCATCAGGTCTTGCTCGGCAGCTTGCAACTGGGCATCAGCGACTTGCAATTGAAGATTGGCTTGAGAGACTTCGGCTTTGTCACCAGGCCGGAACAGCGATTGCGTGGCGCTGAGTGTGCCCGTTTGAGTGCTGTAGTTGTGGGCGCGCGGCGTGGCTGAGCTGACTGGGGTGGGTGACAAAGAGCCGCCATTGTTGACATTGGCGCTGGCGCTCAATGCAGCGCTGGGCCCGAGTTTGGCTTGGGCTTGGTCCACCTTCAGCCGGGTCGCCTGCGCTTGGATTTGCACTGACTTGAAATTGGCGTCATAGCCTTTGGCAATGTCATAGAGCTCGACCAGGCTTTGGCCGCGGGCAGCGCCTGAAAAGGCCAATGACATGGCCGCTATCAAGGGCAGTGTGCGAAACAAGTTCATGGTCATCCTTTTGTGAAACAACAGTTAGTCAGAAATGAAAAGCGGGGGTCTGCGCGAAACCGTGCAGACGCGGGATCACCACATCCCACAAAACCCGGCTGTGGCCCGTGCCATCCGTTTGGCGCTGGACCAAGGTGGTTTGCATCATCGGTTCGTCACCCACCACAGCGAGCAGGCGGCCAGCGGGTTTGAGCAGTGCGAGCAATTCGGCGGGGACAGAGGCAACCGATCCGCCCAACACCACGGCATCAAAAGATGCGGCGGGCAATTGCTGGGGCATGCCTTGGTTGATCAGCAGCCGCACGTTGTGGATGTCGGCGCGCTGCAAATGTTGCTGGGCTTGGGCAAGCAGGTCAGCATGGCATTCCAAGCTGGTGACATGGGCGCAAGACAGCGCCAACAGCGCCGTCAAGTAGCCTGTTCCCGTGCCAATCTCCAGCACGTGTTCATGCGCTTGCAAACCCAAGTCTTGCAAAAGTCGCGCATCGACCCGAGGGGGCAGCATGTGTTCGCCGTGGCCGATCGGAATCTCGGTGTCGCTGTATGCCAGCGCATGGTAGGCCGTGGGAACAAACCATTGGCGTTCTAATTGGGAGAGGCGCGCAAGTACCTGCGTGTCCAACACCTGCCAAGTGCGAATTTGCTGTTCAACCATGTTGAATCGGGCGATTTGCGTGTTCATTTCAGCGAGAGAAGTCATGAAAAAGCCATTCTAGCCAGCAGGGTGGACGGTAGGACGTGACTTGCCATGCCAAAGTTTTTTCAACCACTGGCTGAAATCGTCGATATAGCAGTAGACCACAGGCACCACCACCAGCGTCAGGATGGAGGAGGTGATGACCCCGCCAATCACCGCTTGGCCCAAGGGCGCGCGCTGCTCTGACCCCTCGCTGACAGAAAACGCCAGAGGAATCATGCCAAACACCATGGCCAAGGTGGTCATCAAAATCGGGCGCAATCGCACCTGCGCGGCCAGCAACAAGGCATCGGTTCGGTTGAGCGGGGCGTCATGTGTACCGTCGCCTCGGTCCAAGCCTTCGCGGGCGCGGATGGCAAAGTCCAGTAACAAAATGGCATTTTTGGTGACCAGTCCCATCAGCATGATCACGCCAATCACCGAGAACATGGACAGCGTGGACCGAAACACCATCAAGGCGCCGACGACGCCGATCAAGGTCAGCGGTAACGCCGTCATCAAGGCCAGGGGTTGCAAGAAACTTTTGAACTGGCTGGCCAAAATCATGTAGATGAAGATCACGCCCATGGCCAGTGCCACCACTGCATATTGAAAAGACTCCTTCATGTTTTTGGTCGAACCGCCAAATTGATAACGGTAACCATCCGGCATGGGGATGCTGGCCATCACCGTTTGAATGTCTTTGGAGACTTCACCGGCTGCGCGGCCATGGGTGTTACCGCTGAAAGCAACCTCACGCGAGAGCTCGCGCCGGTTCACCTGATTGGGGCCGACACTTTCAGTGACCTGCGCGACTTGGTTGAGTCGCACAATCCGGCCGCTGCCATCATTGGCTGGGCCGATGCTGAAAGGCAAGCGTTCTAAATCGTTGGGATGGGTGCGCAGTGTCGGATCAAGTCGCACTTGAACATCGTAAGTCTGGTCGTTATCGGCCCGCCAAACGCCCACGCTTTGACCTGCAACCAAGGTGCGCAGTTGGTTGGAAATGCTGCCCACACCCAGGCCGAAATCGGCGGCAGCTTCGCGCTTGACCGTGATGTCTATGGTGGGTTTGTTCGGCTTGACGCTGGACTCGACATCCACCAAACCCTTGATGTCTTGCAAGCGCTTCATCACAGTGGCCGCCAAGCGTTCGAGCTCTGCTTGGTCCGGGCCGAGCAGGTAAAACTCGATTTGCTTGCTGCCGCCCACTGAGTCGAGCAAACCCACATGGGTGACGGTCAGTCCGCTCATGTTTCTCAATCGTTCGCGAACGATGGGTGTGAAATCGTTGATGTTGAGTTTGCGCGATTGCCGATCGACCAGACGGTAATAAATGTTGGCGTAAATTTTCCCATTGGCGTTGCCCGTGTTGATGGTGCTGAGCGTGTAGCGCACTTCGGGAAAGCTGCGCAACATGCTTTCGACTTCGCGCGCTTTGGCCTCGGTGACTTGCAAGGACGAACCAACCGGCACATAAAACGTCACGCTGGCTTCAGAGTAGTCAGCCTTGGGGACAAACTCTGTGCCCAGAAAACGCACCATGAAGATGCTGGTGATGAAAATGCCGATCGCCATCAGCACGGTGATCAATCGGTGACGCAGTGCCACACGCAACAACCGCTGGTAGACACGGCCCAAGCCTTCGGTGGCGTCTTCAAACCATTGCGTGACACGCCCCAAGGTCATGTCATACCAACTGCGCTGTGGGTGTGGGCCTTTTCGGTGAATGCTCGGGTCATGCCAGACGCTGGAGAGCATGGGGTCGAGCGTGAAACTGACGAACATCGATATCAGCACCGCAGCCACGATGGTCAGTCCGAACTCGTGAAAAAACTTTCCAATGATGCCTTGCATGAAGCCGATCGGCAAAAACACCGCCACGATGGAGAACGTGGTGGCCAGCACCGCCAAACCGATTTCTTTGGTGCCTTCCATCGAGGCATTGAACGCGCTTTTGCCCATTTGCACATGCCGAACAATGTTTTCACGCACCACGATCGCGTCGTCAATCAGCAAGCCGATGCACAGCGACAGCGCCATCAAGGTGATCATGTTGATGGTGAAGCCCAGCATGGCCATGAACAAAAATGTGCCGATGATGGCGATTGGCAAGGTCAAGCCAGTGATGATGGTCGAGCGCCAGGAGTTGAGAAACAAAAACACGATCAACACCGTCAGCAACGAGCCTTCGATCAACGTCTTGCGCACGTTGTTCACGCCCACGCGAATTTGCCGCGAGCCGTCGTAAATGTTTTGCAATTTGACGCCCGGTGGCAATTGAGTCTGCATGTCTTGCACGGTGCGCGCCAGACCATCGACCACATCGATGGTGTTTTCATCTTGCGACTTTTGCACCGACAACAACAGTGTGCGTTCGCCGTTGTAGAGCGCGAGGTTTTCCAACTCTTGAGCGCCGTCATTCACCCGTGCCACTTGCGACAAACGAACGATGCTGCCACCTTTGCGTGCCACGATGATCTGGCCGAAATCCTCTGGCCGTTGCATCCTTCCCTGCACTTGCACCACGCGGTCTTGTTGCAATGAACGGATGGAGCCGACGGGCAAGTCTTGGTTTTCGTTGCTGACCGCGTCAACCACTTGCTGCGCGGTGATGCCCAGCGATTCCATGGCTTGTGGATTCAGGTAAAGGTTGATTTCGCGTTTGGTGCCGCCCACCAAGGACACCGAACCCACGCCGCGCACATTCTCCAAGCGCTTTTTCAAAATTTGGTCAGCCCAGTTGGTCAGCTCAACCTGGCTGGGTGGTTTGACGCCTGCGGGCAAGGACGACGGATCGGGGATGACAGCCAAGGACCAAATCGGACGACTGGCCGGGTCAAACCTGAGAATGCGTGACTCTTTGACCTCGGGGCGCAAAAACGGGTGGACATTCGAGACTTTTTCGCGCACATCGTCGGCTGCTTTGCGCCCATTGACCGTGAGTTCAAACTCCACAATCACCACTGACATGCCCTCGTAACTGCGTGAGGTCAGGGCGCTGATACCTGCGGTGGAATTGACCGCTTCTTCAATTTTTTTGCTGACTTCGCTCTCCACAATCTCTGGCGAAGCACCCGGGTATTCGGTGGTGACCACCACCACTGGCAAATCGATGTTGGGGAATTGATCGATCTTGAGCCGCTGAAAAGAAAACAACCCCAACACCACCAAAGCCAACATGACCATGGTGGCAAACACCGGGTTGCGCAGACTGACTTGGGTGAACCACATGGTTTAGGGCTTGGTCACGGGCGATGCATTGCCAGCTGTCACGCGCAGGTTCAAACCCTCGCGCATGGCGCCCACTTGAGAAGACAAGACTGGTGTGCCTGCCTCAACGCCTTTGATTTCGACCCAAATGGTGTCGTCCTGACCCACGCGGCCGCGTCGACCCAATGACACTGTGGGGTGGCTCAAACGTGTTCCGTTGAGTACTTGCACATAGGGTTCGGGTTTGTCGGTTCTGACAAATTCCAAGGGCACGGCCAGCACCTGTTGGCGTCCCAGTTCGAGTTGGCCTTGGCCGTACAAGCCTTGGCGCAAACCTTGGGTGTTTTGCAATCTCAGGTAGACCAACACACTGCGGCTGCCGGATTGCACATTCGGGTTGATGCGCTGCACTTGCGCGGTCACTGGCTGGTCGCGGCCCTCGAGCGTCAGCGTGGCGGCTTGGCCCACACGAACATCCATCGAGTCACCGGGACTGAGCGTGGCTTCAAGTTCCAAGCTGCTCAGGTCAACGATGTCTAACAACTTTTGGTCCACCCCGACCCGCTCGCCTGGTTGGGCCAAGCGTGCAGAAATTTGTCCGCTGATGGGGGCCAGTAAAACGGTGTCATCCAATATTTTGCGCGCCACATCTGCGCCTGCGAGTGCCGCGTTGTAAGTGGCTTTCGCACCCAGCAACGTGGCCTCGGAGGCTTCGAGCGCGGTCTTGGAGATAAAGCCTTGTTCCACCAGCGCTTTGTTGTTGTCATACTGTCGTTGCGCAATGTCGATTTGGGCTTTTGCGGCATCGGCTTGTTGCTCGGCTTGACGCAACTTGCGCTGGTATTCGGCAGGATCGATTTTGGCGAGCACCTGCGAGGCTTTGACGCTGTCGCCTTCGCGTCCGAACAAACTCAGTAATTCGCCAGCGGCGCGTGCTTTGACGGTGACCGTGTTCAATGCTTTGAGGTTGCCAGACACAGGCAAACTGAACACCATGGTCTGCATGCCCAATGGGTAAACATGCATCGATGGCACGTCGACCACTTGTTCACTGGTGCCGGGCATTGCCAGGGGGGTAGAAGGTGTGGTTGGCGCAGACACAACGGCTTTGCGCATTTGCCAATAAGCAGCACTTGCCAGCACCACCATCAGCAACAACGCCCAGCCAATTTTGGATCGCAAGGTCATGTCAAGTAGCTCCGAAGTGCGATGAAATGAAGGGTCAGTTTGTCAGCCAACCGTGCATCAACGCCTGCACATGCGACTGCAAAAATGTTTCAGGGTTGAACTGGGTTTGGTCCATGCATGCAGACAAGGAATGCTTCCACATGCTGAGGAAGAAGATCACTGACACCAAACTGTAAACCGCGGTGTCGGTGTCAAATGGTTTGAATTCACCGCTGTCAATGCCGCGTTGCAGAATTTTCTTGAACAAGGTTTGACCGGGTTGCATGACCTCGGTTTCGTAAAACTTCACCACGTCGGGAAAATTGCTGGCTTCGCTGGTGACAAGTTTGGTGATGCCGCTGGCCGTGGTGTTGCCAATCTTGTGCCACCAAGACTGCATCGCGTAACTCACCATCTCCATGGTGCTGCCCTTGAACTCGTCAAACTCTTGGTTCCACACCGGGAAATGGTCGGACAAATTGGTTTGGATCACCGCTTTGAACAGGTCTTCTTTGGAGGGAAAGTACAAAAAAAGAGTGCCCTTGGAGACGCCTGCGCGAAGCGCCACTTCTTCAACCCGAGTGGCCGCAAATCCTTTTTCCACAAACAAGCTCAATGCCGCGTCCAGCAACTCTTGCGGGCGGGCTTCTTTGCGACGCTCGCGCTTGTGCGTGGCTTGTTCGGTGGAGGGGGAAATCGAAGTGGTGGGCATGTTAATGACTGACTGGTTAGTAATGTAACCCGCGGCTTGAGCGAAGTCAATCGCCAACCCTTGGCCCTTCAGGTCAATAACAGGCCCAACCACTCTTTCAAAATCAGCTGTGTCGTGCCCAGTGCGCCAGTAGAAGGCAGGTAGTCGAACAAGGGGTTTTGGGGTGGCTGTACATACCCCATGGGCGCAGGAATCACTTGGAATCCGACGTTTTCAAATTGCTTGACACTGCGGGCCATGTGCCAATCGTTGGTCACTAACAAGATGCGGGTCTTGCCGAGTGGCGCCAACACCTCATGGGCTCGCAGGGCGTTTTCGCGGGTGTCTCTGGATGTTTGGTCCAGCCATTCGATGCGCATGCCCGTGTCACGCAACAGGGATGCCGCGGCGACCTCGGCCTCACTGCTGGCTTGCGCCGTGGAAGACGCCCAACCTTTGCCACCGGCAAACAACAGGGGCAGCCCGGTTTGTCGTTTGAGGTGAGCGGCGTACTGCAACCGGGCCTGGGCAGATGGGCCCATGACGGGCGTGCCATATTCGGGGGCATAGAGGTTGACCCCGCCGCCGAGCACCACAATGGCTTGGGCCCGCGGCAGATCAGCTTCAGTCAACGCAGGGTAACTGGGCAACAGCCATCGGTTAAGGCCATAAGCGGTGGCGTGGCAAGACAACACCCAGAACAACACCAAAGACGAGCCGACCAATGTCCAAGCCAACCGGCGGTGATGGCGGGCCAAGACGCAAGCCAAACCCAGTAACAACAACAGTCCGCCGGGGGGCAAAAACAAGGTGGTCAGCAGCGGCTTGAGAATCCCTAATGCATCCATGGCGACAAGTGTCCCACAGCGCAAAGCCTTGACCGCCCATGGTGAATGGTGTGGCGGGGTTCGACAGGCGGCAAAGGGTGGCTAAGATGCTTGCATGACATCATCCATCATCACATTGGGCGGCGGTTGCTTCTGGTGCACAGAAGCGGTGTTTCAACGCGTGTTGGGTGTGACCCGTGTGGAATCCGGTTACTGCAATGGCCTTTCCAGCGCTCGTCCCAGCTATGAGCAAGTGTGCAGGGGCGACACCGGTTTTAACGAAGTCGTGCGCGTGGAATACGACAGAAAAGTCATCGGTTTGCGTCAACTGCTGGAGGTGTTTTTTGCCATCCACGACCCCACCAGCCTGAACCGCCAAGGCAACGACACGGGCACCCAATACCGCAGCGGAATTTATTACTCAGACAAAGACGATCAAGTGGTGGCCACCCAGTTCATTGCCGAAGCCACCAGCTTGGGGCATTTCGACAAACACATCGTCACAGAAGTGCTCCCACTGACGCATTACTGGCCCGCCGAGGATTACCACCAAAATTATTTTGTCAATCACCCCGAGCAAGGTTACTGCACCTTTGTGGTCGCCCCCAAAGTGCGAAAACTGGGGCAGCATTTTCAACAGTGGCTAAAGACCTGACATCGCTTCAGGGCGCGAGTCTTTCCATCAACCAAGCGCCGCTCACCCATCGGTATTGCAAGCGGTCGTGCAACCTGGCTGAACCGCCTTGCCAAAACTCCCATCGGTCTGGCACCAACCGGTAACCGCCCCAGTGCGGTGGACGCGGCGGTTGCTGGGCAAACTGTGCTGCACAGGTTTGCGATGCGTGGGTCAGCCATTCGCGCGATTCAATCACTTGGCTTTGCGGACTGGCCCATGCACCTATGCGTGACGCCAGTGGACGCGAGTGGAAATAATGGTCGCTGTCGGCGTCGCTGATTTTTTCGACCAGGCCCTCGATGCGCACCACGCGTTCGAGTTCAACCCAATGAAATTGCAAGGCGGCGAAGGGGTTGCCGGCCAACTCAAGGCCTTTGCGGCTGTCGTAATTGGTGAACCACACCAAACCTTTGTCGTCGAAGCCTTTGATCAATACCACCCGGGTGCTGGGTCGCAAGTCGGAGGACACCGTCGCCAAGGTCATGGCGTTTGCCTCTGGGACTTCCGCGCCCAGTGCTTGGTTCAGCCACAGCGTGAATTGTTCCAGAGGGTCAGCGGCAGCATTCGATTCCAGCAGTTCGGCCTGCTGGTAGTTTTTGCGCATATCCGCAAGTGACGGTGTGTTCATATAGCCTGAGGGTTGAAAAACAGGCCTTGATCTTATTCCTTGACTGCCCCGGTCATGCCTGAGACGTAGTGATCGACAAAAAAGGAATACAGCACGGCGACCGGCAACGAACCAAACAAAGCGCCGGCCATGAGCGAGCCCCAGTGGTACACATCGCCTTCAACCAGTTCGGTCACCACGCCCACCGGAACGGTTTTGACTTCTGAGGAGGAAATGAAGGTGAGCGCATAGATGAATTCATTCCATGACAGAGTGAACGCAAAGATACCAGCTGAAATCAGGCCGGGCACCGACAGCGGAAGAATGATCTTCCACAAAATTTCAAACCGTGTCGCACCGTCAATCAAGGCGCATTCTTCCAACTCAAACGGAATGGAACGGAAATAGCCCATCAGCAACCATGTGCAAAACGGGATCAGAAAAGTGGGGTAGGTCAGGATCAACGCCCAGCGGGTATCGAACAAGCCCAGCTTGAACACAATGGTTGATAAAGGTATGAACAAGATGGAAGGGGGCACCAAATAAGCCAAAAATATCCCTAAGCCGACTTGGCGCGATCCCTTGAAGCGCAAGCGTTCGATGGCATAAGCAGCCAGTACCGCGCACACCAATGACACCACGGTGGCAATCACAGAAATGAACACGGTGTTCCACAGCCATTCGGGGTAAGCGGTTTTGAACAGCAGTTTGTGGAAATGTTCCAAGGTGGGTTGGATCACCCAAAACGGGTTGCCGTCGCGCGAGAGCAATTCGTTGTTGGGCTTGACCGAGGTGATGACCATCCAATAGAACGGAAACAGCAGCACAAACACAAAAATGGCCAAGGGGATGTAGACCGTCACCCAGCGGCTGCGAACCGTGTCCAGGTAGGACATGCCTTGGCTGTCGTCATCTGCGGTTGTGCTCATTTGTCGCTCCCACCTTGTTGCCAGGCGCGCCGTTGCAACCCGAAGTAACTGAACAAAATCGCAGCCAATAAAAACGGCACCATGGCAATCGCGATCGCGGCCCCTTCACCCAATGCGCCGCCAGAGATGGCCCGTTGGAATGACAAGGTGGCCATCAAATGCGTGGCGTTCAATGGACCACCTCGCGTGATGACGTAAATCAGTTGAAAGTCGGTGAAAGTGAACAGCACCGAGAAGGTCATCACCACCGCGATCATGGGGGTGAGCAACGGCAGGGTGATGTGCTTGAACCGTTGCCATGCGGATGCACCATCGATGGCTGCCGCTTCGTACAACGTGGGCGAAATGGTTTGCAAACCGGCCAGCAATGTGATGGCGACAAACGGTACACCACGCCAGACATTGGCGGCCAACACAGACAGTCGGGCATTCCAAGGGTCGCCCAAGAAATCGATGTAATGGTCTATCCATCCCAACTTGATCAACACCCAACTGATGATGGAGAACTGCGCGTCATACAACCACCAAAACGCCAATGCAGACAAAGCGGTCGGCACGATGTAAGGCAACAAAATCACCGAGCGAAAAAATGTTTTGAAGGGCAAGCGTTCATTCAGCAAAACCGCCAACCAAAGCCCCAGAAAAAATTTCAGCACGCTGGCAATGAAGGTGTAGAAAAGGGTGTTGAACAAGGCCAATCGGGTGACCGAGTCTTCCCATAAAAATTCGTAGTTTTCTAACCCAATGAATTCACCACCCCTGCCGATTTTGGTGTCGGTGAACCCCAGCCAGACGCCAAGACCCAAGGGGTAGGTGAGAAACAGCACGAGCAGCAGTGTGGCTGGCGCCATGAACAACAGGCCCAAGCCATTGCGGCTGTTTTGAAGTTTTTGCAGCATCAGGATTTGTAGTAACGCTCGGCGCGTTTTTGGGCGCGCTGGGCCGCTTCAGCGGGGGATTTAGAACCGGACGCGGCTTCGGCCACCATGTTGCTGACGATGAAATCGGCCATGGCGCCTGCGGAGGCATAACCGAGTTGACCGGCAAAACCCGAGGGGCGCATGTTCTTGGCGGAGTCACGGTAAGGCGTGTGTTTGGGGTCAACCGTCCAAATCGGGTTTTTGCCATACGCCGCCAACGGGTGCGACACATAACCGCCGCCACCTTGTAACCAAGCGTCGTATTGCTCGGCCTCCATCATGAAGCGCAAAAATTCTTTGGCTGCATTCGGGTACTTGGTGTATTTGAAGACCATTTGATTGAAGAACAAATGGTATTCGGTCGGTACACCCACGGGCCCGATGGGGAAGGGCGCATGTTGGATATCCGAAGCAATGGCTTTGACCGCAGGGTTGTCCGAATTTTTCGCTGCGTAATAAATGGACATGCCGTTGTTGGTCACACTGATTTGGTTGTCTAAGAACGCTTTGTTGTTGTTCGGGTCCAGCCAAGACAAGGTGCCGGGAATGAAGGTTTTGTAAAGCTCTCTGCCGTATTCCAGCGCCTTGACGGTTTGCGGGCTGTTGATCACCACCTTGTTGTTTTTGTCGACGATGGAGCCACCGAATGCCCACATCAACCAATGCGTCCAGCCGCTGTCACCAGTGGCATTGCCCAGTGCCATGCCGCCCGGTGTGCCTTTGGCATGCAGTGCTTGGAACAGCTTGAGAAAACTGTCGGTGTCTTTGGGGAACGTGTTGAACCCGGCGGCTTTGACATGGCTTTGCCGGTAGACCATGATGGCGCCGCTGGCGCCCAAGGGCACGCCAATCCATTTTTTGCCATCGGGTCGCATGTAGGTTTCGCAAGCCGGATACCAACCGCCGTACTTTTTACCCAGGTAGGTGCACAAATCGGTGACGTCGAGCAGTTTGTCGGGGTACAAATTGGCATCGTCGTTGGTTGACAAAATGATGTCAGGTCCGGCGCCGGTGTTGGCCGCGACCGCTGCTTTCGGTCGGACATCTTCCCAGCCTTCGGTGTCGACGCGAACTTCGACACCTGTTTTTTCGGTGAACTTTTTCACATTCGCCATGTAGGCGTCGAGCTCGCCTTGAACGAAACGGCTCCAGCGCAGCACCCGCAATTTGGCGCCAGGCTCGGGCACGTTGTTCCACTGGGCTTGGGCGGAAGTGGTCCACAGCATTGGAGCCACCGCCACCGCGCCAGTGGCCACGCCAGTCGATTGGATAAATTGTCTACGTGTCGTGTCGTTCATCACAGGGCTCCAGACTCAGGACCAATCAGGCCACCAGCGCTTTGCCGCTGCTGGCATCAAACAAATGGGCGCGGCGGGCATCGGGCTTTAAGCGGATGGTGCTGCCGGGGGAAAACGCGTGGCGTTCTCTGAACACCGAGGTGACTTCAACGCCTGCGATTTTGGTGAAGACTTGCGTGTCTGCGCCAGTGGGTTCGACCACCACCACTTCGGTGGCCAATCCCTCGTCTGCGGCTGCGATGTCCAAATGCTCTGGGCGAATGCCGTAGACCACCGACTGCCCCTCTGTCGCGCGGGCGTCTAACGGCATGGGCAAGTGGTTGCCATCGGTCAACGCCACCTGGTTGCCTTGCACCACACCAGGCAAAAAATTCATGGCGGGTGAACCGATGAACCCGGCCACAAACTGGTTGGCGGGGTGGTCATACAACTCGAGCGGGCTGCCGGTTTGTTCCACCACGCCATCGCGCATGACCACGATTTTGTCGGCCATGGTCATGGCTTCGATTTGGTCGTGTGTGACATAAATGGACGTGGTTTTCAAACGTTGGTGCAGTTCTTTGATTTCGGTGCGCATGGACACGCGCAACTTGGCGTCCAAGTTGGACAGCGGTTCATCGAACAAAAAGACTTGCGGATCGCGCACGATGGCGCGTCCCATGGCAACCCGTTGGCGCTGGCCGCCCGAGAGTTGTCTGGGGTAACGGTCGAGCAAGGCATGCAAGCCCAAAATGCCAGCGGCGATGTCGACACGCTCGGCGATTTTGTCAGGGGCTTGTTTGGCCAGCAGCAAGGAAAACGCCATGTTGTCACGCACGGTCATGTGTGGGTAGAGCGCGTAGTTTTGAAACACCATGGCGATGTCGCGTTCTTTGGGCGGCATCTGGTTCACCCGCTTGTCACCGATGTGAATATCGCCAGCAGAAATTTCTTCGAGTCCGGCAATCATGCGCAGCAAGGTGGACTTACCGCAACCCGAAGGGCCGACAAGCACACAAAACTCACCATCGGCAATGTCGATGCTGACACCCTTGATGATCTGGGTACGGCCAAAGTATTTTTCTACTTGACCGATGGTCACACTTGCCATGTCGTGCTCCGATTTGCGTTCAACGCCCAAGCGCTTTCATTTCACAAGCATAAGCCCAATGTGTTATCTGCGGCATCAGGTGTTACCCGTTAAGCTTGCAGGTTTTGAGCAGGCCAGCAGTTGGCTATGCTTTCAACTTCAACCTCACAGGAAACAGCCATGAAGTTATTGATCACCGGGGGCGCAGGTTTTTTGGGCGCGCGACTCGCTCGCCAGTTATTGGCCAAGGGCCAACTCGCCGGCAGCACGCTCACGCAAATCGTGTTGGCAGACCAATTTCCGGCACCGGCAGACTTGGCGACTGACCCGCGTGTTGAAGTGTTGACCGGTCCATTGCTAGAACAATGTGCTGGCTTTGCCCAGCGCAAATTTGACGGTGTGTTCCATTTGGCATCCGCAGTCTCCGGCGAGTGCGAGGCTGACTTTGATTTGGGCATGCGCTCCAACCTAGACAGCACCCGTGCGTTGTTGGACGCGCTCAGGGCCGCAGGCAATTGCCCACGGTTGCTGTTCAGCAGTTCCGTCGCGGTCTATGGACCAGACCCAGCGCATCCGTTGCCTGACGTGGTGACTGACGACACCTTCACCACGCCGCAGACCTCTTACGGCGCGCAAAAACTCATGTGCGAATACATGGTGGCCGATTACAGCCGCAAGGGCTACATCGATGGCCGCAGCGCGCGTTTGATGACCGTGAGCGTGCGCCCTGGCAAACCCAACGGTGCCGCGTCGTCTTTTTTCAGCGGCATATTGCGCGAGCCCTTGGCCGGTGAAGAGTCCATTTGCCCTGTGGATGCCAGCGTGTCGCATCCCGTGTCTTCACCCGGCGTGACCGTGCGCAGTTTGATCGCGATTTTTGAAGCCAGTGCCGATGAATTCCAAGGCCGCAGCGCCATGAACTTGCCCGCGCTGAACGTGACAGTGGCGCAAATGTTGGACGCGCTTGAAGCGGTGGCCGGGCCTGCCGTTCGTGGGCGCGTGAAATTTGTCCGTGATGAGCGCATCGCCAACATCGTGGCCAATTGGCCCAAAGGCGCCAAAGCCTTGCGTGCCCCACGTTTGGGTTTGCAACCGGATGCGAATTTTCAAGATGTGATTCGTCAGTACATTGACGATTGCAAGGCGGCCGGTTTGGAGAAGACGGCGCTTAAAGGGATGTGAGCTTTATAGCCACTTGCTTTTTTTAGGTGGGCGGGCGTTATAGCCCAGCCTCGCTTACATGCTTGCACAACGGCGGCTATTGAATTGCCAAAGGTTGACTGTGCGAGCGGTGTAGCTCGGCCTCGCCTCCACGCTTGCGCAACGGCGGCTACGGCCGGGCTACAGCGCTCGCCCTAGAAATATTGCTTCATCTGACATGGCGATGACGTGAATGTCATTGCCGCAGACAGTCAATTTCACATGAGCGAATGTCATAGCCCGGCCGTAGCCGACGTTGTGCAAGCATGGAGGCGAGGCCGGGGTGTGGCGTTCGCCGCGCAAAATGAATGATGGGACGATTCGACTGCTTAGAGGTAAGGCCGGGGTGTGACGTGAGCTTTCAGTGGTTATCTTTAGGTACAAACGACCCACGCTTACCGCGCAAAAAGTCCAAATCTGCACCTTCGTCAGCCTGCGTCACATGGTCTATGTACAGCTTCCAGTAACCCGAGTCCAGCGCCGGTGCAGGCGCCGTCCACGCCGCACGTCGCTTG
>JACCDP010555606.1_pt1 | contig 15984 bp, 18 predicted proteins | sample 7445841 | NCBI WGS metagenome assembly JACCDP01 (sample SAMN15323441, study PRJNA562643) | freshwater metagenome | isolation source: river surface water | place: USA:Blue River Watershed | collected 2017-08-17 | reverse complement strand
TTATCCCATAATGGATTATTAACTATTGGTAGTTCATCAATTAAATTTTTTATCATCTGTCTCTTTTTTGTAATATTGGTTTATCGGTTGGCCATTCCATTTGAAATTCAGGGTCATTCCATTTAACAACACCTTGATTATCCGCATCTACATAATCATCTTTATAAAATAAATTATAATGGAACATACAATCGGTTAATGCATAATGTCCATTTGCAAATCCAGGTGGAACTAAAACCTGATTTCTTAATCTTTCTGAAATAATATATGATTCCCATTCACCATACGTATCAGATGTTGGTCTCATATCTAAAACAACCAAATAGATATCACCAACCGCTGCTTGAACTAACTTCCATGTTTTTTTATCCCAATGTAATCCCCTCAAAACACCTTTATAAGAACGAGAGAATCTACCATGAATTGATATTTCACTCTTATCATAATGTATATGTCTCATTACAGGATGTTCTTCACTATGAAATGTTGTGAATATTTCACCTCTATATTCTCTGAATACAGATGGTTGAAATGATGGTACTTGATAACCGAATTTTTTTGATGGAGTTTCTATGAACTCATCCCATTTACTACTCATATTACATATTGTTTGCGTATCCTAAAGGAAAACCATTTCTGAATTCTGCACCCATTTTAGGTACTATCATTTGATATGCCATTATTAATTCTTCAATACCTCTATCTAAATCCCATTCTGGTTTCCAACCGGTGGATTCTAATTTTTCATTTGAAACAATATAGTTTCTTTTATCTGGGTCCTCATAATAATCATCATAAACAACCGCAAAGTTAGGTACGTGTGTTTGTATTTTCTCTAATAATTCTTGTTTACTTAAATTGGCACTACTTAAACCAACATTATATACTTCACCTCTATGTAAATAATTGTGAGTAATCATATTTAAGAATGTATTTGCAACATCTTGTATATGAATAAAATTACGTTTAAATGTTTTTTCAAATACAACAATATATTTGTCAGTAATTGCTTTATATGTGAAATCATTCACCAATAAATCTACTCTCATTCTCGGAGAAACACCAAATACGGTTGCTAATCTTAATATGATGGCATTTGGTTCATTTGCTCTTAAGAAATTTTCCGCATCACATTTAGTTTGTCCATATATAGATATTGGTGTTAATGGGGATTCTTCTGTACAAACAGATTCATCTTTACTAACTCCATATCCACTATTAGTATTAGGGTAGATTATTTTTTTATTCTTACCTTGAGTAAATTTAACAATATTAAAAATTTGTTTAAAATTAATTTCACGAGCCAATTCTGGTTCTGCTGAACATGCAGGAAACCCAACTATTGCGGCCAATGGAATTATGACATCACACTCATTACATAATTTTTCAAGTAACTCTTCATTACGAACATCACCGTGAATAAATTTAAAATTTGGGTTTGATGTATACACCAATAATGATGTTTGATTGAATATCAGTTTATCTAAAACGATAACTTCATATCCTTCATTTAACATTTTTCCTGTTATAACGGAACCGAGATAACCGGCACCACCTGTAATTAAAACTTTCATTTAAAAAATATACGAAAAAAATATCATTTTTCAAATAAAATTCGTATATTTTACTAATAATATGGAAAAAATTACATGTAGTTTAGAGGAGTGGGATAGTATCATTGATTATTATAGACCAAATGGTTCATCTAAAACATGGTATATAAATGAATTAAAAAGATTATCAAGACCTCTGATGTGGGGTGAATGGAATATCTACAGTGAACAAGGGAAAATGTTTGATAATCAAATGTTTAGGGGTATTATTACACCATTATATAATAAAAATATTGAATATAAAACGATTGATGACGTCGGAGATGGTCTGCATTTATATGTCATAAACGTTTATTCATATGATTTTTTTCATGATAATATTGATATTGGTTTTAAATGTATTTCTAAAAAATATTTGGAAGATATTAGAAATAATAAATCTAAAATTATAATAACATTTCTTTATGAAGGTTATTCAGGTATGAAAGGTAATTACGATTTGGAAATCATAGAAAAGTGGAGAATAGATTCTAATTTACCCGAAAATTCAATTTACTACATATGTGGTAATTTTTTAATTGAAGATTTAATCAAAAATAAAAATCTAAATTTCAAAGGGAAACCAATTCATTGTTTTGAACCTTGGAATCTTTATGATGAAAGTGATGCGGTAAATTTTAATCCAATAGATGATAAATTTCTTTTTCTTTCCTACAATAGGAATCCAAGACCACAAAGAATTGTATTATTAATGGATTTGTTGGAACAAAATCTCTTTCAAAGAGGACTTATTAGTTTAAATTCTTTAATCTACGAACCACCAATAGATTGTAACATCAATCATTATAATTTTCTAAAAGAAAATGCACCATTTATAATAGATTCAAAATACGATTTAACTTATAATTTGGCCTGTAATGTAACAAAAGAAGATTACGAAAGAACATTTATTTCATTATTATCCGAATCATTAGTTGACGACGATACTTTATTTTTTTCAGAAAAAATATGGAAACCAATAATTGTGGGACACCCATTTATACTATATGGCAATCAAAATTCACTTAAGTTTTTGATGGAAATGGGTTATAAAACTTTTGGTAAATGGATAGATGAAAGGTATGACCAAGAACCAAATCAATACACAAGATCCAAAATAGTAGTGAACGAACTGAAAAAATTTGAAAACAAAACAATAGACGAATTAAAATTAATAAGAGAAGAAATGAGAGAAGTATGTGAATACAATAAAAATCATTATATAAAGTTATTTAATCAAAAATATGATGTCGGTGTTAATTTAGAATTATCAAACATCTTTGATGAAATATGGGAAAATTTAAAAAAGGAACAATGAAAATAGGATTTATTGGAATAGGAAAGTTAGGTAAGGATGCAGCGGAAGTAATGTACGAAGCGGGTCATGATGTTTTGGGATATGATACTAGAACTATTCTTGATTGTAAATTTGAAATGACTTGGTTATTAGAAGATGTATGTAAACACGGTGAAATTATTTTTATTGCTGTACCAACACCCCATCATCCAGATTATGATGGAAGTAAACCAACATCTCATTTAGAACCTAAGGATTTCGATTACTCAATTGTAAAAAACTTATTGGAAGAAATTAATATGTACACCACAAAAGAACAATTGGTTGTTCTAATATCCACAGTTTTACCAGGTACAATTAGACGTGAATTTATTCCGTTAGTTAAAAATTATCGTTTTATTTATAACCCATATTTAATCGCAACTGGTACGGTAAAAGAAGATATGATAAAACCTGAAATGATAATTATTGGTACAAAAGATGGTTTTGTGACAGGTGATGCGAATATATTAATTGAATTTTATGATACATTCATTTATCCCGATACTAGATATGAAATTGGAACATGGGACGACGCTGAAGCAATAAAAATATTTTATAATACATTCATATCAACAAAATTATCTTTAGTTAATATGATAATGGATGTTGCCGAAAAAAATGGTAATATGAATACGGACGTTGTCACTGGAGCACTTCAAAGAAGTACATATAGAATTATGGGTCCAGCATATATGAAAGCGGGAATGGGTGACGGTGGTTCTTGTCATCCGAGAGATAATATTGCTTTAAGATATTTGGCGGAAAAATATGAATTAGGTTATGATTTATTTGATTCTATTATGAAATCAAGAGAAATACAGGCGTTTAATATAGCAAAAAAATTAATGGAGTTACATGAAAAACACAATTTACCAATAGTAATAATGGGTGAAAGTTATAAGGCGGGTGTACCCTATATGGATGGTTCATACACAAAACTAATTGGTTACCATATTGAACATGATTATGGTTATAAATGGTTGTCTTATGATCAAATTATTGAACCCGCAATTTATTTGTTAGGACATAGACAAGTTTTTAATAAAACATTATTTCCTGAAGGTAGTGTTGTTTTAGACCCATGGAGAGAAAGAAATAACACAGACACAATTTATTATGGTGGAAAGCATGGAATTTAATTTAGTATATAATGAATGGGATGAAATTGAAAACAAACCAATCCCAAACGGAAAGAAACACTATCCACAAGATTCTGCTATAAGTGATGGATATAGTATACTACAACATTTAGAGATTGTTACAAATAGACATGAATTCGTAACAAAAAAATATAAGTTAAATGAGGTATATGAAAATCCACATAAAAATTTTATATATATTATCAATCATCACGTGCCGGTTTCATTCATTACCGATTTGATTGAAGAGATAAAAGGTGAATTTTTTTACAATGAGAAAAATAATGAATTATTATCGAATGAAGTAAAAAAGTGTTTACGTGAATGTCATAACATCAAGATTATATTATTGACAGAACATGAACCTATAAACGAAGATGAGTTTGTATATATTACAAAATATTTTGAATTTAATAAAATTGCAACAAATAAGGTAATTTTAATTAACAACAATTCAAACATATATGAATATAAAACGAAATATAATAGTGATGTTATAGTTCATAAAATAAATTACTTACTTTATTGTAAAATAAGAGATTACCATCAGTACGGAGGATGTGAATTTAATCCAAATAAAGAGGGTAAATTTTTCTTAACATTTAATAAATCACATAGAGCACATAGATTGGCGTTGTTATGTGTACTTAAAAATAACGGATTAATCCAAGATACAAATTGGTCATTTATACCTACCGACCATAACAAAGTATCTAAAGAATATTTCGATAAAATCATGGACGAAGAGGTTAGTTCCAAATTTATAAATGAAATAAACTACTTTAACGAATTAAAATTTAAACTAAGTGATTTTGAAAATGATGATTACAAATATCAATTAGACGATAAACAACGTTTAATTGACATTGCACATATTTTAACTACAATTGAAAATGTAAAAACCTACGAACATTCATATGTAAACATCACAACCGAATCTCTATTCGAAAATTTAAAAAATACAATTCATATTTCTGAAAAGTCATATAAACCATTTTATTATTTACAAATACCAATATTTTTGGCGTCACCACTTCATGTAAAAAAAATTAGAGAAGAGTTTAACTTGGATTTGTTTGATGATGTTATTGATCATAGTTATGATTTGGAGAGAGACCATAAAAAAAGATTTAGAATGGTTATGGATGAAATTAATAGAGTGTATAAAAATAAAGAAAAAATAATTGATTTTTATAGGAATAATAAAGATAGATTAGAAGAAAATAGAAAGAAAACCATAAATCTTATGAACTACGTAAATAAAGATTACGATTTTTTTAAATCATTAACATAATGGATAAATTTTTAAATTTAGTTTTTGACGAATATGACGAACATAGTGGTAATATAATACCAAATATATTTAAGGAATACCCGACTAAAAATATTGGAAATCCTCATCATTTGATTATGCATTTCACCGATGACACATCATACAATAATAAATTTATACAAAGGTTATGTACATATAATGATGTTTATAATACACCTAATGAAAATTTTTACTATTTTATTTCACATGGTAGTGAATCCATTTATGATTTATTTCACCCAAATGAAAATGAAACTAAGATACCGTTAAATGAAAATGTCATCAATACGTTAAAAAATTATAAAAACTTTTACGTGGTCTTTTTATCAGAACATGAACCTGACGTTGAAAAAAGTTTTGAAAAACTAAATAATTTTTTGAATGAAAATAATATAAACGGAGAACAAATTTTTGTTATAAACAACAATTATAAATTAATTGATTATAAAGAAAAATATAAAAGCAAAATAAATGTACATACATTAAGATTTATACCACATTCATTTACGAAGGTATTAACTAAAATAGGGGGATGTGAATTTAATCCAAATAAAGAGGGTAAATTTTTTATGTGTTTTAACAAGTCCCCTAAAAGACAGAGATTTGCTTTATTATGTTTTTTAAAGAAATATGATTTATTGAAAGATATAAATTGGTCATATGTACCAACATGGGATAGTAAACCAAATTCAAGTTATTATAAAGAAATATTTGACGAAAATGATATTAATTTTTTCCAAAAAGAAATTGATTTCTTTCATGATTTAAAAATAAAAAGAAGTGATTACGAAGAAGAAAAAAATTGGTTTAATGCATTCTCGGAAATAAACAGAGACGATTTCCCAATATGGTTGCACGTTCCAGAATATCCAAAAAATTATGAAAGTTCATACGTAAACATTGTGACCGAATCAATGTTTTTAGATATAAACAATAATATCCATATTTCAGAAAAAACATTTAAGCCATTTTTCTATTATCAATTTCCATTAATCCTATCTACCCACAATCACATTAAAATGGTTAAAGAAAAATATGGATTAGATTTTTTTGATGATATAATAGACCATAGTTACGATAGTGAATCTAATCAAAGAATTAGATTAGAAATGTTTGTTAATGAAATAAAAAGATTGAATGAAAACCAAGAACAGTTAAGAGATTTTTATTCAAAAAATCGTGATAGATTTGAACAAAATAAAATGAAAGTAATCGAGATATTAAAAATTGTAGATGAAGATTATAAATTTTTTGAATCATTAATAAAATGAAAACACTTTGGACATTAGGAGATAGTTTCACGTCAGATTTTACACAACCACATGAAAACCATAAAAAATATATGGAAATTGTAGGAGTAAATGAAATAATGACATGGCCACATGTTTTGGGAAATAAATTAGAAATAAATGTGAGAAATTTAGGTAAAGGAGGAAACTCAAACTATGAGATATTCCAAAAGTTTTGTGACATATCAAATGATGTAGATGAAGGAGATACCGTTATAATTGGTTGGGGATTAGTGTCAAAATTCAGAATAGTTTCAAATAATGAATTTCATAACATATACCCCGACCCAAACGGAGAATATAGAAATATTGTATTAAATAGGGAAGATGACAAATGGTGTGATGAAATTTATAGTTGGGAAAATCTTATTAAAGGATACTCAAAATTAAAAAAGTTCAATATTCTTTTTTGGTCAGGAGAAGAACATAGATTAAATCACAAGTATAGTATATATAAATTAATGGAGATGGGTTGCAGTACAATGAGAAAAGAAACAAATGAAGTTGTTTCCGATAGTCATTTTGGTATCTCAGGTCACATAAAACAGGCGGAAATATTTTATAAAGAATTAAATCATGAATAAACTTTGGACATTTGGATGTAGTTTTACTGCAGAATATAATCTGATTGATGGTATACATGCACCGTATGAAAACTCATACGATAAGTTTAAAAAGTATAGGGGAGGGACGTTACCGTTAGTTTGGCCTGAAATATTAGGTAAAAAATTAGGTTATCAAACTATGAATTGTGCAATTGGAGGTTCATCAAATTATTCAATCTATACACAATTTTTAAATGTTGTCGATTTAATTAAAAAAGATGATATTTTAGTTTTTGGTTGGACTAGTGTATTGAGACATATTGCCGTCAATTTACAATTGAATATCTTCAACGATATATTACCCAGCAACACAAATTACGAAGATACCGGTTATTCACAGAAAACTTTAGATGAAATAACATTCAATAGGTCTAATTCAATGTGGACAAAAGAAGTTTTAAATTGGATTAAATTTATAAACCTATATTGTGAGAAAATAGGAGCAGAGGCATATCATTGGACAAGCGACGAAACTATTTTTAATAAAGAATCGAGAGATGTTAATATAAAAAACTTCATAGTAGTTAGAGACCAAGCTTACATCGAAAGAAATCCAGGATATAAAAGTCACCATTTTCTAACATATATTAATTTAATATTAAATCAAGATGATATACCATCAACCATATCACAAGAAACAAATAATGAAGTAATGGATTTACATTTAGGTGAAAATGGACATAAATTCCAAGCAGATTTTTTTCATCTTCATATAAAATACAACACTAACATTGATAAATTAAAATAATGAGTACTTTATATACATTTGGTTGTAGTTTTACTGAAAATTTTTCTATTTTTCATGATATGGAAAGTGAAACAAGTAGAAAAAAATATGTTAATCAATATTGTAATAACATTTCCCCTGATACATGGAACGAATCTTTAGCAAAAAAATTAAATTATGAATTAGAAAACTACGCAGGAATACACGGAATTAAAAGTGATAACGGATACGAACAAAATTGTAACGATTCTATATTCAATAACATATGTCATGCGTCCCACAAATTCAAAAAAAATGATATTGTAATTGTGGAATGGACGTTTATGGAAAGATTCAAATGGGCATCAGACGACAACAATTGTATGGTTTCATTGTTACCGTCAAATTATAAATTTATCGGGAATGATGTTGTGATAGAAGGTATATTGATTAATAGAACATCTAAATTATGGATTGACGAATTATTTAAAAAAATGAAAATTATCAATTCACTATCTAATTCGATAGGTTTCGATGTTTTTTATTGGACAGTAGATAGAAATATAACAAATTATAAAATAGAAGAGATATTTGATAATGATAAGTGGTTAGTAAACAAAAAATTATTAAATAAAAAAGATAATTTCGGTTATAAAGATATTGTATTCGATTTAGGTGGTAAAACAATAACTGAAGAAACTAACAATGAAATAAATGATGACCATTTTGGTAAAAGTGCACATGATATTTTATCCGATTTGTTTTATAATGATATTATAAATAAAATTAAATGAGATTAATTTGTTTTGGTGATAGTTGGACCGCAGGACATGGTGTTGAAACTGATAAACAGTTTAAAGAAACCGCAAACCCCCCTACGTTTATTAGAAAACTTAGAGAACAAAATTCTTGGGTCAGATGGTGTGCAGATAAATTAGATGTACCATTTGTTAATATGGGGGTTTGTGGATACGGAAATATGTATATTTTCAACGATTTAAAGGAGTCAATTGAAAAAGGTTTTATAGAGGATAACGATTTAATAATTGTTATGTTTTCATATCCATATCGTTATAAGAGAACCGAAAAATATGATGTTGTTAAATTATTTTGGGAATTTGAGGAACTTTTAAAAAATCATAAACACTTGTATTTCAATTCGTTCTACCCAACTTTTAAAGAAGAAGATTTTGATACGTCATTGTTACCCGAATCTTTTATTAATCCAAATGAATGTATATCTGAATTGTTAAAGAAATATGAAATAGAAGAGGGATTGGATGTATGGGAATATGATAAGGTTAGTGTGTGGAATGACGAGAAGAACTATTGGGAGGGTGATTACCACCCAAATCTAAATGGATATAAATTAATTGCTAATCACATATATGACGAAATCAAACGAAGATTGTAAAAAGATATGGGAACAGTACATGATTGAGGAGTATGTCAAATATGTTGATTATACCCCACCAATCCCATTTGAAACAGATTGTTATGCGGTTATAATTGAACCGAGAAATCATCCCGATTTGTTAACTGTAATTAAATCCACTATGTTTCACCTTAATGAAACTAAATCACCCATAAAATGGGGACTACAAATATTTCACGGTAATCAAAATAAACAATTAGTTGAAAACATACAATCAAGTTTAGGTAATAATATTGTTCTAACTAATATGAATGTGGATAATTTAACCAACATTGAACATAGTGAATATATGGAGAGTGTGAACTTTTGGGGGAAAGTAAAGGGTAATAAGGCTTTGATTTTTCAAACAGATTCGTTATTATTAAGAAGTGGTATTGATGAGTTTTTAAAATATGATTATGTTGGTGCACCATGGAGAAAACCTAAAGAAAATCAATGGGTTGGAAATGGTGGACTATCATTAAGAACTGTGAGTAAGATGATAGAAATCTGTGAAAATAACCCAGTTACGGAACAGATTTGGGAAGATATTTATTTTATGAAATACATGAAAGGGGACAGAGTTGCGGACATAGAAACTGCAATGAAGTTTAGTATGGAAGATGTTTTTTCACCAAACCCTTTAGGTGTTCATAACCCAATAAGATACATAACACCAGAACAATTAAAAAAGGTTTTATATAAAAATTAAGTAATGTATATAATAGGAATTTCAGCACTGTATCATGATTCATCTGTATGTTTATTCAGAGATAACCAATTAATATTTGCTTGCGAGGAAGAAAAGTTCACCGGTATTAAACACGATAATTCTTTTCCTGAGGAAGCTTTGAAATATATCTATAAACATTACAAATTATCATCAAAAAATATACAGGCAGTTTGTTATTATGAAGACCCTAAATTAAAACATAAAAGGGTAATGGATAACATAAGACCGCAATGGTTAAAGAATCCATTATATTCTTTGAAATCTTTTTTAAAAATTAAAAAGAACATTAAAGAAATTGATGAGAGATTAAAAAAAATATCACCAAATGTGTTTTATTCAACACATCATGAAGCTCATCTTTACTATTCTTTTTACACATCATCATTCGATGAGTCAACTTGTTTATCTATAGATGGTGTTGGTGAAATAGACACACTTTCATTAGGATATGCCGATTATAGAGGTATAAAATATGAATCATTGGCGGAGTACCCACATTCTATGGGTTTATTTTATTCTGCAATGACTTCGTTCTTGGGATTTAGACCAAACGAAGGTGAATATAAGATGATGGGTTTAGCACCATATGGTGATTATAAAGTTCATATAAAAAACGCAAGAAAGTTAATGAACTTTGAAAACGGAAAATTAACTTGTAATTTAGATGTATTTTGTTGGCATAAAACCGATAAAATTATGTTCAATGAAAAATTATCGGAGTTATTATCCATTTCACAAAGATTACCTGAAGAGGAAATAACACAAGACCACAAAGATTTGGCGGCGTCAATACAAAAAGTATATGAGGAAGTTTTGTTTGATGTAATGAAGTATGTAAAGAAAAAAACAAAGAATAAGAATTTGTGTTTAGGCGGTGGTTGTGCATATAATGGTACCGCAAATGGTAAGATTATTGAGAAAAGTCACTTTGAACATCTATGGATACCACCGGCACCTTCTGATGCCGGTTCGGCAATTGGTGCGGTAGTTCATTATTTAGTTAAGGAAAGAAAAGTAAGAAGTAAAATCACAAGAAATCCATTCTTAGGACCACAATATTATTATGATGATATTAAAAAAGTGATAAGTCCATATCATCACCGAAAATTTGAATCGGAAAGAAAGTTAAAAGAATTTATTGCAACTAAATTAAACGAAGGTAAGGTTGTTGGTTGGTACCAAGGACATATTGAATTTGGATCAAGAGCATTAGGAAATAGATCAATTTTAGCAAATCCAACATTCCCTGATATGAAAGATAAAATTAATCGTGTAATTAAGAAAAGGGAAGGTTTTAGACCATTTGCACCTATGGTAGTTAAAGAGAAACAACATACTTATTTTGACATGGTTGATGACGTTCCTTATATGAATCAAGTAGTAAAAGTTAAAGAAGAGTATAAAGATAAATTACCTGCGGTAACACATGTTGACGGTAGTGCGAGAGTACAAACCGTTTACAAACATACACTTATACATGATTTATTATTGGAATTTGAAAAATTAAGCGGTTATCCAATACTATTGAACACCTCTTTCAATGTTAAAGACAAAACAATGGTACTAACACCGAAAGATGCTGTCGAAACATATTTCGATACGGAAATGGATATTTTAGTTATGGGTAATTATGTAATGTATAAAAAATAAAAAAATATGAAAAAACTATTCAACTGGATTAAGAAAAAATTGGCCGAAAGAAAAAGAAAAAAAGAATTTAAAAAGAAATTAGAAGAATTACGTAAAAGAGATCCATTTATTTATAACCATTAATTTGTTTTTAAACAAATTTTAATTATATTATACATATGATATATTGGTTAACTGGACAACCCGCAGCGGGAAAAACAACTTTGGCAACTTGGATTCAATCAAGTTTCCCTAATAAATCCATTATAGTTGATGGTGACGATATCCGTGAGATATTCGTAAATAAAGATTATTCTGAAGAAGGGAGAAAGAAAAACATTGAAAAGGCACAAATATTAGCTAAATTCTTACATCACAAAGGATTTACAGTGATAGTTTCCTTAGTGTCACCTTATCGTTCACAAAGAGAAGAATTTAAATCTGAAATGGGTGAAAATTTAGTTGAAATCTACGTTCATACCGAACAAGATAGAGGTAGAAACCATTTTCATGTACAGAATTATGAACCACCTTTAGAGAATTTTATTGATTGCGATACTACAGGAAGTAGTGAATATAATACATTTTTAAATTTAAGAAAACAATTAGGAATATGAAAAAATATGCTTTATTCATCGGAAGATGGCAAACATGGCACAAAGGACACGAATGGTTAATCAATCAACAACTGGAAAATGGAAAGAATTGTTGGGTGGCGATTAGAGATGTTCAGGTAGATGAGAACAATCCTAAATCGGCACATGAAGTACTAAAAGATTTATCAAAAGAACCATTCTTTGTAGATAATTCTGATAAAATATTACTATCAATTATTCCGGATATCGAATCGGTAAACTATGGTAGAGGTGTTGGATATGAAGTTATTTATCACGAACCACCAAAAGAAATTGAAAAAATAAGCGGAACCGCAATTAGAAAAAAATACATCGACTCAAACGGAGATGTAATCGTATATAATATAGATAATGATGATAGTAGAGAGGAAACGACACATAGCTAAAACAATATCCTATCGAATTGTTTCAACTTTAGTTGGGTTTGGTATAATGTGGTGGATAAGTGGTGATATTAAAGTAGGTGCCGCCTTTGGTGTTGCGGAATTGGTTTATAAACCTTTACAATATTACATACATGAAAGAATTTGGTATAAATTTATCAAGTATGGATTGAAAAAAGAAAAATGAATGTGATTTCAAATCCATAGAAATAAATTATTAATTGGTGGATACATATATTAATGGAATTAAATAAATCAAATACGAAAAGTAATAACCCTGTTAATCATTGGTATTTTCCAAAATTTATAGATTACGAAACAACTTCTAAATTAAAAGAAGAGTTGAATCGTTTATTTGATTATCATAAATCTGATTTTAAGTTTTTTAATAGAAATGGTTCTGCAATGTATGAATGGTGTAATTATAACCCAAAAAAAACACCAATTGCATATAATTTAATATCGTATTTACATTCAACGGAATTTGTTAGATGGTTAGAAGAAATAACCAATATTAATGGACTAATACCTGACATACATTTACATGGTGCTGGATATATGAGATGTGGTAAAGGAGATAGTTTAAAAATACATACCGACTTTAATTGGCAAAACGAGATTAAATTAAATAGAGTATTAACTTTAATCATTTATTTCAACAAAAATTGGGAAGAAAAATGGAACGGAGATATTCAACTTTGGGATAAACAAAACAAAGAATGTGTTAAACGATATTTTCCTGATTGGGGTAATTGTATCATGTGGGAATATGACGAATATGGATTTCACGGACATCCAAATCCATTAGATTGTCCTGAAGGTGAATATAGAGATGGGTTTAGATTATTTTATTATACATCAAATTCAACAAACGATAATCCACATAGAAGTTTGTATTGGTTTGATGGTAAAAATGCTGTAGATGAAATTAAATAACGATTGGGATAAAGTATTGGAATTTGAACAACTTATTGCAAAATACTGTGGTTCAAAATATGCAGTAGCATGTGATAGTAATACGAATGGAATTAAATTGGTATTGGAATATTTGAATGTAAAAGATACAGAAATAAATGTACCAAAACACACATATGCGTCCGTTCCCATGCAAATCATTCATAGTGGAAATAAACCAAAATTTATAGATTTAAAATGGAGTGGAGAATATTTTTTATACCCATCACCAATTGTAGATTCGGCTTGTAGATTTAGAAAAGGAATGTATTTAACTGATACATATCAAATACTTTCGTTTCACCATAGGAAAATACTCAACATAGGAAAGGGTGGGATGATTTTAACAAACGATAAAGATTTTATAAATTGGGCAAGACCTATGATATATGACGGTAGACATATAGATAGAATGTACAATGAAGATGAATTGGAATGTATTGGATATCATATGTATATGACACCAGAAGATGCGGAAGTTGGTATTAATATTTTTAATACAAAGATTAAAGATTTTAATGAAGATTGTGGTTCATATAGAACATACAAAGATTTAACTAAACAAAAAATATTCACAAATTTTTAATAATATGATAAAACCACAAGTAAAAAATGAGTGGGGTCAATTACGAGAAATTATAGTGGGTATTGCAACAAATGCACAAGTTCCTACGATTGGTGATAAATGTTTACACTCAATTGATTATGCACATCTATCGGACGAACAATTTAAAAATAGACCATCCGGATTATATCCACAACAATTAATAGAAGAAACACAAGAAGATTTAGATAAGATTGCGAATACATTAAAATCTTTAGGCATCACAGTTCACAGACCTTTGGATAGAGATTTTTCAGAAAAATATAAAACAGATAATTGGGAAGTTGATGGATATTATAACTATTGTCCTAGAGATTCAATGTTAGTTATCAACGATAAAGTTATTGCAACACCGATGACTTTAAGACATAGACAAAATGAATCGGAAACATGTAAACCATTATTTGATTTAAATCATTGGGCGGATGCACCAAAACCAAAATTATTGGATTCTATATATCAAAGAGAAGATTTAAGTAAACCAACTTTATTAGATGGTGAACCTGTCTTTGATGCTGCAAATGTAATTAAACATAACAATAATTTACTTTATTTAGTTTCCAATACTGGTAATAAAGACGGTGCTAAATGGTTAGAACAATATTGTAAAGAAACTTTCGGAAACGAATATAAAGTTCATTTAGTAGAAAATGTTTATGCATATATCCATATAGATACCACATTTGTTTTTGTCGGTGAAGGTAAAGTATTATTAAATCCAAGTAGAGTTAATGAAAACAATATACCTAACTTTTTAAAGAACTTTGACAAGATTTGGGCACCAGAACCATTCCCTACGCAAGTAATGGAAGATTGGTGTCCTGCATCCCCGTGGTTGGGAATGAACATATTACCAATCAATGATAAACTTTGTATGGTAGAAGAACAACAGACCGGTTTAATGAAAGAATTAAATAAATGGGGTATTGAATCATTACCTGTTAGGATGAGGCATGCAAGAACTTTTAGTGGTGGACCACATTGTGTAACATTAGATGTAATTAGAGATGATAAATAAATTAGAAAATATATCAATCAAAATAGCCTATGATGATTTATCTAAACCAAATTTATCAGATTTAGATATTCATCCAACATGGCTTTCGAATATAAAAGATGACAAAAAAAAATATCTTTTTTGGACACAATTTGAAAAATATTGGGGTAATAAACTCCAAACATTTGAAACAAATACGGTTGATAATTTTTATAAAAAAAATGTTAAGTACATATACCCAATAACATTATATAGTAGTAATTTATTTGAAAAATACGATTCAATAGAATTAAACCAATATTTGCTAAAAGACATAAAAAATAAAAAAGCAAAGATAGTTTTTTTATATGTAACTGAGGGTGATTGGGGTATTTACAAATTTCATTTTGATTGGATTGACCGATTGGTTGAAAGATATTCATTTGATAGTGATGATGTTCTTATGATTACCGCCAATTTAAAGGCAAAGGAAAATTATACTAAAAATAAATTTACAATTATCCCATATAATTTTTTTATAGACAGGTTAGATTTTTTAGCTTTAGATAAAGTAGATACGTACAATTTAAATAGATTTGAAAATGGATATATTAGATACACCAATAATAATAAAATAAACAAAAAGAAAAATCATTTTATTTGTTTTAATGGTA
>JACCDP011508160.1_pt1 | contig 15992 bp, 21 predicted proteins | sample 7445841 | NCBI WGS metagenome assembly JACCDP01 (sample SAMN15323441, study PRJNA562643) | freshwater metagenome | isolation source: river surface water | place: USA:Blue River Watershed | collected 2017-08-17 | reverse complement strand
GAGTGATATGGCTGGCGGTTAAATGATTAAAAGACTGGTACCAGGTTCTGGATCATTTTACGATTTTAAAAATCTAAGAGATCTTATGATGAAGTTTAGAATGAAACTCACGGAAGATCTTGCAGAAGAAGCTATTACTGCATTTAACTATAATATCGCAATTAACCGTCAACTAGAAGAAACCCGTATCTTCAAATGAGCTTAATTTTTGAAAAAGTAGAGCCTTTAGTAAAACTGTTTGCTGATAAATTTGAAAATATATCAGTACCTAAAGTAGAACCAGGATTAAAAAAGTTTGATTGGTATAATAAAGCATACTATTCTTTTCAAAAATTTAGAAGAGCTCATTTAGAAGTACTTGATAGGAGAGAAAAGAATAATATGTGGATAATGCATACTACTATCTTTCCTCATTTAGACGATGATTGTCCTATCTTTGGCTTTGACATTATCTGTACGCAAAACAAAGTGTCAGGAATATTTCATGACTTTTCTATCACTACTAATCCTGATCACGATCTGCAGAAGATCTTCAAAAAGAACGTAGAAGGATTGAAATGGAAAAAAGAAAGAGAACTTCCTGAATGGGGTAAGGTAATTTTTTCTAAAGATATGATTGCTGCAGGAGGATCTTCCTCTCCTGAAGAATTGGATCAGATTGTAAATGTATGTGTTAAGAACTTGGATGATTATCTTCTTTACGTAGGCAATAACTCTTCATCAATGTTAGATCCAATGATACAGGAGATGCATAATAGATATTGCATTTATCAAAAAAAGAATCCTTACCCTATTAGAATGCTTATGAACTTTGGTCTATCAAAAGAGGATGCAGAAGAGTTTGTTAACAACCATTTATTTCCCGAATTTAACTCTCTCTGAAGTGATAGGAACTTCAATATAATTACGTTAAATTAATTAACTAAATTATATGGCACATCGAATCGAAAAGCGAGACAAGCAGCAGGGTCGTCAAATGGCCTGGCATGATCTGACCGAGATTGTTACCAATCTTGATCTTGACAATAACTGGCTCCGAACGGGATGGGATATCGAAGAGGTTCCTCTTACGACGCCTGACGGTGTTGAGGTGCCTTTTAAGATCCTGGTGGGATCTGATGATAAGGAGGTCATTGGCAAACCTTTTGCTGGTACCTACAAGCCTATCAGTAATAATAATTTCCTTAACATGATTAAGGAAGCCACCGCGGGCATTAAGGGTATGGTGGTCGAGAGCGTGGGATCGGTTTGTAACCGTGGACGAGTGTTTGTTTCGATTAGTCTTAAGGACAGTTCTTCCTATAAGATTGGTCACCGTCAGTTTAACGAGTATCTTAACTTCGGTAACGGTCACGATCAGTCCTCTGTGCTGTGGGTTAATAATACTAATATCTGCACGGTTTGTAACAATACCTTTAGCTATAACCTTACGAATAAGAACTCTCAGGTTAACGCTCGAGTGTTTCATCGCGGTGATGTTGAGCTTAAGCTTACTAATATTGCAGAGATTATCGATGCTCATATCGGTTCTCAGGCTTTCTTCAAGGCAGAGTTTGAACGGCTTATGAGTGAGAGTATGAGCGTTGACAATGCTCGTAATGTCTTCGCTGGATGGTCTATTCGTAACGATAGCGAAAAGGAGCTCACTACTCGCGGCCTTAATAAGGTTAATCGTATTACTGAGCTTTTTGTTAAGGGTGCAGGCAATACTGGTAGTAATCGAGCTGATGCGTTTAGTGCAGTTACCGATTATTATACGCACGAATCTACTCGCGGCAGCGGTTCTAATAAAGGTAATCAGTTTGTATCGTCTGAGTTCGGTCTCGGACGAGCTGCTAAGGATAGCTTCTGGGATATTATCCGAGATGATGAGAAGGTAGATTATTTTGCTAACATCGGAAAGAACGCTCTTTCAGTTGTTAACTAAACGAAAACAACTGAGACCCTAGCATAAAAAGCTAGGGTCTCTTATTGTTTTTTTACGGAACTACATTATAATAAGATATGGGAATGTTCGATACTATATCTGTTAGCGACAGTTTACCTTTCACTCAAGAGATGGTAGATTTGGGTATTACTAATAACGATACCTATCAGACTAAAGACTTAGAGAATGTAATGGCTCACTATGTGCTTCAAGGAAATAAGCTTTACTTAGAAAAATTCAAAATAGAAGAGTGGGTAGAAGGAAATAAAAAGTCTGACAGTTTAATCGATAGGATAGGCTATTTCGACAGAAAAGAGCCTTACTTGGAAGAAGTCAATCTTCATGGTGTATTAACATTTTACACGTTTATCACTAACGTTCAAGACAAATGGGATTGTTGGGTAGAGTTTAAAGCATATCTTACTTACGGTACTGTAGAAAAGTATGAGTTAGTTACTTTTGAAAAAACTGATAATGCAGAAAGAAAACAGCGTGATAAAGAATTCTACGCTAAGATTGAAAGAGATAACAATTTATTTTATAATAAGTACTTTTTCTATACCAAGCCTGTTAGACATTTAAAGCGTAAGTGGCATAAATTCTGGTACAACGCAGGTAACATATGTCACAAAATTTCTCACTGGTAGGAACTGTAATATAATTTTTATATGAAAAAGAAGAAGGATAAGGTTATTAAGGATGTCAAAGCTGAATACATTAAGCGTATGAAGTCCCCTGCTTATGTAAAGCGTGTTAAGCGCAATGTTCAGGAGATTGCTACCTTTAATCTTCTGTACGATAAGAATCGTCTTAAGGGTTACGAAATCAAGCAAATTGCGCATTACTTTGCCGAAGACATTAAGAACCCTATTACTAAGCCTAGTCAGGTAATTGAACAAGAGACTAAGACTGAAGAAGTTCTTACCGATAGTTTGCTTATTTCATGACCCTTGACGGTAAAGTAAAAGTCCGTAAAATCATCTATAATAAAAACGGGTACCAACAAGGTGAGTTGTTGCCCGAATATCCAGGAGATATAGATCAAGCATTCGATCATTACTCTAAAAAGTGGTTTTTTGATCATACTGATAAAAACGGTGACATGTTTGACTATATCTCTGAAAAGGATTGTGAATATGTAGATGAATTCATAGTTAAAGAGAGCGATTACTTCTATGTAGGTATACCTAATACCTATGCATATGAAGGTATTACCGATGATTATACTGGTTATGCGGGATGTGAATTAGATGATTATGGGTTTGAAAAAATGTATAACAGTTTAGGAGAAGAGGTTAAGTACTTTGATCCGAAGACTAAATAATTAGGTGAAAGAATTCTTCAATAAATTACTCGATCAATTGATCGAGTTTTTTAGTTATTACCCTTCAGACTATCATTCAAATCAACACGACAAAAAAGATAATAATAGTTGAAATTATATTGTGTATGAATACAATATATTGTGAATACAATTTTTGTTCAAATAGCTGCTTATAGAGACCCTGAATTAGTACCCACAGTTTTAGATTGTATAGATAAAGCTAAATATCCAAAGAACTTAAAGTTCTGCATTGGTTGGCAACACGCTGACGATGAAGATATTTCACCGATTAAGAAGCTTAAGAACGTTAAGATTTTAGATATTCCCTATACAGAATCAAAGGGAGCTTGCTGGATAAGACATAAAATACAGAAAGAGTATAACAAAGAAACTTATACTCTTCAATTAGATTCTCACCATAGATTTGTAAAAAATTGGGATGTGGAGTTAATAAAGATGTTTAAGAGTTTAAAGTCTAGAAAGACCCCTAAGCCTTTAATTTCATCTTACCTTCCAAGCTACCAACCTAGTAACGATCCTGCAGCAAGACTTAATGAATGCTGGCAATTGAACTATGATAGGTTCATGCCAGAAGGTCCTATCTTTCTTAGACCATCATTTCAAAAAGGCTGGCAAGAAATGAAATCATGTCCTTACTCTAGAGGGTTGTCAGCTCATTTTATATTTACCTTAGGTAAATGGTGTAAGGAGGTTAAGTATGATCCCAATCTTTATTTTCACGGAGAAGAGATTTCATTAGCAGTAAGATCATATACCCATGGTTATGATTTATTTCACCCATACAAAGTATTAGTATGGCATCAATACACTAGAGAAGGCCAAAAGAAGCATTGGGACGATTCTAAAGATTGGGGCGCATTAAACGCAGCTTCATATAAAAGAGTTAAGATACTTTTAGGGGTGGATGGAGAAGATCCTAATCAAATTAATTTCAAAGAGTTTGGATTAGGTAAAAAGAGAACCTTAGCTCAATTCGAACGTTATGCAGGAGTAGATTTCAAGAGACGTAAATTCCATAAAGACGTAATAGCAGAAAAGTTACCTCCTGTTGAATATGTCAATGAAGAAAAGTTTCAGAGTGAATTAGTCAGCAGATTTAAACACTGCATCGATGTATATAGAGGTGATATACCTGAGAACGATTATGACTTTTGGTGCGTGGTCTTTAAGGATAAAGATAATAAAGATATGTATAGAAGAGATGCTGATGAAAATGAGATTAAAGGAATTATAGCATCTAACCCTAACGATAAATTTGTTCATATATGGCGTGAGTTTGATACAATAGAAAAGCCCTATAAATGGACAGTATGGCCTCACAGTAAAAGTAAAGGCTGGGATACAAAGATTATTGAGAATGTGATTAACTATAACTAATTTTAAAATGCCTAAGAAAAATTCAATATTCATTCAGATAGCTTCTTATAGAGATTCTCAATTGATTCCAACAATTGAGGATTGTATTGCTAAAGCTGATAAGCCTGACAATTTAGTATTCTGTATAGCTTGGCAACATGGGCCAGAAGAAAATATAGACAAGCTTAAGAAGATGGACAATGTCATTATCATTGATATCCCATATGAGAAAACAAAAGGCACATGTTGGGCAAGAAATCAGATACAACAGAGGTATAATGGAGAGAAGTACACTCTTCAGTTAGATTCACATCATAGATTTGCTGAACACTGGGATACTTTACTCATTGATATGGTAAAGCAATTACAAAAGAAAGGGCATAAAAAGCCTTTGCTTACCGGTTATATGCCAAGTTTCAATCCATTTAATGATCCCGCTGAAAGATTGTGGAAGCCACAAAAGATGGATTTCGATAGATTCATTCCTGAAGGTGCTGTATTCTTTTTACAATCGTTTATTGACGATCATGAAACTCGCACCGAGCCCTTACCTGCTCGTTGGTACTCTGCTCACTTCTGCTTTACATTGGGAGAGTTCTGTAAAGAAGTACCTCACGATCCAAACTATCTATTCCATGGGGAAGAAATTAGTATAGCTGCTAGAGCTTATACCTGGGGATATGATCTATTCCATCCTCATAAGCTTATCGTATGGCATGAGTATACGAGAAAGTATAGACGTAAGTCATGGGATGATGACCCGGATTGGGGTAGAAAGAATGCTGAATCTCATTTAAGAAATCGTAAGCTGTTTGAAATGGATGGTGAAAAGAAAGACATCGATTTCGGTCCTTATGACTTTGGTAAAGTCAGAACGCTTAGACAGTATGAAGAGTATGCAGGCATTTGTTTTAAACTAAGAGGTATTCAAGAATACACCCTTACTACTAAGCCACCTCCTAACCCTCCGGTACCAGACTTTGAAAAGTCTATATGTTCAATATTTAAACACTGTATTGACGTGCCTTACGAGAGGCTAAATGAACCGGATTATGACTTCTGGTGTGTTGCATTTAAAGATAAAGAAGGTAAAGACTTGTATAGACAAGATGCAGATGGTAATGAAATAGAACGTATGCGTAAAGATCCAGATAAATATTATAAAGTATGGAGAACGTTCAACACCCCAAGAAAGCCAGATTCGTGGATTATTTGGCCTCACAGTAAATCTAAAGGATGGTGTGAACCTTTAACCGGAAAACTATGATAAATTTTGAACCACTTAAAAAATTAGATATTAAATCATGTATTGATATAGGAGCTCATATAGGAGAATTTTATAGCAGTGCACGCCATAATTTAAATTTAAATCCAAAAAACTGTTTATTGATTGAAGCTAATAAACATTGCGAATATAATTTAACGTCATTTAATGTTGAATATAAAATAGTAATGCTTAGTGATATTAAAAAGGTAATTCCTTATTATAGAGCTAAGCATGATACTAAATGCACTGGTAATTCTTATTACAGAGAATTAACCACTCATTTTAGAGATGAGAATATTGAGATGGAGTTAATAGAAACCGATACTTTAGATAATATAACATCTAGAAGTTTCGATTTAATAAAAATAGACACTCAAGGATCAGAGATAGATATTTTAAAAGGAGGATTAAGAACATTATCTAATGCTAAAGCAGTTATATTAGAAACTTCTGTTATTGCTTTTAATAAAGGAGCTCCTTTACAAGAAGAAGTAATAGCGTTTATGAAACAATATGGCTTCAACAAAACAGATATTTTGGATGAAAATATTATATCAAATCAAAATATACATCAACAGGATCTTCTTTTCTTAAAATGAAAACAATACTATTTCACGAAAATCAATTATGTTTAAGAGGTACAACAGTATCTACTTTTGAATATGCAGATTATAATGAACGAATTTTAGGTAATAAAAGCATTATAGTTTCTAATCCTCAAGCTAATTTAGATGCTCTTCCAAAGTTTCAAAAAAGATTTAAACACGTATTGTTAGATCATCTTTGGAATTATGACAATATTATAAGAGAACATAAAGTTGACTTTACATATTTTATTAAAATGGGGTCGCAGGATGGTTTTATGATAAACCCTAATGTCGGGTTATCTCTTATTCATGTAGTTTTTAGATATAATGATCCACATGGACATAGATATAGATTTGTTTCAGACTGGTTAGCAAGAGATCAAGGATATTCAAGTGAAACTCACTCAGTACCTCACATCGTTGAAAGATTTCCGCAAAGTGCTTATGATTTAAGAGAAAAGTTAGGTATTTCAAAAAGTAAAACAGTTTTTGGATGTTATGGAGGGTCAACTGAGTTTAATGTATCTAGTACTCATAGAGCTATAGAAAATACAGTTAAAAGTAGAGATGATATAGTTTTCTTGTTTATGAATATAAACCAGTTTATGGAACCGCATCCTAATGTAATTCATTTACCTGGTACCTGGGTTATGGAAGAAAAGGCAGCATTTGTTAGAGCTTGCGATGCTATGATTCATGCTAGAAGTGGAGGTGAAACATTTGGTAAGGCTGTTGCAGAGTTTGCTATGGAAAATAAACCGGTTTTAACTTATGATATATCAGGAGAAAGAGCTCATATAGATATGCTTAAAGAAAGAGGTTTGTATTATAAAGGATACGAAGACTGTTATGATATGTTAAATAATTTAAATAAATATGCTATAAGAGATGATTACTATAAAGCTTATGAAAACTATACTCCAGAAATTATTATGGATAAGTTTAACAAACTATTTTTAAACTAATGAATAACCTTTTTACAATGCTTAGCTTAGGGGAAAAATATACGAAATATTCAGTCAAATTAGTAAATAACTTACTGGAAAGAACTCCTCACGATGTAAGAATATCTACAGATCATCCTTTATTATTTCAAGATATAAATAATACCCGATTAACAGTTATCGATATAACTGAAAAAGTACAGTTAAATTTAATTGGTTTAGGAGGGTTTAATTATAATCTAAAGTTCTATGCCTTTGAAAATATTCCTACACATTATGATACAATTTTTTATCTAGATTGCGATCAGGAAATTACTATGTGGGACGATGATAGATTTCAAATTTTAATTAACTCATTCTTCGAACAGGGTAAAGATTTTATTGCAACAAGAACTGATGCTATTCTTAGAGGACATATACAAAACTATAGAGTAGATAAACAACCAGATTTATTTGCTCATAAAATAGAAAACTATGGATTAACTTTTGAAAACACTCCAGAAGAATGGTTAGATGCTCGTATGCCAAGTGAACATTTTTTTATTCTTAAAAATGACCCTAAAAAAATTAAAGTTTTTTACTTTACTTGGAAGATGCTCAATGCATTGTCTGAACAATTAAAAGATAAAAACCACGGTACATGGGGAGATGGTTTTGAAATTGGAATAGCTGCAAAAAATGCTAATTATACTGCAGTAAGCGTTGGAGGAGATATCCAAGCCCATGTTTTTGGTATCAATTTTAACGGCAATAAGAATGAAAATTAAAGTATGTGCAGGATGGACTTCATCAGAAAGTGCTACAAAACGATTACTAGATCAATTTAAAACAGAAGATATTAATCTAAAAAATATAGAATTTGTTCATGATGAGTCATATGATATAATAGTTTTTTTAAATTATGTTACTCAAGATATAAAAGCAGGTATTAAAGGTTTTGTTTTTCCGCATGAACCTACATGGTCAGGATCTCATCAAAAATCTTTTGAATCCAACGTTACAGTATTTGGTTTTGATAAAAGCATTTATAACGGTAATTGTATAGAATTGTTAGCCCATACTTTTTACGGAGGAAGAGGTGATTGGGTTGATCCAGATAGTTTTTGGAATTACAAACATCTGTCATCAGCAACTTTTACTAAAACAAAAAATATATCCTCTTCTATTACCACACTCAAAGAAAATAAGAGTCCATTATGTTTATACCCTCAAAGATACAAACTAGCGGAGCATATTAATAACAAGTTTATAGACATGTATGGGGGATGGTTAGATAATAGCCCTAAAAGACATGATGCATTAGTTAATTACAAGTTTAATATATCTATAGAGAATGAGTATATTAATAACTGGCTATCTGAAAAATTTTATGATTGTATTCTTACAAATACAATTCCTATATATTTTGGATGCAAAAATATAAAAGAAGTATATCCTGAAGATGGATATATATTAATAGAAGATATAAATGATGTAGAAGGTATAGAAAAAATGTTAAAAGAAATCAATAAAAATTCTGATGATATCTATAAACAAAAAATAGAAGGTTTATATAAAATAAAGGAAAAGTATTTTAGCACTAACAACCTATTAAAAAGGATTATAAATTTAAAAAATGCATAAGTTAATTATACATCAGCCCAAAAATTTTGAAAGTAGATATTACAGAGCTTATAATTATTTTTTTGATGCATTAATTGAGCAAATTAAAAGTACTAATGATGTTATTGATAATAGATTTTTTAAATACGCTAATAGTAAATTTTATCCCGTACTCTTACAAAGCCAAGACACTTTTTTTGACAACACACATTTATATATGTTAGAATGTGAAATGATAATAGAAAACTATGATACAAAAGGTATCAAAGTTTTATCTATGTCTGATATTTTTACATCTTCAACATTATCATTACAAGATAATGTCTTATGTAACAAAATTTTAATCGCTCAGTTTAATAGAAACAATATTTTAAATAATTTGGAAAACAAAAATAATATTTACAAATATTCTCCATGGGTATATTTTCCTCAACTAACCTTAGATTACGACATTTACTATAAGAGAAGAAAAGAAAGATCAATCTTTACTGATAAGATGTATTTTAGAGGTAGTTGTTTAGAACATAGAAAAATTATATCATACTTATCTCCAGATCTATTTCATGGAGGAGAGCCTATAGGCGGTTTTGAAAGATACGTAGAAGAATTATTAGATTATAAAATAGGGGTATCGGTAGGAGGGAGAGGAGAATTTTGTTATAGAGATGTAGAGTATATGGCTATGGGTATACCTTTTATTAGGTTTAAATTTAATAATGAAATGGCAGCTCCTTTAATACCTAATGTGCATTATATTTCGGTGGATAGGCCTTCTGATATAGTATATGACCATGAATGTGGTCCAGATCATGCTAAACTTCTCGAAAAAAGATTCTTAGAAGTTAAAGATGATGTAGAGTTTTTAAATTTTATATCTAACAACGCAAGAAAATATTACGAACAGTACCTTAAATTAAACAATTGCGTACACCATACAATTAAATTACTAGAACTTGATAATTGGAGTTAAGCTGTTAATTAATTTATCGTTATGGATAAAATTAATGAAATTTTAAAACAAAAAGATGTTTCTGTGGATTCAGGAATGATTAATAATGAGCAGAGAACTTCTTTAGTAACGGCTTTAGTAGATGTATTAGAAAATAATTTAGAAGGTGATGTTGTAGAGTTAGGATGTTATGTAGGAGAGTCTTCAAAGTGGTTAAGAAGAACTTTAAATACATTTTACTCTGACAAGCAACTTTTTGTTTACGATTCTTTTGAAGGGCTACCTCCATTAAATGAATGTGAAAAAGATTGCGGATGGACACCGGGTACTTTAAAAACTACTAAAGAAGTTTTAGTGAAAAACTTTATTGACAATAATTTAGCCCCTCCTTATATCGTTAAAGGATGGTTTAAAGATATACCTCCAACCAAACTTCCAGAAAAAATTTGTTTTGCTTTTCTTGATGGTGACTTTTACGATTCTATTTATCAAAGTTTAGAAAAAGTATATGATAGAGTAGTAGATGGAGGTGTGATACTTTTTCATGATTATGGAAGATCTGATCTTCCAGGCGTTGAAAAGGCGGTAAAAGATTTTAAAGAGTTAAATAACTATGACTTTGTACCAGTTAAACTTTCTGAACAACTTTGGGGATTCAAAAAAGGTAAACTTCTTACCCCTCCAGAAAAGTTAAACCTGACAGTAGTTACTGGTATATGGAATTTAAGAAGAGATGAAGCTGGTGAAGGATTTAAGCGTCCATTTTCTCATTATGTAGATAAATTTACTGAGCTGTTACATACAGATGTAAACATGGTAATTTTTATTGAAAAGGAGAATGAACATTTAGTTTGGAAATATAGAAGTCCGCATAATACAAAAGTTTATATTAAAGAAGTATCGGAGTTTAAAAATAAGTTTGATGGGTATAATTATGTTCAAGAAATTAGAAATAACCCTAAGTGGTATTCAACAGTATCTTGGCTAAAAAATAGTACTCAAGCATCTTTAGAATTATACAATCCAATGGTGATGTCTAAGATGTTCATGCTACATGATGCATCTATATTTAACCCATTTAATACTGATCATTTTATATGGTTAGATGGAGGCATAACTAATACTGTACATCAAGGATACTTTACTAAAGATAACATATTAAAAAATATTATACCATATCTTTCAAAGTTCTTTTTTATATCATTTCCGTACCGAGCTGAAAATGAAGTTCATGGCTTCGATCATGGTACTATGAAAAATATTTGCGGTTGTGATCAAATAGAGTATGTCTGTAGAGCAGGTTTGTTCGGAGGGCATAAAGACTATATAAGAAAGGCTAATTCAACATATTATAGATTACTAATGGATACCCTTAGCCAAGGCTTAATGGGTACTGAAGAAAGTATATTTACTATAATGGCTTATAAAGAACCTAAAGTATACCAAAGACATATGATAGAGTCTAATGGTCTTATAAGTTCTTTTGCAGAGAAATTAAAAAATAATAATATAGAAATTATAGAAAATAAAGAACCATCGGTAGCAGTATACGTTATTTCTTTTAACTCTCCAAAACAATTCATGGCAATAGCCGAGTCGTGGCAGACAAATAGTAAGTTTATAGGTAATACTGCTAATTATTTGCTTGATAATAGTACTGATGAATCAACTTTAAGTCTGTATAAAGATCTCTGTAAAACCTATAACTTTGAGCATATTAAGAAAGACAATCTAGGAATTTGCGGAGGTAGGCAATGGGTAGCAGAACATTTTGATACTACTGATCATGACTATTATATATTCTTAGAAGATGATATGCTTTTAAACGAACCTAATAAAGATGTATGTGTAAATAGCTTTGTTAAATATGTACCTGATTTGTATGACAATTTAGTTCAAATAATGGAAAAAGAAAAGTATGATTTTCTTAAATTATCATTTACGGAGTTTTATGGTGATAATAAAACTCAGTGGGCTTGGTATAATGTTCCGCAAAGTCTGAGAGAAGAAATATGGCCTAATAAAAGTCAACTTCCAAAGATGGGGTTAGATCCAAATGCTCCTTTAACTAAATTTAAACATATCAAAAATTTAAATGGGGTAAGTTATGCTGAAGGAGAAATTTATTATTGCAATTGGCCTCAGATTGTCTCTAAGAAAGGAAACAAAAAAATGTTTTTAGATACTACCTGGGGGCATCCTTTTGAACAGACATGGATGTCTCACATGTTTCAATTAACAATGCAAAATAAATTATTTCCTGCTATACTATTAGCATCTCCTATCAACCATAATAGATTTGATCATTACGGTAAAGGGTTGAGAAAAGAATCTTAATACTATTTTTTATGGCTAATATATCAATATACGGATCTCATAATTCAACCATAGCTGTTGAAGACAAAGGAGAAATTATAACAGTAATTGAGGTTGAAAGATTTGTAGGCTACAAAAACGGTAGTTTAGCTCAATATAAACTTATAAAGTATGAAACGATAGATTGTATTAAACAAACTATTGAAGACATTTTAAAATTTATAGAAAAACATTATAACATCTCAACATACGACACTTGTTTTTATATGAATTCTGATGTTATAATGGATTCTAACTACCATAAGGTCCAGCACTTTATACCCGCTAAAGAATATAAATCTTTTAGACATCACGCTTCTCATGCCGCAGGCTCTTTTTATCAATCTCCTTATAAAGAAGCGTTAGCATTTTCATTTGACGGAGGAGGAGATGATGGAGATTTTAATATCTTCCATTGCATTAGAGGACAAGAACCAACTCTATTAGAACGAGTTTATAACCCAGTTAGATCTGAGCCTAATTCTTTAGTCGAATATGATTTAGGGTTTGCTTACATGTCATTTGCAGAACTGTTAGGCGATATAAAACATGAAAATTTAGGCGACGGTAACTTAGTATACCCAGGTAAGATAATGGGATTGGCATCATTTGGTAAAGTAAGACAAGATTGGTATCAACCTATTATGGACTATTATAAAAGTGATCCACAAGGACCTACATATGCAAATAAATTTAATCTAATGTTTAAAAGAATGGGATTAGATTTAACGTGTACTTATAATAGTGTCGACAAGAGACTTACCGGAGAGTTAGCATATGATTTAGCTGCAACATCTCAAAGAGTTTTTGAAGATTGTTTTATTGAAGTAGCTAAGTCCTATTTTATCAAATACCCTGACTTACCAATAATTATAACTGGAGGGTGTGGTCTAAATATTATTCTTAATACCAGAATCAAAGAAGAATTTAAGAGAGATGTATTCGTTGGACCAATTCCTAACGATTGCGGTTTGGCTGTAGGAATGTTATTGAACTATTTAAAGCCAGATAAGCCAGTAGATATAACCTATGCAGGCCTTCCTTTATTAGATCTTGATGTGTTTAATCATTATTATCAAGATGCATCATGGAGTAAAAACAATTTAAACTTAGAAGATTTAGTAAAAGATTTAGCAAATAATAATATTGTAGGAGTGGTAAGAGGTAATTCAGAACATGGAGCTAGAGCATTAGGTAATAGAAGTATAATTTGTAGCCCATTTGGTAAAGAAATGAAAGATGCATTGAATGAAAAGGTTAAGCATAGAGAGTGGTATAGACCTTTTGCTCCAGTAGTAAGGTTAGAAGATGTTAGTAAGTACTTTGAATGGGAAGGTGAAAGTAGATGGATGAGTTTTTGTCCTAAAGTCAAAGAAGAATGGAGAGAGAAGTTAGCAGCTATTACTCACGTAGATAATACCGCTAGAGTGCAAACAGTTACAGAATCTCAAAACAAATGGTTGTATGATCTACTAACTGCATTTGAAAAAGAAACAGGAGTTGGAGTACTTCTTAATACGTCTTTTAATGTTAATGGTAAACCTATCTTATCATCTTTGAGAGAAGCCTTTAAAGTATTTTCAGATTCTAGAATGGACGGGTTAATAATAAATGAAAAGTATGTCACAAAAGTTAGTAAAAAGAAAAAATAAAAGATTATATATTATATGCCTAAAAAAGTTTCTCCTAATTTAAAAGAATTCCACGAAGAGTTTTCTGATGTAGTAGAATATATTGCTACATATGGATTAGATTCTTTAACTGATCAAGAAAGAGTTTACGCTAAAAAATTAGCAGTAATTTGCTCAGAATACGTAGAGGTGTTTGAAGAAGAGAGTGTAGAAGAATTGACCGATGAAGAGGAAGAATAGGAACTATTGTATAATATGGAATGGGTAAAGCAGGTTATAGATCTCCTCTAATTGTTACTCCTAATAAATGGCTTGGTAGCGATGAGATAGGTTTGTGGGAGTACGGTAACTATAGGCATTGTTACCTTACTATTAGGCGTTTAGATAATGGTAAGTATAAGCCTGCTATCGGAGCATGTAACGATATTCCTTATCCTGGATATGATCTTCCTAAATGCGGTTACTTCGAGTACAATACTCTAGAAGAAGCTAAGAAACATTTGTTCGAGTATGTAGATTATATCCGAGATGTACATGACGATAGAGCTAAACTTGAACTTCAACAAAGTCTTCATATAATGAGACCAGACATTTTTCCAGCCGTATGAAAGAATTCACTGTAGCAATTATTATAGTTTTAGTTGTTCTAGCTATTGTTTTTGGACCATTTGCATTAATTTGGTCTTTAAATGCGCTATTTCCTTCTCTAGCTATTCCATACACGTTAAAGACATGGGCAGCGAGTGCATTTTTTTGCATGTTATTTGGAGCAAAATCTTCGTATCTTCAGGTTAAAGGGTAAAATCTTTAATTCTGACAACTTGTGGGTCGGTGACCACCGCAATAAAAACGGGCCGGTAATTTTTGTGTTGATAGTAACGGAACTATTATAAAATATAACTATGAGCCCTAATCTAGAAGAACAGTTAGTCAAAAAGTATCCAACCATTCTTCAAAAATATAACTTGCCGAAAGAAGCGTCTACCATGTACTGGGGCTTTGAGTGCAATGATGGATGGTATGATATTATCGATACCCTTCTGACTGCCTTATCTGAGCTATATTGCACAGGTGTATTTTTTGATGGTAAAAGTGTCAGTCTTGAACCTCCGAAGGTTATTGCTAACCAAGTTAAAGAGAAGTTTGGTACTCTCCGGTTTTATTATTGTCTTGAATTTCCTCAGCAGTACCATGATCTTTTGACTCAGTATTTGAATACCGATCAAGAGCGTATTATTGAAAGTTGGGCTAACGGGTATAGAGATTACGTCGATGGTATAATTCATTATGCAGAGGTACTTTCTTCTCGTACCTGTGAAGTATCTGGAATGAAGGGTATTTATCATCGTTCAGAAAGCGGATGGGTTAAGGTGCTTAATCCTGAAATCGCTCAAAAACTCTTACACTATAAGGATCGTAACTTTAAGCCTATTAATCAACATGAAATTGGTAATTAATAAAAAGCATCAAAAGGAGATTGCTAAGTTTAAAAAGCTTATTCAAAAGCATAGAGATGAAGAAGATAAGCTATTTGACAGTTTAATTGCATCTATGCAATTAGATGATAAACAGCTTGATTTTATGTGGGATCATATCTATAATGATACTAGCTTCAACATTGAATACGAAAAATAATTTATGGATGTAAAACTTACTCTCGATGAAGAGATGCTTGACGGTGTAATTGTTTCTGCTCTTACAGAAGCTATTAACATTAATGAAGAGCAGCTTAAACGCTTAAAGAAAAAGAAGAAGCTTGTACCTCATGAAAAGGAAGATCTGGCTGATTGCATCTATACTTTAGATGCTTTGAAGAGGACGAGATATTATTACGGCGGTGAAAAGTATGCTTGTTAAACTTATTTGTAATGGTAAACTTAACTGGTTTACCTTCACTTAATAGTTTACCTTTAACGGAACTGTACCATAATATTACATAAATGAAAACAAAATTTATGTTTGAATGGTGTAAGAACTGTAAGTTCGTTGGCACTTGTTATGAGTATGATGAAGATACTGAAATTGTAGG
>JACCDP010856218.1_pt1 | contig 15993 bp, 17 predicted proteins | sample 7445841 | NCBI WGS metagenome assembly JACCDP01 (sample SAMN15323441, study PRJNA562643) | freshwater metagenome | isolation source: river surface water | place: USA:Blue River Watershed | collected 2017-08-17 | reverse complement strand
CGAGGCCGAGGGCGCGCGCCAGGGCACAAGCACCGAGGAGGTTCAGGGCGTTGTGATCGCCGGGCAAGGGCAGGGGAAGCTCGGTGCCGTCTAAATCTAAGCCTTGAAGGGAAAGCTTTGTTCCCGTCGAGTCGAGCGTACCTCGGAGCACCTGAGCCTCACGCCCTTTCGGAGCGGGAGCACCCAGAAGCGAGAAGTAAACTCTTTGGCCTTTTGGAGCTTCCTGGCAAAGCGCATGAAGCCAAGGATCATCGAGTGAGACGGCCGTAATCCCCCCGCGTGAATCGATTTCCTGAAGCGCGAGCGTTTCCTCGCGGGCTACCGTGGGAAGGTCAATGAGCTTTTCCAAGTGCTCGGGTGCGATGGGAGTCAGAATGCCGGCATCGGCTTGGACGAGCTCGAGGTGCTGGGCCATGGCGCCAATCTCGTCGATGCCGACTTCCACCACAGCGGCACGGTGAACGGCCGGGTCGATCTCAAGAAGGGTCATCGGAATTCCAACAAAGCCATTCTGACTTCCACTGGTTCGAAGGACTTCCTGGAATTTTCCTCGAAGAAGTGCGGAGAAAATTTCTTTCGTGGTGGTTTTTCCGACGCTGCCAGCGATGAGAACGACTGGGCCTGAAAAGCGGTGGCGCCATTCGTGACCGAGTTTTCGGAATGCTTGAAGGGTATCAGGAACTTCAAAAAAGGCGGCCTTCGCGGAAGGCGGTAATTTCTCGCGTGTGCCTGTGCGCGCGAGGATTCCACCGGCGCCTTGAGTGATAGCGGCTTCGATGAAATCGTGTCCGTCGAATTTTTCGCCGGGGATTGCGATGAATAAACAACCGGGGCGAATTTTTCTCGAATCGGTTGTCCAGCCGGAGAAAAGGGTGGGGCCGGTCGTGGGTTCGGGAAGGTTCAGGGCCTGGGCCACGAAATCGCGCTGCATAGGAGCCCTAGGTTACCACGTTCCCTTGCGCAGGGCACAGCACCACGTCATTCTGAAACCATGGCAAAGCAGGGGTGTCGTTTGTGGTTCATCGGTTTTGCGGGGGCGCTGTTTGGACTTTCTTCGGGAAGCCCGGGGGCACAAGCCGCTCCGATTCGGGTGGTCGCCTCGACGCAAAGCCTCGTGGAACTCGTCCAGATTGTGGGTGGCCCCGATGTCGTGGTTCAAGGGGTGCTTCAACAGGGGGAAAACCCTCACGCCCTCTCGCCTAGGCTCGTTCCGGGGGCGCGCGGCCAGTGGACCGAAATGAGCTGGGTAGTCCGAAATGGACTCGGGCTTGAGGATGCTTGGCTCGGGCCATTGCAAGCGGCTCAGGCCGATCCGGCGCTTCGAAAAGGGGGCGTGAAGGACTGGGATGCCTCCCGAAGCGCGAACCTCCTAGCTCCGCCCGCAGGTGGCCCGAGGCTCGGTGAAAATCATCCCACCTCGAATCCCCATTTTCTGCTCGACCCAAGGAACGGAATTCGAGTCGCGGAAGCTCTGGTGAAAGCACTCTCCCAGGCGGACCCCGCGCATGCGGCAGGATACGCGGCGCGCTTTCAGGAGTTTCGGAAAAAGCGCGAAGCGCAGATTCAAAATTGGCAAAAGCGTCTAAAAAGCTGGAACGGCAAAGTAGCCGTCACCGATCACGCCCACCTCACTTACCTTTGGTCGTGGCTTGGGGTTTCTGCCGAGGCCACTCTGGAAATCGCTCCTGGTCATCCCGCTACGCCCGAGCATCTGGAAAAACTCGTTCAGGAAATGAAAAGCCGTCAGGTGAAAGTTTTCTTCCTGCAATCGGGAAGCCCCGAAGGCCTTGCGCGTGCCATCACGCGACGGACCCGGGCCAAGGCCACGAGCATCGACCCCTCGGGCCAAGAAAGTCAGTGGGATCGCTTGATCGAAATTTTGGCTAAATCTCCCTAAGGCGAAAGCGAGACCAGACCTAGTTTCGTGGCGAAAGGTCCACTCCTTCGGCTCCGACCTGTCCCGCTAGCTTTTGGAGATCGACCGGGAAGATTTGATTCAATAGAATTCGCGGAGCGAGGCGGGAAAGGACCCGAGCGCGGGCACTTCGGGTTCGTGCTTTGAGTTGCCCGGTCACAGTATTCTTCTCGCGCCCTTCGGCTCCTAAGCCTTCCGGCTGGATTTCTACGGTCCAGCGAACGTCCGAGAAGAGCGCCGCGATCTTTCCTTTGGAGTCCGACTCAAGCCGAGCCTTCAGAAAGAGTGGTTCGGTTGAGATTTGTTCCAGTCGAATTTGCAGCTCAAACCGCTTCCATTTTTGTCCGCGCGGATCGACCTGAAGCGAAACGAGAGATCCCGTCTGAAGCGGAGAGGTCGAAGCTTTTGCGTCTGTCGCGTCGTGGTGCCAAGCGGGCCAGTGAGCTTCATTGAAAAGACTCCGACTCAAAGTTCGGAGGGGGAGTTCGCTTTCCACCCGCCTCTCGAAGGTCACTTCAAAGTCTGGCCCCTGGGCCAGAAGCCCGAGCACTGTGGCAGAAGCCGCACTCATCAGGAGCAAAATCAGCAGGAAACGCTTCATGGTGAAGCCCGTTGTAGCACGGAGCTGTGGTAGGTTCATGAGAAGTGACACGCGATCATTCCCCTTTAGAAGGTAAAGCCACTTCCGCTTGGGCGGGGCTGGAACCCCTGGTTCTGCACTCTCGGAGCAGTGGAGCTGACCCGGATCTTTGGGTGGTGGCAAAGCCCGCGGGTTGGCGCGTAATACCCGGTCGCGATAGCGAAGCTCAAAAATCGGGCGACCCGGTCCCGGTTCTTCAAGCTTGGGGAGAGAAGAGTCTCGGGCAAAAGCTTTGGGTGGTTCACCGGATCGATCAGGGAACCAGTGGCATTGTGGTTTTTGCACGGACTGCCAGTGCCCATTCCCGGACCTGTCAGGCATTTGAACAAAGAAAAGTGAAAAAAGAATATGAGCTTCTGGCGCAAGGGGCCCCTGGAGTCCCGGTCCTGAAGCTTGACTCGCCGATCGAGGACAAACCCAGCCTCACTCAAGTCGAACGGAAAGTTCAATTTCAGGGAGCGTTTCTGGGTCGAGCCCGCATTGTCACGGGCAGGCGGCATCAAATTCGGATCCATTTGTCTCAGGCCGGGTTTCCACTTTTAGGTGACGTTCGCTATGGAGGCCCGTCTGTTTTTGGCCTTCTTTCGAGTGCAGAACTGTCCATTCCTCGGCCCGCTCTTCATGCATCGCGTTTGGAACTGCCCGGGGGAGTGGGGAATTTCGAAGCCCCTTGGCCCGCTGATTTTTCCGCCTGGGTGGACGCTCTTCGCGGGGCAGGTGCCTCATGACCCCGATTTCAAATCAAGTCCGTGGCGCCAGGGAGCACTTGCAAAGTGCTTGGGACCTCCGAGAACGGTTACAGGCATTTGATAACAACCAGGCAGTTCGCGTCTTTCACGGTCCCGGGGAAGGCCTGGGTGAGTGGGCTTGGCTTGCCATCGACTGCCTGGGTGAGTTTGCTTGGGTGACCGAGTGGGAGCCTGAAAAAGGGCGATCTTCTGGAATTACCTCGCGCACGCGAGAGGAAGTGGCGAGTTTCCTGAAAGAAAAAGGCGTTCAGGGCGGTGTTTGGCTAGGACGTCCCCATGGCGACCTGCCCAACTTCCCTGAAATTTTTTTCGGAGAAGTTCCTTCCGAGGAATTTGAGATTCAAGAGGAAGGACTCAAGATCGGGATTCGCTTCAGGGAAACTCGCCATCCTGGGCTTTTCTTGGATCACCTGCCGCTCAGGCGGTGGCTGAAAAAGAATATGAAGAGCAAGCGAGTGCTGAATACGTTTGCTTACACGGGGAGCTTGTCGCTTGCGGCAGGAGCTGGGGGAGCCGCTTCGGTGACAACTCTGGACTTGTCCAAGCCAACCATTCGCTGGGCTGAAGACAACTGGAAAAGAAATCGGTTTGAGAGCTCGGAAGTACGCTTCATTTACGGCGATGTCTTTGAGTGGCTCCCGCGCTTGAAGCGCGAGGGAAAAACTTTTGATTGTGTGATTTCAGATCCCCCTTCGTTTTCGCGGGGGAAGAAGGGGAATTTCTCCACCTCGAAAGATCTCGCGAAACTTCACGCTTTGCTTTTTGAGGTGCTTGAGCCCGGAGGTTGGATCGTTTCTTCCATCAATTCCGCTCAGGTTCCTTACGCGAAAATGGAAGCCCAGATCGTCGCCGCAGCTCGTGCCCAAGGGCGAAGGCTTCGCGTGGTCGAGAAGATTGACCTGCCGGATACCTTTCCGACTCGCGACGGAGATTTTGAAGCGCGCTACTTAAAGGGCGTGATCGCGCGGGTCGACTAGAAGTCTTTCCGTCTGCCCCAGAGTTGAACGGGCGGATCCGGGTAGATCTGATCACCGCGAGCATCTAGCACATAGCCTAAGCGGTCATAGAAACCGTAGAGGTGCGGCAGCCCTGCTCGGACGCGGATGCAGAAGCCCTTGGCTCCGTTTTCTTGGGCGTACCCTTCAGCAAATTGAACGAGTTGTCGACCTAAGCCCATTCCATGGGTTTTTGGATGGGTGGCGAGCATCCGGAATTCCCAGAAATCCTTTTCCCAAGTTCCGCAGAGAGGACTTTCCGGGGGAAGAAGAATGATCGTCCCGACGACTTCACCTTCTAGCTCGGCTACGAGGATTGTTCCGTTTTTCGACCATTTGTCGAAATCGCGCAGATCCTTTTCGCGAGCCTCTCCGACGTTAAATTCCGGGCCGATCTTCGCGTACTGGGTTTTGAATCCGAGCACGGCGACTTCGCCCACTTGAAAAGCGTCTGTCGGAGTCGCCGGTCTGAACTGGGGACTGGCTGGTCGATGCATTTAATTCAACTTCTTTTTTGAGTTAATTCCTTAGATTTGCCTCTCGAGAGAACTCATTCGTAATCTTATTATTCGTAATCTCTGAGAACTGGCACACATGAAAAATCCGGCTGTGTTGGGTTCCATTTCTATCTTTAAATTCAATCTTGCCCACCACATGTCCCGAGAACATACCGTTTAGCCTTTTCCAGTAAGCATTCAGTGGAATAAGAGTGATTCCCGAGGCTCTGTATGGCTTCAGGTATACGGGAGAGTTATTCAGGGTCACGGAAATTCCGTGCATTTCGTCTCCTTCAATCTCGAGGTCGTCATGTGAGGCTCCTGGTAAGGTGGGTGACGCCAGGAACTTCATTTGCGGCATTTTGAGATCGCTTCCCAGGAGGGACTCCAAGTCGGGGAGGTTGGGTTTTTTGTCGGGATGAGGAAGTTGGCAAGCTTCGAGAGAGGATTCAACCTGGCACCTCCTGTGTGAGTCCGCGAGAAGCAACAAATAAGCCCTCAGTTTGGAGATAGCTGATTGGATGTCGACCAATTGCCCCGCGCTCAGCTTGGAAGAACCGGGGTGCGTCTTGTTTGCGACTGCCTTGAGAAGCGGCAATTTCGCCGACAGATCTTTGTATTCATCGGCGATTTCCTCCAGGCCGGTTTGCTGCTCTTGTGTCCAGAGTTGCTCAGTCTTTTTGTATCCAAAAGGCATCTCAACTACCGTGTAACCAGTGGGGGCCGCGTTCTCGAAGTTGAAGCTTTTCATGGTCTCTGCAATTCTCTCCTCGATTCGCGATAGACCATTTTGGGAGGAAGATTCGAGAGCCGAAGTGAGTCCGCCGATACTTCCAATGCCATTACCTCCATTTGAAAAAGCGCGAACTTCGATGAAACCCGTGTTTTTTCGGGCTTTCATCATCTCTTCGAATTTGGATTTCACAGAACCGCCGATTTCAAATTTCTTGATAGTGACCTTTCCTCCGGCACTGGAGCCGCTTTCGGTCGTTGATTTCTCCTCGTCGGTCAGGTTCGTGAGGGTGATTAAAACTGTGATATTCGAGCCTTGGTGCTGGGCCGTGACCAGCCAGCTTCCGCAGGTCCGTTCGAATTCGGAAAAATTTCCGGTATCGAGGAGTTTTTGTGCCCATGGGAGAAGAGTGGGGTTCTCGAGACCGATCCGTCCATAATTGGCGTGTCCGCGGATGACTAAAGTCACAGAATCTCGCGAGAACATGGATTGGGTCTTCCACTTTTCATCAAAGCCACCATTCATAAAAAGAACGTTGGCTTCGATTCGGCGATCATATTCCAAGGTGTTCATCAATTCCTTGAAATCGTGAACGACGAATGACTCCACTTTAGAGTCCAATGCGCCTCCTTCGAAAGTACGTTTTTGAAAGCTAACACACGGTATTCGGGGTGTAGCCAGCGCGTTCGGAGAGAAGCCTGTGCCAAGGTTGAAAACCGTTTTCGGGTGATACCGATAAAAATACGGATCTTGATCTTGAGCTGAAGCAGCTTTTGGAAAGGACTGAAGGCACAGGACGAACGCGAGGGCAGTGGGAATGAGTCGTTTATCGGAAATCATTGGGTACTCCTAATTGGATCAAGCGACTTAGAAATTCTTCCCAAGCCGAGCTGCTGTACGGTGACTCGCTGAGACGGTCTTGCGCATCTATGAGTTCAGAATAAAAAGTCTCGTTAGGCCAAACTTTTAGTGGTCGATTTGGGTTTATTTGAAGTTTTCGACAGTAGTATCGAGAGAATTTTCCCTGTCGAAATTCTAGAGCTCGATCGACCTCGAGTGGCGAATTTCCAATTGGCCCCATTGAAAGTTTCGCAAATTCAAATCGCGGTGCGGTTTTTCCTGTGGGGGTTCGATAGGAAGCTTCTTGTTGGAGGATCGAGATCCAGATGGATTCAAATTCCTTTAGTTTCTCGGGGGAATTTTTTAGCTTCATCAGGTACTGCAAGTCGCTCCGGGCGAGGGAGGGATTCACTTCAGCATTGGAAGGATGTTCGCACGTGAATGGCACGTACTGAACTTGGTAGAGCATCCTGAACTTCTGATAAAGGGATGCAAAAGCATCGAAATCGAGATCGATTTTTTTGAACAGGGGGTTCGGGAAGCTGTCCTGAATGAACTCGTAAGGCAATGCGTAGTAGCCCGGATGATTTTCGTTCAAGAGGGTTTGCTGTTTGAATTTTCCAATGCCCGGGTTTTTGCGGTCGGATCGCTCTTGTTGCGCTTCGTCAGAGTCTGAAATGGCGGTGCGATCGTTATGGGAGTTTCGGATGAAGAGGGCTCCGGTTCCACCAAGATCCTTGTAATAGGAATCGTCAAATCCCAAAACTGCTACCGCATGGTTATTTTCTATCTCTGAAAGTAGTCTTTTGATGCATTTTTCGACTTCTGCTCGATTGTAGGCTTTTTCAAGATCGCCCGTCCTTCCGTTCAATTTAAGGCAGTAAAATGCATCACTGTTTAATGAAAGTGTAATCGCACTCCCTTTTTCGACCAGGGCTTTCAAGGTTCCTAAGTCTGCGCTATTGGAGTACTTAGTTTTTCCGAAGGTGAGAGAATAGATCTCCTCGCTGAATCCTAATTTTTTAGCGTTCAACCAAATGCTCGGTATTGTGGCGATTTGGCTGGGATTGGGTCTCATTCCCGTTAAATCAACGTTGAGTCCTTCGCCGTCTTCAGGAAACATATAGTTTGGGACAATCGGTCCGGCTGCCTCGAGAAGCTTGAGGTCTTCCTCTTTGAGGTCCAGCCCTAAGTTGCTCAGGAGTTTTCTGCTTTTAGGTTCGTTTTGTTTTCCTCTTAATTCCCCTAAACGGACTCTCCAGTTATAGGCATGTCGATAGAAAGTGCTCAGGCGAACGTCGAGCCTTCGGAACGAAAAAGCGCTTTCAAGTGCTGCAATGTCTGCATCTGCAGCACAGGAACCCACGTTTCCTTGTGTCATTCCATATACTCGGGGGTGCGGGTTGACACGGTAATGAGAATGCCCCTTCGGCTTCAGATGCAGTCCAGGCGCTGAGTTTGAAGGATCGCCTCCGAGTAAAACTGAGAAAGAGGCATCAGTATTTCGTTTGATCGGCTTTTCCTGCGCTGCATGCAGCGATGGCATCAGACCCATCATCAGGGTTACTGAAATAGGGGTAATGAATCGGTGATAATGCTTTGTCATATTGCCTGCGAATGGGGCGACTTTGATGCCAGCTCGCGTACTGACGTGATGGATGACTGTAGGTCGAGGTAGGTCTCTGGGTGAGTTTCATGGAGCTGCAGAAGCAGGCTTCGGAGTTTGTTTATGCGCTCCTCATAAGCACGATTAAAAGCAGCGATAGCTAGTGCGCGGCGAGTCTCCGATTCTTCCAGGATCTTGACCTGCTCCCGCGGTGAGCACCCGTTTTCCAGACACGCCCGGTAGTTTGCGCGATGTTGGTTTAATAGCTGGGGGAGTAATAGGACGAGCTCCTCTTTTTGTTCGTTAGCAAAGTCCGCCACCGAATCCACGAGTTTCCGGACGGACTCGTTGCAGGTCTTTTCATGGGTGACCCAGTACGCGCTATCCACGGGGTATAAGAGATTAGCGAGGATCATATCGTGCAGAGCGATTGTCGACCGGTCCTTTAAGCGGTGAATTTGGGATAAATCCTTTGGAGTGAGTGGCACATCTTTAAGGACTCTCGCCCAATAAGGCATTTGAATGAGAGTTGCTTGGACCTCTCCGAAGTACTTTCGAACAGCCTCTCGGCACTCTTGGGTCAAGACGGCGGGCCCTGATTGAGGGCGGACCTTTGTCTCCTCATCGTTGGTGCGCTGCGAGTGGTGGCGAAGCTCATGAGCAAGGGTGCCGGTACTCGCGTATATGTCGACAGCAATTAGGCGACGGTCTGCAAAGTAGACGCCCGCGATGGGTTGTAGTGATTGAGTTAGGAATGCGATGGTGGTGCCGTTTGTTTCCAGAGATGTCGTGTTTTCGCGTTGAATCACGAAATTCCAGAAGCTTTTTTGGAGGAGTAGAAAGCCACTGTCGAAGGCTTTATCCTCAAATGCCTGCTCGAGGATCGAATTTGCGACGCTTTCTGGGATTTTTTCGGAAAACGCCAGATAGGAAAAGTTACCTCGAGAGACTTCTTTGAGTCCGACGCCTTTTTGCAGCCAAGGGTGAATCGACTTAAGGATCTCTGGTGCTGTCAAATGTTCGGGGCGACTGCTTGGAGGAGCGAGGACGTCGGACCTGCTCGAAAGGAATTGCAAGTTTTCGTAAATTTCTTCGAATGATCCTGCAGGTGAAGCTAGGAAATTTTCGGAAGTGACTTTCGCTTTTTCGTGTCCGCACGAAGTGGTCAGTAGTGAGATCATGAGAATAAATAGAATTTTTTGCATTCGTTATTTTCCCGATGTTTTTACGATTGAGAATGAGATCCCACCGCTTGGACTTGTGAAGGCGGTACCTTTGTATTTAACGGGAGTTGTTAGATCGAGATTTGGTTTTTCGAGAGTATTGAAGAAAGTCGCTAAATCGAGATTGCTTCTGCAGGATTTAAAATTTTTATCAAGTATTGAAACAATAAATCGTGAGCTCTCTTTGGATAGGCTTTCTGCGGCCCCTTTGCTTTGTCGGAACCATGACTCCAGTGTTTCTGGTCCTGCGCCACTCCAGTTTTGCTGTTTTCGGTAAAGTGATGCTTTGTTCTTGATTAGGCCGTCTTGTAAGTTTCTGGATTGTTGAATGGATTCCCGTTCTTCAGCGATGCTTGCCAAAAATTTTGCGTATGCATTCGCAGTTCTCAGAAGCTTGGATAAGTCCAAGATGTTTCGTTCCAAGAAGTCCTGGATAGGTTGATGAAGCTCCTGAGTTAGATCCAAGATGCAGAGATGGATCAGATCTTTGTTAGGTGCCGAGATGGGAATCTCTGTCGCATGGTTTCGAGTGATCGAGATCATCTCTTCGAGGAGATTCGCGGCAAGCCCTTCGTGGGCTTCTGTCGAGGAGGCTACTTTTTCGAATCCTTGAGAAGGGAAGGAGAAGATGGCCAGGAGTGCGATTAGAAGTGTTTTGAACGGATAGTGTTTCTTTGTCATAGTTTCCTCTGAACTGATATTTGGATTCCCCCTGTGGGAGTCTGTGAAACCTTTCCGGCGTATCGGTGTGCCGGCTTCTTACTCTCTGGAAGCTTTGAGATTTCTGGGCGTAGGTGACTGATCAAGTCAACGCGGCGACATTCCAGGAGGTTCTCGTTGAGTTCGCTCTGCATAAATTCTTCAAGTGTAAATTGATTAGGATCCGCTCGTAGCCCTGGCCATCGGCTTTCTTTGCGGAGGCGGCTAATTTCTTTTTGGACAAGGTCGAGGGTTCCAAATCCATTGGATTCGATAGCAGAATTGTCGGAATGAACTGCGGCTAGGAATGTTGCGAAGTCCTCGAGTGCTCCCTCGATTTCGCTGGTTTGTAGTGGGCGTTTGAAGTGCGAGTTTTTAGTCCAGTCCGGATCCTGAAGTTCCCGGAGGTAGGCGCCGGAATATTCTAAAAATACGACGTTGGCGCAGGCCCGCTGAAGAGGTGTTGATGGGCTGGGGCCCTCAATACGGATGTAGGTGCTCTTCAACGCTTCCTTTAGGAGGCTGAGTGTGAACGCGATCGAGTCTTCCTGCGCCGACTGTTGAGAGGAGCAGAAAGCCGAGGTCCAAGATAGAGCCGCTACAGCCAGCAGAAGCCTGGGGAACAGGTTTTTTTTTCCAGTGCGTTGGAAGTCCTCGTGCATGACCGGGAGCGTCAGCAAGAGTCGGGCCAACCGGGTTTTTTTGAAAAAATTACGTCGGGGCCAAATAATGGAGTCTCATCAGCGAAAGTAAACCCCATGTAAAATCACTTTGTAGTGATTCACCTACAAATGCAGAGGCGGGTGTAGGCGATTGCCCACAGTCGTCGCCGAATGAATGGCCTCAGTCGGCCTATCGACTGCTACCCCAACCACCTTTCCCACTCAGTGGGTGCGGCATCGGTGTAGGCGACTTCTTCGCCCCCCATGGGGTGAGGAAAGCGAAGTTCACAAGAGTGCAGCGCGGGTCCCTGAGGTTTGTGACCGCCCCAGTTTGCGGCGCTTGGGCCACCGTATTTCAAGTCGCCGAGAAGCGGGAGTTTCTCAGCAGCCGCTTGAACGCGGATTTGGTGCGATCGCCCCGTGTCGAGGACGAATTCCGCCAAAGTCAGCTCTGCGCCTGGGCGGCCGGCGATTCGTAGAGGACGCACTCCCAAGCGAGCTTCTTTCACTCCGCGCCCCGAGCTGCCTCGCAGCACTCTGACTAAGTTCGTGCGTTCGTCTTTTTGCAGAAAGTGGCGCCAATCAGCGGGAGCCTCTAAGCGACCGCAGAGCAGGGCTTGATAGGTCCGAACGAGTTCCCCTCTTTGTAGGCTCAGAGTCAGGCGCTGGGCCGCTTTGGAGCGTTTTGCGACGACCATCAGGCCGCTGGTATTCCGGTCCAAGCGGTGAACCAAGCCCACATAAGGGCGTCCAAACCGGGCCCTGAGCCAGTCCACCAGATTGTCGTCTCCGGTGTGCTCGCCTTGGCTTAAAAGCCCAGCGGGCTTCGATAAGACAACCAGATGCTGGTCTTCAAAAAGGATTCGGGGCTCTTGAGAAAGCTTCACAACGGTTTCGGGTCTTACCAGAAAAAGACGACTTAATCAGGCGCCTTTTCCGGGGCTTTTCTTTTTCAAAGCCGAGCCCTGTGCTACCCCAAGAAGGGTGAAGAGCTACCACGAGTTGCTGCGGAAGATTTTGGAAGAAGGGGTCGAGAAGTCCGATCGCACGGGAACGGGCACGAAGAGCCTTTTTGGCCATCAGTTGCGCTTCGACCTGAGTCAAGGGTTCCCCTTGGTGACGACGAAAAAGGTGCACCTCCGGAGCATCGTCGTGGAGCTTCTGTGGTTCTTGCGGGGCGATACCAATATCGGCTGGCTCAAGCAAAATGGGGTCAGCATCTGGGATGAATGGGCCGACGCGGAAGGGAACCTGGGGCCGGTTTACGGCGCCCAGTGGCGCTCCTGGAAAGCGGCCGACGGGCGCGTGATCGACCAAATTTCCCAAGTTCTCGAGCAGATCAAGAAAACCCCGGATTCCCGGCGAATGATCGTCAGCGCTTGGAACGTGGGTGAGCTGGACCGAATGGCTCTGATGCCTTGCCACACGCTGTTTCAATTCTATGTGGCGAATGGAAAATTGTCCTGTCAGCTCTATCAGCGATCGGCCGATGTTTTCTTGGGTGTGCCGTTCAATATCGCGAGCTACGCCCTATTGGTCCTGATGATGGCTCAGGTGACGGGGCTTCAGCCGGGTGACTTTGTTCACACCTTTGGCGATGCGCACTTGTACTTGAATCACTTGGAGCAGGCTAACCTGCAGCTTTCTCGAGAGCCGCGTCCGCTGCCCCGGATGAAGCTGAATCCTGACGTGAAGTCCTTGTTCGATTTCAAGTACGAGGATTTCCAGCTCGAAGGTTACGACCCTCATCCGGCCATCAAGGCGCCGGTTGCGGTTTGAGCCGGAAGACGAGGGCGTCCACGTGAAACCTAGGCTTGAGTCGGCTTTTTCGCCGCAAAACCCCCGAGTCTCTGCCATTGCAGCCCTGAGTCGGAACCGGGTGATTGGGAAGAACAACCAGCTCCCTTGGGATTTGCCCGAGGATCTGGCCTACTTTAAACGCATGACCTTGGGGAAGCCCATCATCTCGGGGCGAAAAAACTTTGAGGCCATGGGCCGGGTTTTACCAAAGCGCTTGAATATCATTGTGACCCGTCAGCCGGACTATTCGGTGCCGGGCGCGGTGGTCGTAGCGACACTCGAATTGGCTCTTCAGGCGGCACGTGCCGAGGCCCTGAAAACCGGAGTCGACGAGATATTCATCATCGGGGGTGGAGAAATCTACTCGATGGCTCTGCCTGTGACCGATCGCTTGTATCTGACTTGGATTGACCGCGAAGTGGAAGGGGATGTTTACTTCCCAGAAGTTCCTGCGGGCGAGTTTCAGGAAGTTTCCCGCCAAGAGCACCAAGAAAATGGCTGGAACTACGCTTGGTGCGTCGCTGACCGGGTGAGCTGATCTCGCCGCTCGAGGTGAAACCGAGATTTCGTCAGCGCGGCATGAGCGGCCGGTGTTCCGGGAAGAGTGTCACGAGCTCGTAAATACTATCGTCGGGTCGTGCCAAGTGGGGGCGACGCTGAAGGACCGCCGTGACAATGGTGATGTCCTTCATTTCGGCGTACTTGCCGTAAATATTTTGCATGTAGGCCTTCCCGATCGGGCGCCCCATGTCGAAAGTGATGGCCAACCGTCTCTCGGAATCAAAATTGGCCCGATCAGGTTTCTTGATCAAGACCTGAATTTGGGCGGGTTTTCGGCTTCGGACGGGAGCGTCGGGCGCCACCTCAAAATACTCATCGAGTTTTTTCCCAATCAAGCGAAGCGCGGCCTCGGCGTCGTCCGGCTTGTAGAATCGCGAGACGCTGTTGAGGGATTGGTCGTCTCTCAGTCTGAGCTTGAGTTCTTCGTCCGTGACGTCGACGTGTTTGCTCCAGCTGCTTTTGAAGGTTCTTGGGTCGACGTCCACCGAAAGAAGCTCTTTGGCGTCTTTGGTCTCCAGTCGCTCCAGGAGCTTCTTGTAACTCGGATCGAGTGAGTAATCGCCTTTCAGCGACTTGGGGCTGATGAATTCGACGAGCTCGTGAAGAGCGGCGCAGCCCTGTGCTGCCCAGGCTGGCTGGGAGGTCAGAAGAAGACTTAAGCCCACTCTAAAAAAAAGAAGTCGTGACACGACTAGCAGTGTGCCACGACTTCGAAGTTGTCAGAGAGCAGGCAAGAGTTGCCTGCAAAAAACCGCTTAGCTGTTCAGCATTTTCAGGGCGGCCTTCGCGAACTTTTTACGGTTCGCTTGGGACGCGGCCTGATAGCGAGCCAGGATTTCGCGAATCTGCTCATCCTGGGTGCTCACTGCCACTGCATTGGCGGCCAGAGTCGAACCGGTCATCAAGTGGTTTGCGGACTTCCGACCGCGGGTAGTCCCGCCGGTGGAGAGTTTCACAAAGCTCTTGAAGTCCGACCGAATGGCCAGGTTGGCGGCTTGAAGCTCTTCCTGAGAAATTTTCAGGAAGTTAGCCAAAACCGGAACCTTGTCCCAGGGCAGGGGAGCGCGTCCATGCTCGATGTTCGAGATGAACTGCACAGAGCAGCCGCAGGCGCGAGCCACATCGGCCAAGCCCAGCTGCTTTTCCAGGCGGTTTTTACGGATCAAGTCCCCGAGGGGACCAAACGAACGAGTGTCGCTCGAGCGACCTTTTGGACGACCACGCTTCATAGAGGCGCGGAATTATCTCTGATGTCCTTCTTGAGCAAGTGCTTTCGATGATGAAATTGCGATGGCGTAAAAAGACCGGGTAGGTTGGAATAAAGAAACAGGGGAAATTCTCTTTCGATGCTTTTCTCGAGCGACGAAAACAAGATGCGGGTGAAACTCTGGGGAGTGCGGGGTTCTTTGCCCTCTCCACAGGCCCCGTCCACGCTTGAGCAAAGGGTGAAAGAAGTGGCGACCCTGGCTCTTGAGCAGGGTTTAAAGCCCGGAACGATTGAATTCGAGAGCTGGTTTAATGCCCTTCCGCCGCATCGGAAGGGGGGGTACGGAGGAAACACTCCCTGTGTGGAGGTTCGGACCCCGAAAACCCGGATTATCGTCGATGCTGGCTCGGGCCTTCGGGCTCTGGGCGCGGAACTCATGCAGGGCCCTTGTGGGAAGGGGCAGGGCGAGGTTCACCTCGTCTTTACCCACTTTCATTGGGATCACCTGGCCGGCTTGCCCTTCTTTATTCCCATTTTTGTGCCTGGAAACACGATTCACCTCTATGGAGTCCAGGCAGACCTGGATTCCATGGTGAAAATGCTTTTCCATAAGCCTTATTTTCCAGTGGAATTCGATAAAATCGGCGCGAAAGTCGTCGTGCACTCCCTGGAGCCTCGAGAAAAAGTGATGTTCGGGGACATCCAAGTCACCCCCTATCAATTGGACCACCCGGATCCGTGCTGGGGGTACCGCTTTGAACACGAGGGGAAGGCCTACTCCCACTGCGTCGATACCGAAGCGGTGCGGGTGAGTCGCGAGGAGATGGGGCCGGATTTGCCCCTTTATCAGAACGTCGAACTCATGGTTTTCGACGCTCAGTATACTTTGATGGAGACCATCGAAAAGGTGCACTGGGGGCATGCCGCAGCGTCCATTGGTCTGGACATTGCCCTTCGAGAGGGGATTCGGCGGGTCATTTTCATGCATCACGACCCGGCGGCCGGCGACGAACGCATCTACAACGTCGAGCAACAAACCCGCCGCTATTACGAGCGGATGGTGAAGCACATGCGTGAAGCCGGCGAGCCGGTCGTGGATGTGGAGTGGAGCTTCGCAATCGAGGGAATGGAAATCGAGGTCTGAGCCTGAAGTCAGATGGGACGAAAGGGGAATTCCCCCTGAGTTCGGCCTATTCCCGACTTCTGATCTTAACCCCGACCTCTCGATGCTTCTCCGCCCTTTCGGCCGATTGCGGCCATGTGTTCCTTGTTCTTGGACACGGTTTGTCCGCCTTTTCGGCCGATCTCTGCCATGTGTTGGCGATTTCTCGAAACCGCTAGGCCCCCTTTGCGGGCGACCTCCTGGCGGGTGGCCGGATCCATTGCGGCGGTTCCACGGGGCCGTCGGCCGGCTTCGGCTTTAGGGCGTTCCAGCAGCCGTTTTTCCTCGGTCGGTGGGTTCAGGGTTTCCTCGGGGGGGAGAGTTTTGTTCTCGGGCATGTTTCCTCCTGGGGGGTGTGCTTTCCTTTCGGTGGCTGCAAGGCATGTTCCCTGGCCCAATTGTCGGCCCTTTCGGCAAGAACTGAGCAGAGGGTGCGCTTCTTATTTTTTGTTTGTTTATGGCTGATGGCTCAGGCGGCTGGTGGGGCTTTGTGTTAAGAGGGTGGCGTTTCATGAGCCGCAAAAAGAGCCCGCCCACAGACCGCGAATACTATGTCCTGGAAGATCGCTTCACGGATCCGGCCCGACTCAAGCGGGAGAGGGCTCGGGCGCGCGAACTTCGACAGACGCCGTGGTGGCGGGAGCGCATCGCGCGGGGCCTTTGCCACTACTGCGAGCAAAAGTTCCCTCCGGAAAAGCTCACGT
>JACCDP011409334.1_pt1 | contig 15994 bp, 18 predicted proteins | sample 7445841 | NCBI WGS metagenome assembly JACCDP01 (sample SAMN15323441, study PRJNA562643) | freshwater metagenome | isolation source: river surface water | place: USA:Blue River Watershed | collected 2017-08-17 | reverse complement strand
TGCCTATGAGCCCGAGCACCTGAAAGACATGCGTGATTACACTAATAAGTATGGGGGCATGTCAGCTAGCGGGTGGAACGGTAATGTCTAAATTAATATTCAGCGCATAATTATTATGCTAAAAATATTATTCTTGGGGCGGATGCTTAGCAGAAAGAGCATCCGCCCTGCTTCGGGCAGCCACAGCGTCTGCGGGGTTGACCACATCTATTGCAGGGGCAGTTTGGGCAACCTCCTCCCCCACAGCCACAACGGGGGGCGCCTTGAGGAGATGAAGGGGGTGCATTAGCATACATTATGAAAGCGATAACAGCAATAAATATAATGACAGATAGCGTTAAGAGCCACATTCTACTTATTGGTGTTTAAATAATTAATTGCACAACTGCACATTATCTCATCAGGGATAGGAATAGCATTAGGGCGATAATCTGCCAAACGGAGCGAACCGGGCGGGCAAATGTAAATAGTTCGGCAACAGAGTTATTCCAGAGCCACTTTCCAACAAACGCAATAATCACAATCGCAATCACTAGCGCCAGGATCTGCGCCACTAGCTCCTTATAGATTTCACGGCGGCCCGCTGTAGAGCCGGACATATCAGTCATACCTTCAACACCAGCACGGCAAAGTTCTCTTAGCATTCTTTTCTAGTATCTAATCCGTTTTTTCATACGCAATTGACTCTTTCATTACAATTTCGCGATGTTCCTGAATATACTTCATCAGTTCAGTCGCCTTTTCTTCGGACTCCAGGCCTTCCGCCATAAGTTTCGCCAGAGTTTTCTGACCCAGTGCTCCCTGGCGCTTGGATTTCTTAAACAGTACGCGCCCACCAGAACTCTTTAGGTCTAGTGCACCAATGTTATTGTTCTTCATCACACGTAGAATTACCTCCTCCAGTGCCTTCATTCGTTTAGAGTTTTCACGCAGGCCCTGTTTGGCCTCATCACATAGCTCCTTCAGGCGGCGCCATTCAATAATAGAATGTGTTAGAGTAGACATTTCGTTTTCTTGCGGCGTGGTTAGTGTCCCCTCGGCATTTTGGGGTGTAGTCGTCGGGGCAGAAGACATTTCTTTACAGTATTCTCCGCGACTCGAGTTTAAATTCCCTGCTGGGGAAAAATTGAAATGCGGCGGCGAGGTGGGCTGTTGGAGGCGAGGTAAGAATACGATGGACCTTACCAGCTTAGTTATAGCTTTATCCAAGATTGATGTGGAGGGAGATCTTGTTGCCGATCAGTGCATGAAAATCATCGCTGAAATGAGCCAGGCTGCGGAGATTGGACAAGACACTCTCACTTGGCGACCCACAGTGGCCACTGTATCGCTTATTCGTATTTATGACAGACTAATTGGATATTTTCCAGATGTTAGTATTAAAATTGTAGATGGTGGTCTGCTTATTGACTGGTCCTAATGGGTCCTAAAATTTGAAATCCTAAGATTGCATATTTTAGAATTGAAACCATGAACGCCTCTTCACCACTTGAAACTGTTGCACACAATATTCTCTATGAACTCTGGTTCTCTGTTGCGGAGGCCATCTTTAAGCGCGTATGTAAAGAAACTGCACTTAATGAAGAACAAATTGAAGCGCTACGCGTAGTTGCCCTACGACCCAATGACTTTCAGGTGGTAATTGAGTAGCAGAGTGAGGGCAGCTAAGTAAAAAACAGTTTAATTCTCTCCCTAATAGTGCCCCTACAAATATAACAAGTCGTATTTTGTTTTTTAACACAATTTGAACAGAATGTATGTCCACATGGCACCAATGCACCAGACACTGGCTCAGATAAACAAATTGAACACTGAGCCTCATGGGATTCCGTCTTAAAATTACTATGAAGCGATATTATTTGGCGACAAATATTCCACTTTTTATATGTTTCCACCAACTCTTTATAGGTGTCTTCTATTTTGGTTGACTTGTACACAGAGTCAGCATACTTAGAAAATGTATCAATTAGTTCGGGCAAAACTTCATTATGCGCGAGACTTGTAATAAGTGGTGTGCGACTATTAAGTTTATCTAGTAGATCTATTTTCTGGAATAGGACCGTTTCTAACCGAATCACTTCTTCACCAATTGTCTTATACTGATTGAATATCCAGCGCGTTTGTTTAAGATAATCTTCCAGGCCGGCCTGGCCTATTAATGTGCTGCCAGTAGTCGCAGCAGGATATTCAACTAGATTTTTCTTAAGGCCTTCGTCAAAATGGGCAACAGTTTCATCTAGTGACACATTCAAATTCAAATCCCTTAAAATACTGCCCGCTTGATGCCCCTTTATCGTCGGCGGATCCTGACCATACCTTCTGAATATTGTTTCCGCGAGACCGATAATCTGTGGCGTTTTGTCTGGCTTTGCCATAAATCCAAATATCTCGTTATTGTGTTTTGTTATTAATTCCTTCAACTTTTTCTTGGATATACTTGCGAGGGGCTGAACAGTCTCCTCCGTTGTAGTTTTAACTTCCGCGCAATGCCTGGATAATATATTTGATACTGTTGTCTTGTACTTCCCTGGAAGGGATGAATCAAGTGAAAAGGCGGGTATAGAATCTCCCTCTCCTTCCCACCCAGCAGATGCATATTCGGGGCTCGGGCGGGGGTGGCCGCCACCAGCCACTGGGTTTTGTCCAGGCGAGGCCATACTATCTATTTTAGGCATTATTGATGGGCAATTATCACACACCTAAATAACTAGATATTATCAATATCAATATCATCATCACTATCATCCATTGCTTTACGCTGAGCGGCACGATTCGTATGAACTTTGCCTTTCATATCCGTATCACTGTCACTGTCACTGTCGCTGTCACTACCACTACCACTGCAACTATCATCGTCCTTATTTACAACCTTATTCCCCCCTGTCTCAAATACAAACCCAAAGTCATCTTCGTCATGGGCCGGACCACGACCTTTCTGACCATGACCGACATCCTCCAACTTCTCAATAACCGTGAATAGCTTTAGATTAATTGACTTATCGGTATCTCTTAGCCTGTAGATAACCTGCTGATCATATTTGGCTACAATATCTCCACGCTGAATAGAATCAATAGATGTATTTCCTGTCCTATCAAACTCTCTCAGACTAATCAGCAGAATATCCCCAACAGCAATCCAAATCTTTTTCCTTAGGGCGCCACGAATATGACAGAGGCGTTCACGATTATCATTGCAATAAACGAGAACATTGCACCCCCCTAGCAGTTTAATTGCACGACCGTACATCTGATCGGGCTGGCGCTCATATAGAATTGGATCGGGATCGTCATGCTTTCCCTTTTTGTAATTTTTTCCTCCTTTTTTGTTTGGCGGCATTTCTAGTGTATATAAATACGGTGTTTTCTTTATGCTGCGTTTCCGCAGTCAGCTTAACCTCAATGGTCTAAACATCAATGCCACCATCTCTGTCAATCGCCGCCGCCAGGCGTTTATACGAAGTTCCACTCATGACTGGCTGTCCTGGAATAGCTATTGTAAATTTATTAAGGTCCTTTGTAGGAACACCGTCAGTATATCTCGTTGTTATGTCTTTCACATAATTTCCACCACGCATACAACTAGGGCGTTTCCCTCCGCGACGGGTATTTCGCTTTTGGCTTTTACTCTTATGGCTGCTATACCTATGGCTGCGGTCGCGGCGTGTTCTGCGTCTAAATCTTCCTTTAACTGCCATTTCTAAAATGGCTACAGGAAAAATATGTTTTGTTTAAGGAATGTAAACAACCCGCTTGTTATTCAGCTTTGCATACTCCTCCAGTGTCTGGCGCCTAGTAAAGCCCTTCTGAATCTTAATTGCACGCGCCACCAGATAGGCGCTAATAACTTGGTCATTATCCTTTATCTCCAGAAGTTGCTGGGGCTCATCTGCCTTCTGCCCCTTGATTGGTGTCTTTGAAGTAATGCCGAACTCCTTGATATCCGAATACGGAATCAGTTGCTCCAAATAGACGGGCTCGCGCATCTTTCTCAGGGGCTTAGCTGGGCACGACTTGGTCAGATGACCGTACTGTGCACAATACGAACAATAACGACTATTACGGAGAGGACACAGAGCCTCTGTATGTTCAATTCCAAAGTCTTGGAGTACCGTTGCACAAATGCTGCACATTTTTCATGGCGGCGTGAGATTAGGCGAGTCAAAATTTCAATTTTATTTCGCAGGGATAAATAAATGTCAGCGGAACAGATTCACTTCTTTTTGAATTTACGTGATCAAATAAAACTTTATCACTGGCAGACTCGCGTTTATAGTAGACATATTGCGACTGATAAAATCTTAGAGAGTCTGGAGAAATCTATTGATTCCTATGTTGAAGTCTATATCGGGAAATACGGGCGTAGTAAAATCAGCGGGAAAAATGCGAGCATCGCTCTACATAATCTGACAGATGCGGGTGCGGCGCGACTTGTTGGCGCAGCCATTAAATATCTGCAGGGTCCTCTAACAAAAACTTTGAAACCGAGTGACACCGATTTAATGAATATTCGCGATGAAATGATTGCCGATTTAAATCAACTACTCTATCTTTTCACTCTTAAATGAATAACCGCTTAGGTGGGCTCGGCCCTTCTAGGATCCAATTGGGAAGGGTATTTGCCAATTTAGAGTTGATGCACTGGCCATTGCTTTAAAGTCATACAATTTGTTAACTAGAGCAACTGCGGAGTTATATTCATATTTTTCTTTATACGTTGAAAAATTGTAGTATATAGGCGTTTGCCCAGTTGAGGCATAATTGATATATGCATTTGAATTAATTGTGTAGACTTTCTGAAATAGTGCCAACTGTTGACCGTATTTATGAGCCTGGTTTTGTGATAAGGTTGTTACGTTGCTGCATAGTGGAACGTTCGCCTGATTATAGCCTACACTTGATAGTGTAGATGTTACCCTTTCTGGTGGAATCAAATAAGGAGCAAAGGCACCCGTATATGAAAAATTAATCTTGTATTGCGAATTCTGGTTTAGCCAGGTCGCTAGGCCGCCCATCGTATAGAAACATGCAGGCGGAATAGAATTCTTACCTGGAAATGATATCAGGGATGATACTGTGCTGGGTGAAAGAGCCATCTCTATCTTACTGCTATCTTTTCGTAATATAAAGATTCTTAATTAATATTACTCAAATGCTCCCTGGCAATACCGATCTATCTTCCTATAAAAAGACGCATATTGCCTTAACGCCACTTACTGATCGGACTGAAAGACCTGTGATTATTCTTGCAACAAATGATGTAAATGATGACACGCTATTTCGCAATGGACTTACACAAAATATCGTTGTTCTATATGACTTATTTGAGAGTATGGGATATAAATCATATCTATTACAGCACGGATCAGATGGGGGGGCGGAAAAGAAAGAATTTATATTAAATTATAGAACTACAACGCCGCATGCACTCTTAAAGAATCCTATGCCAATTCACACATTCATTGAAATTGGTATGAGCGTTGATTCTAATACACGGGCTTATCTGCGATCAATTGGTGCTAAAATTGTAAAACTATACCTTGGTAATATCTTGAATATTGATATTGAAACCATTCAGAACTTTCGCGCAATGTTTTTTAATCATCATGTCGTCGGCGAAATTGATGAGATCTGGACCTCGCCGCACTATAAACAACATATCGACTATGCGGCTATCCTTAATCGGACTCCTATTGATAAAGGCCGTGTAGTACCTTATGTTTGGGATCCGTGTTTTATAACACAGTATGGTGTGCGCGAGTCAATTGAATGGGTTGCCCCTAAAAGTTGGACTACACAGGATATAGTCATTATGGACCCTAATATCTCATTCCAAAAGTGCTCATTTTATTCACTCCTTTTGGCGGAGGCATTCTCTAAAAAATATCCTGAATGGCGGGGACACGTTCAAGTCATCAATGGCGATCGGTTAAAGCTTGAAATGAATGCATTTAACTTTGTTTTGCCTTCACTGAGTCTGTGGCGTTCGGGCCGAATTATCCTACAGGGCCGTAAAAATATTCACACCATTCTCTCTGAAAATCGGTCTGCATGCTTTATGACCCATCAGTGGAATAATGATTTTAATTATATGACGCTGGAACTTCTATACTGTAATTATCCAATCCTACATAATTCGGAGGGGTGGGATCAGTATGGCTATCATTATTCTATTGATAAATGGTCTGAGGCGATTGAAACTCTCCGCATTGCTCTTCAAGGCCATAAAGAGAATTTGAATATTTATAAGACTCATGCAGCGAATCTAATCTGGAAACACTCGGTGCATAATCCAGAAATTCAGGCTGAGTGGAGAACTCTGCTCTAAGCATTGCGCCTCTAAGCGCGGGTCCTCTAAGCATCAATGCTGCACGATTATAAAACTGGTATAAAGATTAGTTTCTTTTAGATATTAATACCATGCCATGCGATTCCTATAGAATTGGTATATCTTATGATAGCTCCAAAGATCTATTCTATAGCGGAGCGACACAGTGTGCAATCACTCTTGGAGAAATGCTACAGAGACTCGGATATTCGGTATTTCTCCTAGATACAAATATTGATTCGGCACTCCCTAATGGGGCTCCTAAAGTCAATCTATTCTTTATGAAACTGTTGGATGCAGAGGGGTTTGATGCATTGATTGATGTTGACGGATATATTCATCCCTCTCTGCGCCAACGAGTCGCAAAAAAGTCATTTATCTTCATGCGTACATTTTTACAGTTTGCCGAGATGGATAAAACGGTATATCCTGAAGCGCCCTATAGACGCCGCGATTTTACTGGAGTATCTGAAATCTGGTGCTGGGATATTCTAAATCCTGTGGAAACAATTGATTCTATTCAGACACTGTTTTCTGCACCCATTAGGCGTGTTCCATTTATTTGGTCGGCCACGTGTGCTAACCTGTATGCTGGAATCAAGGTGGCTAATAATGACGGATTTGTTGTTCACATTGCCGAGAAGAATGATAATAACACTAGCTCATCTGTAATTCCACTTGTTGCAATTAAAGAGTGTGTTGCGCGGGGACTATCTGCAACCTATAAATGTCATAATATGGATAGAATTATTGATAACCAGTTCTTAAAGGAAAATGTGCTCAATAATATTGAAATTAGTAAGCTCCCTGTCACATTTGCGCCAAAGCAGCCATTTTATGAATGGACGGGGTTAAATAATATTCTGCTGTCGCATTCACGGTTTATTCCTCTGCGAATCGGTCTTCTCAATGCTCTTTGGCTAGGAATTCCTGTGGTCCATAATAGTCCCGTTCTTAAGGAGCTTCACCCTATGCTTGGTGCTACATTCTATTCTGGAAATAGTATTAGTGGGTTAGCGGAGGTCTTGGGCTGCCTATGCTCTAATAGTGAACAATGGATCAAGGAATGGAATAGGGAATGTATCACTGATAAATGGGGTGTTTCTCAGAATCTGGGGGCGTGGCAGGACGCCGTGGGGACCACCTTTTCTTTAAGTCCTCTGTTAGCGACTTCTCCTGCTCCTGCTCCTGCTCCTGCTCCTGCTCCTGCTCCTGCTCCTGCTCCTGCTCCTGCTCCTGCTCCTGCTCCTACTGTAGCTGTTGCCCCTTCTCCTCTCCCCGCCTCTGCTCCTATAGTCTCTAAGCAAGATCTAGGTCAATCCATAACTATTGCATTCTCGGATATGTGGCCAGGTTTTAACTTTAACACCAATTTCATTATGGATGCTCTTCGTCATGAGACCCCGCAAATTGAATTTACTGGAATTGAATACACTAAAGGGTGCAATGCAAACCTACTTATTTTTGGGCCCTACAGCCATACATGGAAACTCGTGGACGCCGCCATTCCAAAAGTCTATTTCAGCGCGGAGAACTGGACGGCACCAACTGATGATATTGCTCTATTTCTAACCTCTTCACGGGCCGAAGATGCTAAGCATATTCGCATTCCAACATGGGCAACCTTCATTGATTGGTTCTCTGGTGCTACTACACTACCCACAAATACCAGCGATAACCCAATTCGCCTACCTCTTCATTTTGCCACAACTAGCCATCCTGTACCATTTAGCAAACGCAGTGGATTTTGTGCGTTTGTTGTAAGTAATCCTGTATGCAGTTTTAGAAATGAAACATTTAAAGCTCTAAATGAGTACAAACCCGTCAGTTCTGGTGGAGCACTTTATAACAATATTGGTGGGCAGCTTGAGTTAAAATATCCTGGCGGGGGATGCGGAGATATTTCAAAGCATCACTTCTTTACTCAGCATAGGTTTACTTTGAGCTTTGAGAACTCGCAGGCCGAGGGCTATCTTACTGAAAAACTCCTCCATGCTAAAATGGCTGGATGCGTGCCTCTGTACTGGGGTGACTGCACTGCCGAGAAGGATTTTGTTCCTGGATCATTTGTGAATCTATCTAAATTCCGCGGGCCTGAAGAGGTTGTTCAAGTTGTAAAACAGCTAGAGGAACAAGAAGAACTCTGTAGTAAAATCGCTGCAATGCCGATTCTGAATGCTGAAAAAGTTGGGGCGGCTCTAAAACAGATCTCTAAAATGGCTAGGCGGCTTATTACACTTGCTTCGACGAGGGATGTCATGCCCGCAAAAATAGATAAAATTTTTCTAATCAATCTGGATACGCGGCCTGATCGTCTTGAAAAACTGATGGACGCCGAGCCTCAGCTTACAGGCACTGTAACGCGCGTTCCTGGCGTAAATGGTAAAACTCTTAAAATCAATCGCTTTATCTATAACCTCTTTAGCCAAAATCAATTCCAATGGAAGAAATCTGTTATTGGTTGCAATCTCAGTCACATCACAACTTGGTCAAAAATTGCTAATACTCCTGGCGAATACTTTCTTGTCCTAGAAGATGATGTGCGCTTTGTAGATGGCTGGCTAAACGAATGGGAGAAATGCGCAGCTCAAATACCTAGTGATGCAGATATTCTATATCTGGGCGGCGTACTTCCTCCCAATAAGCGTGCTCTCCCTAGTTGTAGCGAATCTGTAAATGAATACTGGTCTAAAATTAAACCAAATACATATTTTAGCCCTACTCCTGCCCCCATATTTCATTTCTGCGCCTATAGCTATATTCTGACTAAGCGGGGCGCCAAAAAGATCCTAGATTACATGTCAAATTCAAATACGAAATATTATACAATCAGTGATCATATGCTCGGTAGCCCTGCTGTGGGGCTCAACAAGTATTTTACTAGCCACCCTCTGACATATTGTTTTCAAGAGGAAGATCCAGTATACCTAAATTCGCAGTTTAACGACCTTCATAGACAGGATACGTTTGATAGCGATATCTGGAATAACACTGAATGCTTTACGGCTGATGAACTGGCGCCCTTTTCTAATGAGCCAATTAAGACCTTATATTTTCTCGGAAAAGAGGCGCCGACTCTGTATGAGGATATATGGCTCCGCGATATAATTTTGGACTTTAAATTAGTGGAACTACCTGATGATTTGAATCACACTGTTAGCGGAGCATGGTATCTTGTTCAGCGCCCTTATTCTGCACAGTGGGGCTCTATATTTAAAGCTCTTGAAGCTAGAAACAAATATTTTAAAGTACTTCACTTGAGCGATGAATTTAATGGGGCGGGGCGCGATGGAATTGAATTCTATACTAGTTCAAACTGTTTGGCAGTAGTTCGTAATTATTTGAGGACAGATGTTCCCTCTGCTGAACACATTTTAACTATCCCACTAGGCTATCATCATAAAGGAGCAAATATGAAATCCTTTGTGGAAAGAAAACTTGTATGGAGCTTTCATGGAAATAGCTGGTATAATCGTAAAGAAGACTTGGCTGTACTTGAGGAGCTTTTACCGCACACATGTCATTTTATAAATGAATGGAATGCACCAAATATGACCAGACAGGATAAATACTTAAGCGATCTTGAAAAGAGTAAATTCTGCCCTATACCGCGGGGAAATAATGTTGAAACATTCAGGTTATATGAAGCGCTAGAAGCTGGGACAATCCCTGTATGTGTTCGCGGTAATGGCGATCATTTATTTTGGCCAATGGTGCAAGGACGGCTTGGACTTGTTGAACTTGAGAGCTGGGGGGCGGCTGTTACATTTATGCGCCGCCTTCTAGATAATCCAGACGAAGCTGAAAAATATCGTGTACAGATTCTATCTAACTGGTTAAAGTGGAAAGCTGATGTGAAGAGGGTATGTGAGAGACTTATATAGTAGTATTATGCAATACAGAATTAACTATATAGTATTTGTTTAGAGATTGTGGGGTGTTTAAGCCTTTTGCCGATTTTAAACAGCGGCTTAGGCCTGTCCGCTCTTCTTCATCTGGGCGGCACGCTTCATGGCCGCGCCGAGTTTTACATTAGGATCCTTCTTTTTCATGTCGCGATATACCTTCATCACGAGCTTATTCCAATCGGAGGCTCCCTTGTGCATTTTGCGTGTCTTGCGGCGGCCACCAGCTAGCTTGGGGGCGGCATTAGCGGGCACAGCGGGCACGGCGGGGGCAGCAGGGGCGGCAGGGGCGGCAGGGGCGGCATTGGCATTGCAGGCACCACCTGAGCGGCGGCTACGACGATTACGATTACGAACAGTGCGACGACGAACCATTTCTAATTATACACGCGCTTTTAATCTGCCGGATAGGAAAACCTAAAGGCTAGCTACAAATTAAGAGTAGTGAAAATGGATATTAGTGAATTTGTAAAGCAACTCAATTCTGTAGTCAACCAGGAACAGCCGGGTGCGACGACAGTACAAACATCTACACCAGCTGTTACTACAGTCAATGCTGCAGTAAATGCTAATCAAAATGAATCTAGTTCAAAACGAATTAAGGTGCTTATTGTATCAACTCATATTAACCAAGTAAACGGATATAGTAAGGTAATTCATAATATTATCGGTGAACTAGCTAAACACAAATGGCTTGATATTGTGCACTTTGGTACACAGAAAATCACAAATGGTGAAGTCGGCCGTAAATATCCATCTGGCGTGCGAGCGATTGATGGCACGGCTCTAGAAAAGGAGAAACGTCTAGGATTTGCTTTTAATGAACTGGGAGGCGTAATTACTGCTGAAAAGCCTGATGTTGTATTCATCTACAATGATCTTGCTGTAATCAGTAGCTACATTGAAGAGATCCGTAAAATGACTCAGAGTCGCACTTTCAAGATTTGGGCTTATATTGACATGGTATATGAGTTTCAGCCACAGGGGATGATTGATGTTATTAATCGCGACGTTGAGCGAATCTTCTGTTTTAGTAAGGGCTGGAAAGAACAACTGAAACAGCAGGGTATTACTCGTCCTGTTGATATTCTGGGACATGCGGTAGATTCTAAGGTTATTCGCACGATTCCTCGTGATCTGGCGCGCCAGAGTCTCGGACTGCCTAAGGATATTTTCCTTTTTTCATCTCTGAATAAGAATATTCCTCGTAAGCGCCTTGATCTTCTTATCATGGCATTTGTGCACCTAATTGTACGTTTCCCCATGAAGCCGATTTTTATGCTAATTGTTGCCGATAAGGGTGATCGTGGGGGTTATTCTCTATTTGATATTTTTGCCCGTGAACTCAAGCTCGCTGGCGTATCAGTTGAAGCGTTTGGCAATCGTCTTCTTATCACGTCATCTAATACTTCCTACAAGGATGATGATATCAATCTGCTATATAACTGTGGTGATGTGGGAGTAAGTGCTGCCGAGGGTGAGGGATGGGGTCTTTGCACATTTGAACAAATGTCTCTTGGTATTCCTCAAATTGTCCCTGATCTAATTGCATTTAGGGAATATTGTACGCCCGATAACAGTCAACTAGTTAAACCTAAGACACGCTGTTATGTTCCTCTTGCATATTCTACTACACTCGGAGAGGCGCAACTGATCGACCCGTCTGATCTTGCTAAAGCTATGGAAAACTATGTTTTTGATGAAGATCTGCGAAAGCTTCATGGAAAACTCGGGAGGGAAAAGGTGGCTGAATATACTTGGGAGAACTGCTGTGCTGGGCTAGTTAAACGACTAAGGGCTCTGCAGGAAGACGATGAGTAGGTCGCCCAAAAGGGCTTTTTAGTCGCCCAAAAGGGCTTTTAGCAGCGGCAGCACCTCCACCATTTACAGCGCTGAACCCGTTTTGGGGTAACAACTGGCACTAGCTCTGGCGGGCTAACTGTAACAGTGGGTGGTGGCGGGAGTGATGGGGGCGGTAATGGTTCTTCTATTTTGGGTCTTACAATGTCTTCGCCATAAATCATACATTTAACACATGTTCCTTCGGCATATGTTTTAAATAGATATGTACTAATTAATTCTAGAACCTCGCATACTGGGCGCGGCTCCTTCGCTAAATCGGGTACCGAGAATATATCATAAAGATCATTTTGACTTGTTACATCCATAAAATACCCCTTACCATTCATAACACAATTATACGCGATGGTGTGCCATGTGGAAGACTTTGTAGGGTTTGTGAGCGGAGTTGCTAATGCAAAATCTGCCAAATATACTAATAGTTTCATAACATCTCTAAGGTCTTGCGGCGGAATTGATTCTAATATTCTAAATTCTAATCCATGCGAATAATGTTTATTAAAATTTAAATCAAGGCCAAGTTCGGTTAATAATCTATAATCAGCCTTTTTATGAAATTCTTCATACCAATCCAAATTTTTAAGTTTATCTTTATGGCGTGTTAGAATCTTTCCCATTTCCATTTCATCCGTGTCATATGTTCCTAGGCCAATATATCTTGATACAGCCAGACGCTGAGAACCTGCAGCATATAATTCTCCATTTGTTTTTGATTCACATAGTGGATCATATGCGCCATATTTGGCAACAAGGAGTGGGCTAATCCATTGAATTGCACGTGCATAGGCCTGATGCTGTGTTTTAAAGAGAGCCATGTCTTTTATTTCGCCCTCAGCGTTTAATTCTGTCGGCAATGTTATATTAATATGAATGGTTCCATTGTTAAACATCGCATTATGTTTTAAATTTGTAAGATATGTTGCAAAACCATAATTTTTCTGGGCGAGTTGAAAAGGGCCATATGTCTTAAAAAGGCCCTCTTTTGGGAGCGCATTTAGTGTACTCATGAACCCTGTTTCTATCCTAACGAGTTCATCTACTGCGCTGGATACAGTTGCTTTATAGAATTTTTGTGTCATAAATTCAACAGTATCCCCGTCAAAAATATATGACTTTTCATATTCAGTTGAGAACATTGAATTATGTGCTTTCATCCATTCAAATATCGTCTTACCAGTAAATTTTGGATTAGGTTTTGGAATTCGCTCATAGGTTGTGTCATGTTCGCCATTAAGATCGGTTCTTTGAAAGGTGTGACTATTTACCAAGATAGGGACTAAGATCTTTTCATCTTCTGCAAATAGACCATCGAGTGCCTTATGAAGCTGTTGGCGCGTATAGACATTATAATAATCAACACTATAGCGCTCTGGCGCACAGTTTTCTTTAAGCCCTCTGAGCGATACCTGCTTTAGTTTACTTGTTTCTATATATGTCTCGTGTTCAATACCAAGACCCCAATAAAAATCATTCGCCTTATAGGCAGTTTGATACTTTTTATGCTTCTCAAGATTTCTTAACATTTTTTGAGAAAGAGCTCTATCATGTGTCTTTATTATTGAGTGGGGTACGTTGTCGCATTTTCTGGCAGTAGCTGGCCTGTTTGTTTCTCTTTGGCCCTAACCCAGATGAACTCATATTCTTTAGGAATCGTAGGCATTGTATCTAGCCTTTGTCCCTGACGCACCTGCCCTGACCATAATTCAATGCTGGCAGTTTTAATATTATAATGAGTACGAATTTGGTCAATTAGTTCAGATGTGGATGATGCATTAAAGGCTTTATATCCCTTTAGTTCATCTGGAACTGATACATTTTCAAGTTTAACATAATATGTCGGCATGGATTCATTGTTTGTGTTTTCATCTTCATCAATGTAAAAGACTCTCATTTTCCTTGACAGTTTTTTATATTTTATTTTGCGATTCAAATTTACATCTGCCTACAAGCTGACGGAGGCCTTGCCTCTAAATTTGCAATCAGTCTTAAATAGCGCCTATAACTGAGACCCATTATGTGCCCTGGCGTAAATGTTTTATCTGCAGATGTAGATACCCATCTTCTAAATCCTGTTCGCTCATACAACTTGATTGCGCCGTAATTATCAGTATCAACTAGAAGCCAGCAGGTGAAGTGAGTCGATCGTTGAAAGATTGCTAAGAGTGTTTCTTTCAACAATCGTGTTCCCAATCCCCGCCCCTGACATGTCGGTGATATACCAAGAAATGCTAATTCATAACAATTCGGTATTTTACTTAAAAAACTGTAATATACATTAGTCATTTTTACACAGACTAATGTAAATCCAATAATGGCTTTATCCTCTACGGCCACAAATGATAACTCTGAAACACACTGGCCGAGCGCCTTCTGTAATAAAGGAATTTCATCATCCTCTCGGAAGACTTTCGTTCCTAATTCCAGTATGCACTCCCTGTCTGATTGTTTAAAATTGCGAATATGCATCTTCCATTAGTCTATACTTAAGAGGCAGATTTTTTTCTGTTTATATAAATGTGCGGTGCCTTTAGTATCTAAAAGATTCTCGCGTGTATATAGATAGTGAAATGCGACCACGCTCTCTCCTATTTATTGCCTTACTGGCATCTGTTAGCGCACAGCTATACAGCACTAGTAATGAGAGAGAGCTCTATGTTGTATGTAATGATGATGGAATATGCGATCCTGGAGAGGATCCTAATTATTGTGGAGATTGTGCTCAAGAGGTATTTAGTTTATGTGGTAATGGAGTGTGTGACGATGGGGAAGATAATGGAAGTTGCCCTAGCGACTGTCCTGCCCCTGAGGTACCTATTGATAATTGTGGCAATGGTGTATGTGATACTGGGGAAGATAATACAAATTGCCCTAATGATTGCCCTGCTTCTCCTCCTCCAGCGCCGCCATGCCCAGATAGGCAAATTCTAGATGGTGATGGTAACTGTGTATATGACTGTTCAGCCCTTGCTGGATCTTCCTGGGATGATTATCAACAAAAATGCCTATGTGGATCTCAATATTCAGATAATGGACAGGGAAAATGTGTCCCCTATCAACAATTAGAATGCGAATCAAAGTCTGGGGGCTTTATCTGGGATGGAACTTCTTGCGTATGTCCTGAGGGCCAGTGGAACTATATGGAAACTTGTTGGCCCAATAATTGTGGCGATAGCATGTGTACTGGAAATGAGGATTGGACTACTTGTCCTGGTGATTGCGCGCGCCCCAATGGTTGTATTGTAAATGGTATTTGCGAAGACTCATATGGTGAAAATTATGCAAATTGCCCTACCGATTGTGGTCGTGCATGCAATGGCAATGGTATATGCGAGTCGTCTATTGGAGAAGCAAATGACAATTGTCCTAGTGATTGTCTTATAATGATATGTAATAATGATGGAATTTGCGATAGTTCGAATGGTGAAACAATTGATAATTGTCCAAATGATTGTTACTACACACCTAATCCATGCAACAATGATGGAATTTGTAATACATATAGTGGCGAAGATACCACTAATTGTCCGAATGATTGTCTGCCCGCCACAGGTTGTAATAATAATGGTAACTGCGAGAGTTGGCGTAATGAGGATTACACAAATTGCCCCAATGATTGCCAGAATCCCAATTGTAATAAGAATGGTGTCTGTGAATCAATGAATGGCGAAGACACTACAACTTGTCCTGAAGATTGCACCCTGTCCCCTAATCCCTGTAATTATAATGGAATATGTGAATCAAATAGCGGCGAAGATTCTAATAATTGTTATAATGATTGCAATGAAAATCAGAATTACTGTAATGATAATGGGATTTGTGAAAATAATCTAAATGAGAATGTTATGAATTGCCCCTATGATTGTAACACAAGCCCTGTAAATCCATGCAATAATGATGGCGTATG
>JACCDP010259831.1_pt1 | contig 15996 bp, 30 predicted proteins | sample 7445841 | NCBI WGS metagenome assembly JACCDP01 (sample SAMN15323441, study PRJNA562643) | freshwater metagenome | isolation source: river surface water | place: USA:Blue River Watershed | collected 2017-08-17 | reverse complement strand
TCGGTTTCCAACTGCTCAGCAGTCAACTCAGTGACCGCTGCGTTGTAAACCAAGTAGTACCCTTTGTATTGCTCAAGCATGATACTCTCCTTATTTGAAGGTCAGGCGTTGCGCCTTACATCTACACCAGTCACTAATTTAAACTTGTCAGGCTAAAAATATTGATAGCAAGTGGTACTTCGGGGCCGTATTCCCTTACCGGGGGAACCGCTAAGCCGTTAACGGGCTTGGCGTCATTTCGCCCACCCCTTTTCCCGATCTCAATGTTATAACATCCCCACACCGGGAATAGTAATTAAATCTTTTCAAAATTCAAATCTTTATAATCCAAACAGTTAAATCCATGCTGTCTAAAGCTTTCTTCTGAAGTAAGATATGTAAACTTGGTTTCATCAGCCGAAATCTTTTCCAGACCGACAACCAGTTGAACAACTGTACCGTCTGGTCTTTCAAAGGCTACTACATTACCGCTAGCATCCACAATAGGCTCAAGTTTTTTATCAATCAAGAACGAGCCCGTCACATTGAAATTGTATTTAACTTCAGCACTCATGTTATAACTCCAGTTAAAAAACCCAAGGTGGTGTGCCCTTGGCTTATAATTACCCCCACACCGGAGAAAGGACTACTCCTCTTCGCTTTCTTCCTCATCCTCATCAGGAATAAGCTCAGAGATATCCATGCCAGCCTCTTTGGCACGGCGCAGCATATCCTTGATGTCATTCGCCTTCTGCTTGGCAGCCTTGCCAGCAGCATCGCTGTCAGGAACCAAGATATTGTCCTTTATCATTTCGCAGATCAGATTGGTGAAGCGGTCAATCGCAATGGCGTGACACATGAAAAGACCACTAACCAAATGCGCCTCTTGCACAGTATGGAAAGTTTCAGGGCTATCCCCAAAATTCTCCAAGTTAAGCACATCTTCCATAATCTTCTGGACGATGGCTGTTCCCTTTTGCTGAAGCTGCGTCTTCGCAACATCCAGCGCCTCCAACATCATCTCTTTGTCTTTTTCCTTCCGATTCATGGCCCCACTCCTTGCTTGGTTATCAGTCAGGCGTTGTGCCTTACAACTACACCAACCGGCCATTCAAACTTGTCAGGCCAAAAATTCTGATATCATTCCGCATCAGAATACTTGACACACGAACAAGGAACTCCTTGAATTACGGTCTCCTCTTCAATAAGTTCATTATCAGCCATAGCATGAATAGTCATTTTTTCCACATAGTCTTCTACAAAACAGGTCGTAACTCCGTGCAATTTATAACCTAATGGCAACTTAATAAATTGCTTTTTCCTATTGCGAATTGCAAATTCTTTACGGATCAAAACAGTGTGCTTGGTCATCGGTCTGTCCTCCTTGGGGATACAAACCTTAGACCAAGCACACCATATTTTCAAAAATTTTAACGGATTATTTCCCGTCGAATCACAATCTCCCTAACCGGACCACGATTAGGATTGGTCAAATTGGTGTAATTGCCCTCACCAGCGTCTCTTAGCTTCCTGCCAAGTGCTACAAAGCTAGCAAGATTCAAACTTGATTCAACTTTGCAACAATGTGATGCGTCCTGCAATATAAACTCGGCCATCGCACTCGCACACTCACATTCCATCGTAATTGTAATTACATCCCTGTAACGATTGACCTGATAATCACCATCCGGAGAACCTGCCAACTCAGTATTCCCACTCAAAATCTCTACCAAATCATCAACCATGTCTCCATAATCCAACATAAACTGATCCGATGCCCTAATAAATGAAATCAAATCATGCGCCATCTTCTTGTTAATCGTTAACTGAATTGTACGCTGAAACAAAATCACATTAAACTGAGGACGAGTCTGACGAAAAGTATCCATGTGAAACCTCAACATTAAAATAATTGTTATTATGGAATTGTTATTACGGATTGTAATTGTAATAAATTACATAATTGGCCCTCCTTAGTTACTTAATTAAAAAACTTAGTAAATAAACGAACCTGCCGGGGACTCGCACCCCGGTGTATGCTTTTCAGGTTCGCTCCCTAGCATCACCACGCCCTACCTGTCCACTACTTGCCGGACCAATCCAATCCATTCCAAACCTCTCCAATCCGGTCCTTTCCATTCCATTCCAGTCCTGTCCGTTCCTTGATTTCCCCTTTCGGGGATAAGCCTGCCAAAGACTTGCACTTTGGCGTATTCTATTCAGGCTTTCAGCCATCCAAGGTTGCGTAAAAATCTAACAACAATTGTTTCGTAAAAAAAGTTCGAATTACCGTATAATTCTGACTGTTTTTCCAAACTAATTGCCTGTTGTCAAGGTCAATAGTGCAGTCAGATTTTCTTCTGATCATAAGTATCCCCGACAAGATTTGAACTTGTAACCTACGCCTTAGAAGGGCGTTGCTCTTCCAATTGAGCTACGGGGACATATGCCCTAATTCTATTTGGTTTTAACTGGTCTGTCAAGCCTATAACCCCGGTTCACCAGAATAGACTCACATAATTCTATGAACTCCGGCAACATTAAATCACTTTTTGCAAAATTAGCTTTCTGCAAACACAACCCCATATTCTCTAATCCATAACCTCCACCTTTGCTTCGTGGGATTATGTGATCAAAATTGTAGCTTCTACTGTCCTCGTAATTTATCTCTATTCCTGTAAGGTAACACTTAGGATGTAATCCAAACTTCCTAATTACATCAATCCATGTGAAACTTTTTACATTTATTTGATTTACACAATTATGAAACTGTCTTATTTTTTTGTTCAAAACAGCCTTTATATTTTTTAAATCATAATTCTTATTCAAAATTGTTTCGCCATAATCAACTAAAAATAGAATCTCCGAAAGTTGTAACCCACGCTGTTTTAATTTTCTGATTAAATTTGAATTTCCCATTCCTTAATTGAGTGGGTACACTATAATAATTTTGTATTCCTCGATAGTGTAATTGATAGCACAAAACTTTTTGGCAGTTTTAGTCTAGGTTTGAGTCCTAGTTGAGGAAATGCGCCAATGTGGCCCAGCGGCGACGGCACCACTTTTGTAAAGTGGAATACAAACACCGTGAGTTCGAGTCTCACCATTGGCTTTAAAAATCACTGAAATTTTTTCGATAAATTAAACTGGCTTACTCATTTAACACTAAAGAGGTGTTAAATGGGAATGTCAATGTCGGAGGCCGGTAAATTAGGCAGAGAAGCTTCAAGAGCCACTCAAGAAAAACGAAAGCAAGAAAGAATTCAAGCATACAATCTTTCTCCTAAATTATGCAAGTGTTGTTCTAGCCCAATACCATATGAATTAAAATCGCAAAAAGATTATTGCAATCATTCATGTGCTGCCAAATACAACAATGCAATTAGAGGGCGCAAAGCCCATGAAAGACTTCCTTTTTGTATTATTTGCGGGGGAAAAACAAAAAAAGGTAGTCATAAATATTGTTCAATTCAATGTCAAGCCAATCATCGTTGGATTATTGATAAAGAACGAATAGAAAAAGAAAATAAAGTAAATGGCATTCGGCAAGCCAAACGCTACCTTCTTGAAACTCAAGGACACAAATGTGCAGTTCCACATTGTGGCATTTCTGTGTGGCATGGTCAACCTGTATTGCTAATTTTAGATCACATTAATGGCAACTCGGATGACTGGTCTTTGCCTAATCTTAGATTAATATGTTCCAACTGTGATGCTCAAACGCCATTTTACAAGGCTAGAAACAAAGGCAATGGTCGTCATAGTAGAAGGCAACGATATAAAGATGGCAAAAGCTATTAATTGCAAGGTGAGGGATTCGAACCCCCGAAGGCGATAGCCGCCTGATTTACAGTCAGGTCCATTTGGCCACTCTGGCAACCTTGCATTTTATAATTATACGCAAAATAAAAAATTATTTAACAAATGTCGCAATCTCTTTTGCAGAAGGATAATTATCACAAAACCATGCAAAGAAGTACATGGGACTCATTCCAATATGATGAACAATTCCCATCATAAAAACAATTATTATGGCTCCGGGGATTGCCCACAAAGTAAGAAGTATCGCAAGCAATAGTGTCACAGGAAGCAATATAATAGTCATGGCGCTAAAAAGCGCAAGCATAAGAATACTGCTTCCTACAAAAAATAAACCACCATAAAAAATACATGCTGTTAAAAAATAAATTATAAATGTTGCTACCAAACAAAAACCAAACAGAATAGGACGGCCCCTTGTATTTGAGAAACATCCTTTCATCTCATGCCAATATTTGGAAGCACCTTGGCTGATAGTGTTGCCACCTTCAGAAGTATTAGCCCAAAGTGTTTTTGCACCTTCATTAATGTTATTAGATTTCTGGAACAACTTTGAAAAAAAAAGACATTCATCAATTCTCTGCCAAATGATAGTATCTTTACTCCATACCAGATCAGAAGGCAAAAGTTTGCCCGCATTCCACTGATTTAAAATTTGCTGCTCGCTTACAGGACCAATACGCTTGCCGTCCCTTGCAACATACCACATATCATAATCCTCCTTGTCTATTCCTTAATCAATAATTTAAGTTCAGTATTTTGTTTTCTTAGTTGGCGGTTTTCAACAACTAGAGTGAAAACAGTTACAAACCAAATTACAAACAGGGAGATTAAAATAATACGCATAATATTATTATAGCGCATAATTACCTCCTATTCACAGATCATGTTCTTGAAGTGTTCTTGGTCATGGAAGGTTGTATAACCCAGTATGCTAGAAACAGCCCAAACAATGTTGGTTTCATCATCTTGGTCTTCTTCACCGAAAGTTCTTGTCAAGTAATATTCAAGGTCTTGCAGGACAGCACACAGTTTGGTGAACTGCAAGTAATGTTTATCATAAAGCAGTTGAACTGATTCTTTACATTCTGCTGCATTATTGACACGATAACTCAAAAGAGTTGCCATGCAAACATCTCGCATTTGCATCGGCTTTAAGCCACTCGCTTCCATGAGTGCAAAAACAACATCAGAAACTGTTTGTTTAAGCTGGAAAAAGGTTGGCTCTAATTTAGTTGTTTTTACAGGCTTGCTAAAACCGAATGGACATCCCATCATCATTCTCCTTTTGTTAGATGCCGAACTTCCAATGTGAGCTTAAAATATCGTAAGCTAGCGAAGACCAAGTTGTATTTTCTTGCCAGCATCCGGATGTTTTCTCATCCTCTAGCCAGCCGCTGTACCAGATTTCGTTGCGCCATTCAAATACATGGTTGCCGTTTTTCCAGCATTGGTTACAACTCATGCTGTTGGTTTTCAAAATCATAATTCATCCTCCTTAGCAGTTACATTGAAATTACAAGTCCTCTTATAATCCTTGAGATACTCTAGTTTTTTCCGGGCTAGATTAATTGCAGACTCTGATTTTTTGGCGGTAACATTATAAGTTCTTATGGCTTGATTTCCGTCCATCGTCTCGTATTGTATTTCGACAGTCCAGCGCATAATTCCCTCCTTGAAAAAACGCTAAAATAGTGGCCGTTGTGGGGGCATCCAGATCGCTTCCTTCTGGATTCCGTTGGTACTGTTCAACTCCGCTGAAAGGTTAAAGCATCAACGCCAAACAGTCGAATTAGCCCGATGACCGGCCCAACCCCCACAGAGGATGCTGTCAAAACATCCTCCCGGCCAAGCTCTATTATTCGGCCAAGTCATACCAGTTGTCTACTGTTTCATTGATAAATTCACTTTGGCTTTGCAACCAAGCGAGTTGTTTTTGGCTGAGGTAATGTCCTTCAACATCTCCGTTGTCATCCACCCAGTAGAAAGTGGCAGATATTGTTTCATATTTTTTCTTAAGGTACACCATAGCCGGAGTACCCATTCCGGGATCTTTTGGAAAGCACTGGTCTTGTTCCAGTACAACCTTCAAGTCACCATTGGTGAGAGTAATCTTCTGGTTACCAGTCTTGATGTTTCCTTCGATGGTCTTCATCTTACTGCTCCGTTGGGGTTGTTGTTACAACTACACCATACAGGACCAGAAACTTGTCAGGTTAAAAATGTATATAGCAAAACCCGCCAAGTGCTAGGCTTGGCGGGTTTGAAATGTCTCTCCTAGCAGAGATGATATATCAGTCTAGAACACGACGCTCACGATTAGCTGCGAGCGGATCATATTCCCTTTGACGGGACACACAAATCCACTCATTTGCAGGAAGAGTAACTGTGGTATGCTCATCGTGACCAACAGCAATCTCTTTATTGCTGCGGATGAAGATATCTCCCTGTTCGTCCACATAGGACTCACAATCGGAGATAGCAGTAGTAATCTGGTGAGAGTGACCAGTCACCTCGCCATATGCCAAGATAGCATCAGTCTTCTTTTTAAGACCTTTGCTAGGCAACTTAGCGACTCGTTCAAAAAAGATATCACCTTGTCTTGCTTGAAAGCTCATACTAACCCCCTTGTTAAAATAACCTGAAACATTCTACCATATGTACAAACCTGTGTCAAGTTTCTTGACTAGGCTTGTAATCCTCCGGTTTCTTACGGAAGGTCCAACTGACTCCCTCCAGACAAGTCTTTGTCTCCGGAGGGACGCACAAATAATATGGCTTGATTGAGCCGTCTAATTCAGGGGTAGAGTTCCATACCCTGACATATTTGATAGGCTCATCAAATACGCCTGTAATTTGGAAAAGTACCTGATCTGTTGAGGCATCCTTATGGATAACCTTACAGTTCTTAGACTGCATCACCCGTTCAAATCCAACAATCTTCATGCCTACATAGCGCACTTCCTGATTATTGTTTTTGAGAACCTCTTCTACAGTCAGAAGTTCTGGGTCAGACATAGCTTGGTGGTATTTGGCAGGGATTCTGATATTTTCGTAATAATAATGAATGGTTCCGAAAATATCTGCATCTACGCCATGTTTGCGTCCGTCCTTGAACCACATGATCCTAGTTGGACTGCGCCACGCTGGCTCATGGTCCGCATGGAGGTTGTTTACCTCATTACGGATTTCCTTAATGCCCTCTTCTGGCTTGGTAAAGGGGAACTCCTTGGACATATAGTCCAAACGAGCCTTCCATGCCTCGAAGCCCTTATTTTTCATTTCCCAGCCCTCTTGTTGATAAAGTTATCCATGACATACTGATGAACTTCATCTTGGTTGTCATCATCTTGCAACCATTCTTTGCCTTCATCAGTATCGGCAAAAATGTTTAATTCGGGAACAGACATATCATCAGCATCACAGAAGCTGAAGTAAAGGTCATGTCCTGCAAATTTGAATCTTTTCAAAAGGTTACAGAAATTCATGTAGACACCTCCTGTGTAAGAGTGCATTGAATATTCCAGTCTACAACCAGTCCTTGGTGTTCTACACCCATTACATCTAGGACTGCCATAAGTTGGGAGAATAGTTCTGGACCGATTTGATCCGGGTCCAGAACTATGTCTACCTTAATTTTGTGTGCCATCATACCTCCATTTCCGGTTTTTGAAACGCTTGTCCTCGAAGCGTTTGGAGGGTGGTGGCATCCACCCACGCTTCTTAGGAGACTCAACTATAATTGAGTTGGACTCCTCCTTTCTTGGTTGTATAGTCTTCATCTTAGTCCCTCTTGTAAAGTGCGGTAAGAAACTTTGCTGGCATTTTGTGGTGCCAGAAGTAAACATACTTATCGTTCTCGATGGCAAATTCCCCTTCAGGGAACAGCCGGTTGGCCAGCACCACGCTTCTGGCAGGCTGGTCCTCGCTGACCGGCACATCGGTGCAGGCAGACAAAGCCTTGATGAACAACCTTAGTGAAGTCCAATCCTTTTTCGCCATCTTAGTTCCTCCTTTGGACAATCACACCAGTTGGCCACTAAAACTTTTCAGGCAAATTATTTAGATAGCTTTATTTTCCTCTGCACAGTATTCGCACTTGCCATCTAAACTTTTCTCACCACACTCATCACAAATTATGCAGCTACAACCTTCGTCATCGTTATACATTTCCTCACAGACTTCACACTCATAAAAATGGTCATTATGATCAATGGTTATAGATTCAAAGAACTGTTCCCAGCTAACTTTGCCAAAGCTGCCTGAATTGATTTCCCATCCGCCAAACTGATTGTTTAGTTGCCTATACATAGCATTTTCTATACAGGCATAAAAAGAATAAATAGGATTAGCTATAGGAGCGTTGGGATTTGGCCTCCATACTCTCCTACGCATATGATGATCCTGAGTATAAGCAACGGCATCAATCATGCCTACAGCTTTAAGACTAGACAAATCAAAGTTAGCGCTGCTTTCACAAGACTCAAATTCAAAGTCACCAGAATCCCCTGAACCATCGTATTTGAATTCTAGGCTTTTAATTCCATATTGCTGGCAGGTATAAGCTACAACATTATCATAATTGTAATTTGGTCCTCTCCAACCATTTTCAATTATAATGTTATTAGCAAATGTATAACTCTGGCTAAATTCAATCATATAGCTGAAGTTAGCGTTAGCAAGACTTGCTCGATGACTTCCGAATTGTAGGCTATTTTGGAATTCAGATCGAAATGCGTTCGATTTGAAACCATTGCAGAAAGACATGCTAGAGGGTCTGAGAAACATATTAAACCTCCACCGCTTGGTTTGTTTCGGCTAATTCTCTTTCGAGTTTAACGGGTGGTACTCCCATCCATCGTTCGGCTTTAATATGCCTTAGCCAGTCTTGGACTGTAGGAATGAACCCACAATCCTCCTTGACATGTTGTTCTGCGACGATACGGGTAGGAATATGCTTACCATCCGAATTGAGGATGGTGATGCCAAACTTTTGTTCAGCCTCAAATATTCCAAGACTGTGGTGGCGTAGTGCCCTGTGCCTGAAGTCCGCATAGTGTTCCTTGGTTTCATCGAACCAGTCATGCACCTTTTGATAATCTTCTGGCTTCCCGCCGTATTTCCTTGCGGAATTAACGGCATGGTGGTAGGAATGTGCCACAATACTACTCCTTATTCATATGCAGGGTCTGGAAACTTAGCATGGGCATCGATAACATCGTACCCAGCGTTGACTAGACCTTCTTCTACATCATTTGGGTTAGCACCCCTGAGTTCATCAGGGTTGAAGGCGACAATCGCCCAGCCCTTAGACCGAAGTGATCTAAGGGCGTCACTTTCTTGAATTGTCATCTCAATAGTCCTCCGGTTCGATGGTTTCACCCATCTCTTCCAGTTCCACTCGCCCATTCCGTCCAGAGGTACTCCATCCACAGAAGCACCTATCAAAACCTTTGTGGTTGCTACATGAAGGGCAAACATGAGCGCCACAATGGCGGTTGAATTCAAATTCGGCCCCGCATTGACACTTAGGCATAAGTCACTTCCTTAGCAATTACAGGATTTTTTGCGCCTTCCATCACCAGACGCTTCTTATACCCATTTCCAACATTCAAGCTACAATAATATTGCACCGCTTGACGCAAGTTACCCACAAAACGATACTTAGTCTTGTAGGAACTCTTTCCTTTGCCCAGTTGGACAAGGAAAGATGTGTGTTCGTGAAAAGCTACCAGTTTGCCGTCGATCTCAGCAGTTTTAAGTTCCATGACATGCTCCTTATTGTTGAGCTTGAAACTTCTGTTCAATCCATTTGAGTTCTTGTTCGGTCAAGGTGACCGAGTAGTAGTTGCCAAACAAATGCCAAGTATCCAACGCTCCCTCAAGAGTGTTGGTCGCAATCTCTCCCTTATCACTAATAAAAGTGACTTGGGAACCATTGATCCTTAGTTGACCACGATTGTACAGCGGATTCTGCATTGAAGTCCCTCCTTTGGACATTAACACCAGTTGCCCCCAAAAACTTGTCAGGGCAAAAATACTGATATCAGACTATCATCCTGCCATCACGCACATGAGATTGTAATAATAATTCTCTGTCTTTCTTAGCCAATCGAATGTCAGTATATTCTTTGGTCAGTTCTACAATCCAACCTTCAGTCTGTAGTTTTTTTAACTTTTTATCATTGCCATCTTCAGAATTTACAAACTGTTGCTGACCGCTCTTAGATAATAAATGCAAATAATATTTCTTCATAATTCCTCCAATTTATATAAGTAAAGCTCCCGCAAAACGGGAGCCTTACCTAATTGGAGTTACTTGGTTGCCTGTTCAATTAAACCTTTAAGATCATAGAAACTTCCATCTTCCAAAAACAAACCGCCGTTCTTAATTGTAGCGTTACAATTACAAACGGCAATCTCTTGGAGAATTCCCAGCATCTTGATGGCAGATTCACATTCTATGCCTGTGTGACCATTGCTAAGCCAGTCCCTACCATCATCTAGTTGAAATAATTTGTGCATTATCGGTCCCCCGCAATGTATTTGTCAAAATACTCTTGGGATTCCTCGTCCGTTGGTTTTTCTAGCGCAGGAATTCGGCATTCAAATACCGCCCCCTCCAAAAACTTGATGACCAAGGGATGGTCAGGAGGTAGCTCAAGGATTTCATGTAGTTTCGGTGGTTTCATCGTAGTACCCTCTTAGTTTATTGTTCCGACACATACTCCAGTTACCAATTAAAACTTGTCAGGGAAATTATTGTGATATATTTAAATGACCCCTGTTGGACTTGCGCCAACTTCTACTGCTTAAAAGGCAGTTGCTATCACTACAAAAGCTTAGGGGTCCACCGATTAAAGGTCAGCAGGTTTGCCGATACCTTTAAAGTTCATGTTGCCATTACGCACCATTGATTCTTCAACGGATTTTGCTTCGGCATATTTGGCGTGAGATTTTTCTTTGTTCTCACAGCTTTCACAAATCATGTCCGTATTAAAACGGCTCATACTGCATGAACCCATCTTCTTCCTACACCGATCACAATTGCTTGGAATGTTCATTCGTCCTCCATGAAAAAAAGCCTCTGGCACTATACCAGAGGCTTCTCACAAATTCTAGCGGAACTTTGGGAAATTCTGAATCAGTTCCCCCCGGAACAATTCCGTAATCGTCCCATTCCTTCCACCAGACTGCTTGTAGAAGAAAACAGAACCATGCTTCTCACACTGGCTCTTGATCTCATCCACCCATTCGTCTTTCATGGGCCTAAAATCGTTCCCATTGGAGCTTTCGCCCCCCACAATGACCCAATCTACCTTTTCAAGATTGACCGGGCCTACAGGGCCAATAAGAGGCTCCATCGAGGTCCACCTGAGTCCGCCCCAGTCAGGGATAGCCCGCAGGTGGTCAAGACGATTCACATAATCAGCAGACTCAACAGAAACTCCCAGATGAACATGGGAATATTTTCCGCTGAAAAAATCAACAGGCAGCATCATAGAAATGAAACCACTGCGCTTGGTGAGGATAAGCCAATCCAAAGAATTGGCCTCACGAATAATATCCCACCAGTGTTCCCGCCAAGAGAGGACTTGACTGTTGTCCTCAAAGAAATCCGAAAGACTGGCGCAGAAGACAGTATCAGTTTTACCTTCCCGCTTCAGTTGCCGGTCCCAAGACTTTACCTTGGCCTCCGCAGTGACCGAAAGTTCCCTAACGGCATGCTTGCCCCACTTGGCACGATTGAAACGCCCTTCCTGTTGCTCCGCATAACACCGAAGACAACCGGGACTGATCTTCGTACAACCCCGCCAAGGGTTGATTGTTCTACTAGTCCAAGCAATACCAGTTTTCTCAGCCATACAAACCTCCTTAGTAGTAACCATCAGGTTACAAAATCATAGTAGGTACTTATAAACTAGATTCAAGTGCAGCTTGAAATTATTTTTGAAAACAATAAAAAAAGCCCCCACCCCTTAAAAGGATGGGGGCCAAAAATCAACTGCTAGCATCAGTCATCCAACGGGGCCATACACCACCGAGGTTGATAGATTAACTCTACAGCGTTCAAACTAATGATAACACTTGATCCAATTGGATCTTCATTGCTAGGCCGCTCCTGCGAAGAAGCACCACTTGATTCGACTGCCCTAGCTTGAGCGAGAACCAAGAAGTCATCTCCTACTACAGAGAGGATGCCTCGGTAGTTGAAACGGGCGCACAGCACCGCAAGGGGCTGGCCCACATACATATTCAAGGCATCCTTCATGACAGTTGCCTTGGTCTTCTCAACTGCAACCAAGTCAGTACCAACAGTCTTCTTAGCCATAGTAATAAACCTCAAACATGGGCATTAAAAAGGTGACTGGCTTGCCCAAGGCCAGTCACCTATCGTTCACCGAACAACTACACCAGTCATCCGGCCAAACTTGTCAGGGAAAAAGTCTAGCTACTAGATGCTAGCAGTAAACTTTTTCAATTGGTTGGTCATAATCTTGAGACTATCAAGCGTGTTGTTGATAATAACAAAGTTACCATGACCATACAAGGCATTGCCGGTTGCATTGGAGAAGGCATTGCAGATGCCAATCCCAAATACCTTTATACCTTTGTTGCGGGCAGTTTGGCAAGCCTTCTGGGTATGCTTTTGAGCAGCAGCACCCCCATAGAAGTATCCAGATGGTTGACCATCAGAGATAACAATAAGGAACTTCTTGCCACTAACATTAACCTTGTCCATTGCCTGACCCATGAAGTTGATAGCAACCCCATCAAGGTTTTGACAACGAGCGCCTGCACCACCAAGAAGGTAGCTATTATCTACCGCCGGGGTCTTGTACTGAACCATAGTGCATTCGTATTGGTCACGCTCTTGAGCAGTATGACCATACACCATAGTCTTGATGGTCTTGCAACTTCTCAGACCTTCAAGGAGCGTAATTACCACAGTCTTGGCTTCTTCCATCTTCTTGGTGCCCATCGAACCAGATTGGTCAATGAGCAGTCCAACCAGATGCTCAGGTGCCTTGGGTGTGTCCTGACGCTCGTAGAGATGATCTCTATCGAACCGAACACGCCAGAGGTTACCTTCATCCAAGTCCCCGGCACTCAGCCCCCTAGTGTGCAGTGTGTTCTCCGTATCTTGGAACATAAAGCACCGCTCAATCTCTTTGATACAACGGCGATTGGTCATTACAACCCTGTTGTACAAAATTTGAGCATCACCTTTGTTCCACTCACACTTGCCCCGTGTGTCTTCGAAGGTTTCAACCTTGGTGACAAACTTGGTGCCAGCGCAACTATCAGTCTCTTCGCTGGCAGGCATTTCGAACAAGCCTGATTTGCTAGTCTCAATGTCTTCATCGGACAATACATCCTTGTCACCGATGTTAAACATCTTCTGCTTGTTGCTTGCGCCCTCACCAGATCCTTTACCAGAACCTTGACCTTTGTCGTCATCCTCCTTATCCTGCTCGTCTTTCTTCAGCTTGCTTCGAAGATAATTTGCAGCTTCGATGCAGCTTTCAAAGTTACTACCAATCATGCTGTTAAAAGTATCGACTACATCCTTAATCTCCGCATCTTCCAATTCAATAGGCTTATCGGAGTTGATAAGGTTGTAATTTGCAACTGCCAAAAAATTTGGGAGTTGCTTCATGGTCAATTCGGTAGGAACAATAGCTTCGACCTGTTCCTTTGGCATATGAGTCATCTGCCGATGTTGTTCAAGGTAGGGAATAAATCCCCTCCAATCCTTGGCCACAGTCTTAGCAGCATGGAACTCCTGAACCACCTGAAACGCCCGCTTGGCTACATCATCGGTGGAACCGCTAAACTGAGCAAACTCCTCTTTGCCAATGTTCTGGCGAATGAAGGAACCCAGCAGCACCCGCCCGTTAAGAGCATCCATTGCGTCGAAGTAGTTACCACCGCTCTTAATCTTGCCCGAATCGGTCAAGATAAGGTCTGGGCTAACTGTCATGGTATTCTTGTGAAGACCATCCTTGTCCTTACTGCCAGAACTAAACTTGACGCTGAAATTGATTTCTTGCTGCCCGTCAGCACTATTGCTGACCATGTTGGCAGTCCGATTGAGTTCTTCAAGGATCTCCCTGAATCGCTCAGTGCTTTCACCAGTGACCTTGGTGGTAGTACCTTCCCAGCTAAAAAAGCTGTTCAGGCTGCGACTGGGCGACCAGTTCTTGGCAACCTTGGTGGTCTTAGTGTCAGTCAAATCCCAACTGTCGTACCATCCCATAGCCAATCTCCTCAGTAAGTAGGTCAGGCGAAGTGCCTTACATCTACACCAGACCAGACCAAAAACTTGTCAGGGGAAAAGTGGAGATAACCCCCTATAGCATGGTGCTATAGGGGGCATCATTATAATTATTACGCAAACACTGGGCCAAACTTACCTTGCAGTAGTTTGAGCAACTGTGCCCGCTCAGAAGACTCGCCACCCTCCGAGCTAAAGTGTGATAGCAAGGTATAGCGCATGGTCTTGTGACCACCAGTAACCAGCTTGTCTGCTGCATTGAGCAGGATGCGGGTACTGATAGCCTTGCTAAAGCTATCGGCACTGTCGCTCAGATACTTGCGACGAACTTGGTTGGCAACACCAACCAGTTTGGCAGCATCATCTGCGGACAAACCAGTGCGCTCCACCAACAGCTTCTCCTCATCCTTGGCTGGGAGATAGGTGACCTCGATAAGATTGCTGAACCGATCAGCATTCGCAAGGTCAAGACTGGTGGTTCCAGTAAACTCCCTACCCTCGTTGGTAGTGGCGAAGAACACCACTCCCTTACCGACAGTAATCTTACTGCCAGCCTCTTCCAGATAAGTAGACCGGCGAGAGTCCAAAAGGGGAAGAAGAGTATTGCAAATCATCGGATTCAACCGATTGACTTCATCCAGTACAATCACAGCATTGTCATGCTGCACCATACGGGAGAACAACGATTTGTGCCAGACAATCGCACCCTTGGAATCGATTGTCTTGTAACCAAACCAGTCCCTTGCTTCACGAATGTTTGGGCAATCCATGACCAGCAGAGGACGATTGTGACGGGCAGCAAACTCCATTGCGGTGGTGGTCTTGCCACAACCCGCTGGCCCGTTGAGACGGACATTTTGTGGAGTCTTCTTGGAGGAATTTTCAATAGCGTCGAACAACGCTACCATATCCTCGTTGACAATGTGGGTGGAATCCATCTTCGGTGGAACGAAGAATTCCTTCAGGTCGTCGTCAGGTTGAATGTCAGGGTTCTCCATCTTGAAATCACTGACCACTGGTTCCTTGGCAACAGTTTGCACTGCAACAGGTGCCGGGGCAACCTTGGTGCTGCGCTCACGCTCACGCAACCAATTGCTCTTGTTAACACGATAAGTGCCAAGAGACAAAGACAAACCTGCATCGGAGCAGACCTGTTGAGCTTGCTCGAAAGAGCAGGGACCATTGTTAGCGTCAAAGTTGGAATAGAGAACAGTGCGAATAGACATGATTCAAAAACTCCTATTGCAAACCAGATCCACAAGCGTCAGTCATTTGACCAACTACTACTTGCTTCACCTACACCAGACCAAACTAAAAACTTTTCAGGCCAATTATTATGATATACACTTATAACGTTATGGTTATAGCGTTTATCATAACTTGTAACAGGCGTTAGCATCCGTTGCCAACCCTCACCTGCTTCATCTACACCATTCGCAATTATAAACTTGTCAGGGCAATTATTGTGATATCTTATTATAAAAAAATAACCCCTAGGTTTTCCTAGGGGTTATAATTGGGCATGATGGGACTCGAACCCATACTTGAACGCATTTTAAGTGCGTTGCCTCTGCCAATTGGGCGATACATGCCCGAAATGCTCCCGGAGGGACTCGAACCCTCGACCTACGGCTTAACTTTACCACTATGGCTTTCGCCACCAATTCTTATACGGCGGCAGGATTTATCTCTAAGAGTCTTGACGGGTGGCCAAGATAAGTTTTGCCCAATACTGGCAGCTTTTATTCTCCAACACTTTTTACCACGTTTGCCTAAACTGTTTGCGGTCTGGACTGTACCATCATCCAATCTTGTATGCACGAAAAGCACAATATCGATTGGATGCACCAATTGCAGTCTCTACGGCTTCGATTTATTCCGTTCCACAGATTCTTGCGAATCAAGATACTCGGCTTTCG
>JACCDP011144017.1_pt1 | contig 16004 bp, 5 predicted proteins | sample 7445841 | NCBI WGS metagenome assembly JACCDP01 (sample SAMN15323441, study PRJNA562643) | freshwater metagenome | isolation source: river surface water | place: USA:Blue River Watershed | collected 2017-08-17 | reverse complement strand
TGGGAGTTCTAAAATTATTTCATAGTTCACAACAATCACCACAAACAACATCTCAACTTCAATCATCGCCTCAAGATTCACCTCAATCTATACCTCAGCCTCCACCTCCGTCTCAACAACAACCTCCACAGCAAGTAAAAACAGAAGAGGAAATAAAAGATGCATCTTTTAATGCTGCATTGGGAGTTCTAAAATTATTTCATAGTTCACAACAATCACAACAAACAGAACTTCTATCTCCATTAAATTTAGACGAAAAAATACAAAAAGAACAATCTAATGAAAAAGTAAAACAACAAACAGAAGCACAAATAGTACAACAAGCGCCATTAATAGCACCAACGGAAGCTTCGCTGCAATTAAAAGCTACTTTTAATTTTTTAAATTTATTTCATAATTTACTGACTCCAAAATTACTTGCTTCCTCGCTAACATCAAATGTAGAAACACAGCCAGCAGCACAAGAAACAGAAACAGAAGTCGCACAAAAAACAGAAACAGAAGTCGCGCAAAAAACAGAAACAGAAGAAGCACAAAAAACAGAAGCAAAAGAAGCACAAATAGTACAACAAGCGCCATTAATAGCGCCAAAGGGAGCTTCACTGCAATTAATAGCTACTTTTAATTTTTTAAATTTATTTCATAATTTACTGACTCCAAAATTACTTGCTTCCTCACTAATATCAAATGTAGAAACACAGCCAGTAGCACAGCCAGTAGCACAGCCAGTAGCACAGCCAGTAGCACAGCCAGAAGCACAGCCAGAAGCACAAAAAACAGAAGCACAAAAAACAGAAGCACGGGCACAAATAGTACAACAAGCGCCATTAATAGCGCCAAAGGGAGCTTCACCGCAATTAATAGCTACTTTTAAATTTTTAAATTTAGTTAATAATTTACATACAAAAGCATCACCTCAACCTATTTCTGGGGAATACCAAGATGATAATTACAAAATTTTATACGAAGATGGCTTAACAAATGAAAAATTATTAAAATTAATATATTTAAATTTTGATAATTTTGATAAAATAGTTCCACATTTGAAAAAGTTTGATTCTTATTCAATAAATTTTTTGGGTAAAACAACAGGAAAAGTATATCCTGAAAATAATAATGATGAAAATATATGTGTCCGTTCATCTCATTTTACTTATGGCACATATATTATGTTAAAAAAGTTTGGTGGATATTTTTCTCAATTAATTCAAGTTTTATATTTTTGCGCACAATATTTAAAAGAAAAAAGTATAAATTTTGAATTAATTGAGAAAAATATAATTATAAATGAAGATATGCATTTATATTTGTTAAAATATGTAATATTACCAACAACTTGTATTAAAAATAAAATTGAGCCTTTCTACATATATAATTTAAATATGGAAATTTCTAATAGTTTTATTAGTCATATAAGATCAGGAAATACTTCAAGATCACATTTTTTTATATCATCTGTAATTGATAATAGTAATAAACGACGTTCTACTAGCAATAAAACATTATATTTACAAAGAAGCATTTTATCCAAAAATACTACAATAAATCAATTAATAGCGTGTAATAAATATCACAATATGGAGAAATATTTTGAATTACATTTAATAACAAAAATATATATTAAATTAAATAGTACAAACAAAGCATACTATGAAGTCGATGAGGATGATGATTGTGTTTTTTGCCCGTATATTTACAAAGATAATATAAGTAAAATAGTTATTATTAATGGTGAGAAAGAAGAAGAATATACATTAGATGAACTGGATGATATTTTTAAAGATCTATATAAAAGTGATGCTTTAAAATAAGTTTAATAATAATTGAAGAAATAAGAAGTCATACTATTTAACACATACCACATTGTATATCATTATTCACATTTCTTTTTGGTCGGTATAATAAATTATATTATTTACATTTGCATTTTACACATTAAATAGTGTAAATATTAAAATAATTTATTTATAACTATATAAATAGATATAATATAAAATGAGTAATCAAATTACATCTATTTCATTAGTAAAAGACAAGTCATTGAGTAATGATGTTTTTCCACTGAAGAATGGAGATAGATTTCATACAACATTTACGAATGATGTAATACAGGATATATTTGAAAAAGACGATAAATGCATATTAACATTATTAAAAGATAAAACATACTCTCTGTCTATAAAATTAAAAGCTACATCGAATACAGTTAATCGTTTTAAAAACAGTTTTAATAATATATTAGTTTTTGATAAAAATAAAAATTGTTTTGAATTGAATACTACTACTGCATATGATAATTTTACAGTATCGCATATACTAATTATAGGAACCGCTAATATGCCGAATACTCCAGCTACTCCATTTGAATTTAATGGTATTACTAAGACATTTTTAATAATAATAGATAATGGTGTAGTTGATAATACTCCTAAATACAAAGATGTAACTATAGAAGAATATTTAAATCTATATTATATAGAGCATTTCTCATTGAATATTATAGAGTTTTCTGAGTTATATAAAAACTATAAAACAAATACGGGAGAAGGAGTAGGAGGACAAGGAAGACAAGGACAAGGACAAGGACAAGGAGAAGGACAAGGAGAAGGAGAAGGACAAGGAGAAGAAGCAGGAGTAGTAGGAAGACAAGGAGAAGGACAAGGAGAAGGACAAGGAGAAGGACAAGGAGAAGAAGCAGGACAAGGAGGAGTAGAAGGAGGAGGAGGACAAGGAGGAGGTGGTGGTACTGAAATGACCGGTAAGAAAAAAACAGTTAAGAAGATCAAAAAAACAAAAAATAAGGTTGCTTAAAATGGTAAAATAATTTAATATAAGTGTTTATATAAGTACTACTTAAATAGGATGGATATATAAAAGCACACTATAATCTAAGTATTTTTCCCTTGAATATATAGATTGGGTTTATAGAAGATTCCGCAATAAGATAGATATTATGTTTAATCCGCTTGTATTAGATGATACTATAACATAACTTCGTGACTTCGTGACTTCGTAACTTCGTGACTTCGTGACTTCGTAACTTCGTAACTTCGTGACTTCGTGACTTCGTGACTTCGTAACATCATAACTTCGTGACTTCGTGACTTCGTAACATCATAACTTCGTGACTTCGTGACTTCGTGACTTCGTTAAGCGATAATATATAAAACTTATATAACAACATATATTTAATTATTTTTTTTATTATTTATATAGTATAGTAGAAAGATGTTAAAAGCAAAACAAATGCCAAAAAAAAAACAAACTAAACAAACTAAAAAGCCTGTAAAAAATGATGGAAAAATCACAAAAAAAAAATATATTAAGACAAAAATTATAGGCGGTGGGAAAATGATTCAAATGTTAACATTAAAAGAAAAATTAGGGTATCTTAAGGATTGTTTGGATAAAAGTGTAGAAGCTACAAATATTTATTTACCTCAATATTTTAAAATTTTTAAAGTTTTTGATAATGAACTATCCTTTAATGAAACTACTTTTTTTAAAAAAGTAGGCCCCCTAAAGGAAGAGCAAAAAAATTATGCTATTATAACAAGATTTATATTATTATGTTTATATGACCACGATGACTACAATAGTTATACTTTATTAAAAGAATATTACATTTCACTATATTCTACAAATAGTATAACGCAAAATATACCTATATTTGAAACTTTAAAAATAAGTGAAGAAAAAAAAACTGAATTACTTGAAAAAGCAGCTAAATATTATATTAATTATAAAGAAAAATTAGATAATTTTATAAATAAAATTATTTCTTTAGCTACTGGTGATGGCGTTGATACAAGAGCTTCACCATCAGCTTTATTGCCGGAAACTGGTGAATCTGATGGTGAAGCTCTTGTATCAACATCAGCTTCATCGGCTTCATCAGCTTCACCATCAGCTTTATTGCCGGAAACTGGTGAATCTGATGGTGAAGCTCTTGTATCAACATCAGCTTCATCACCAGCTTCACCATCAGCTTCACCATCAGCTTTATTGCCGGAAACTGGTGAATCTGATGGTGAAGCTCTTGTATCAACATCAGCTTCATCACCAGCTTCACCATCAGCTTTATTGCCGGAAACTGGTGAATCTGATGGTGAAGCTGTTCGAGAGAGTGCTGCTCTTGAAGTTACTGAATTTAATGAAAAAAACGATCGTCAATTTAGTGCCGATCCTCAATTTATTAGTTCAGGTCGTAAATTTAGTTCAGATCCTAAATTTAGTTCAGGTCGTAAATTTGGTGGTGCACAGGATCAGAAAGCAGGAAGTGAAGAAAAATTTTTTGAAACCAGTATGTTTGAAATTTATAGTGATGGAATAGTATTATTAACTATTGATGATCAAAATGATACTCATACTTTAAAAGTTTTTCCAAGGTTAGATACTTTAGATTCTAAGCAACACCATTATTTTGCAGAAAAAGACGCGATTATAAATTTTTTTAATACTAAAAAAGAATTTTTAATTATTAGAAGATATAAAGACGACCTTACTAATAAAGATTATTTATACGATTGTCAGCTACAATTAATGTATAAATTAGTAAATATTTTAATAGAAAATATTAATAAATACGAAGAAGCTCTAAAAACACAATTACAAACAAATCTAAAAGATAAAAGGTTTTTACTAAAATATAAGACAAATTTATTAGATAAATTAATTGCTATTATATTTGAAAAACTTCCCGACAATGTTTCATTAGTAAAATATGGTATCATATTAAAAAGTTTAAAAGTTATTATACTTAATAATAAAGGTATTGATGGCGAATATATTGAAGGTAAATATTCTGAATATCTTACAAAACGTAATATTGAAGATACTGAAATTAGTAAAATTAAAACTTTGTCAGAGACTTATATGCCTAAATATAAATTTAGTACTACGTGCCCGGGGCGCAAAGATTATTTTGAACATATAATAAATGTTTTATATACAAACAAAGATGGCAACACCGATGAAACAGAAAAATATACATATGATAATGTAAAAGAAGAATTAGAAATATTAATAAAATTATCTGCGAGCGCAAGCCCGGGGATTGGATTATTTGGAAAAACTTTAAATGAAGATAATTGCAGAATTAGTATTGAAAGTGTAACAAAATATAAAAGTTATCTAATTTCAGAAGCATCTATAGGAAAATTAGAATTACTTGCAGATTATAATAATAAATACATTCAAGATTCAGAAAATATTCAAGATCTAAATAGTAGCAAAATTCCTATAAGTAATATAAATGCCGATGAACTTAAGACAATTAAAGATGGTGCAGAAAAATATAGGGAAAAAATAAACAACTATATAAACAAAAAGCCACATTTAATCGCAAAGGATTTATATTTAGAAACTCCAGATAAAATGATTGCAATATTCAATGAGTTTAAAATAGAATATGAAAAAATATTTAAACATCGCAATTTGAAGTTATCTGAGATTAAAAGGGATAAACTTTTACTCATCAAATAATAATTAACATAGGTTATTTTCGCATTGTTATGGTCTTCTTTTTCCCCACTACAGAATATTCTATATCTACAGGAGTCTTATAAGTAAGTGTTGAGACCGAGGTCTTGTTGTTATAATTTATTTCGGCAATACAATCACAATCATCTATACTATCCTGAATTAAATCTATATGCGATACAATAACAATTGTATCAAAATATGCTAAGAGTGATTTTAGGAAGTTAGGAACGATTGATAAATTATATTTGTCAAAACTTACAAATCCCTCGTCAATATATAGCTGCTTACATATCGCCTTGTTATTTCCAAACAAACACAAACGTAATGCCAGAGATATCACAAACTGCTGGAATCCCGATGCTTGATTTATAGAAATAATCTGCTTATTATTATCGCCTCCTCCGCCTCCGACAATATTAACATTCTTAATTAACCAATTGATATGTATCATATCTCGCGATACATTTGTTATATAATCTAATTCAAAGGGTTTTGTGATAGAATGACAGATATTTTTTAGCATCTTATTAGTATTGTGAAGTAATTTTTTAAGCACTACATTATCATAGAGATTAATGCGGAAATCCTGAAAATTAATGATAATAGTATCAAGTACTGTAAGCATATTATTTATGTTCTCTAAAATATCTCGCAATTCATTAAGACTCTTGATATTCGCGCTATTATAATTGAATATAGCAGTCTTTTCTGTTATATAATCGCGCTGTTTTATGATGGTTTTCTCGCTATCATTTATAATTTCCTTCAATTCCAAAACCCTCTCAATAATCGGCTTAACCTCGCTATAACTCTTGTATATTTCGTTATTTATATAATTCTCTTGTATCTCCTTGATTTCAAGGTATTCACGCGAATGTATTACATTTATATAGTCGTTGTATAGCTTCCATTTATTATAACTATCTACTAACGAGCGATACGCTATAATGCGTGGTTTAATATTCTTATTATAATTAGCTATATCCGTATATTCTTTCATATTTCTGTCAATCTCATTCATCCTGTTCGTATTCTCAATATATTTAATTTCCCACGCCCTATACTTTTCGTAATTTATTATGTTATCAAGGTGCTCTCTCAATTCCTTCGCTTTTTTATAATAGCTCCACACATATTTATTGATATTTTCAAGCTCTTTTGTTCCTTCGCTAATTATCCTATTATATTTCTTCTTATTCTCCATCAGTTTGTTAAGCTTTTCATTTAGCTTATCACGCTTCTCTTTGTATTTAAAGTATTCACACCATTCTTGTAATATATCATATCTATCTTTCATATTTTTATATGTTTCCATCTTATCTATGAGTTCTTCATAATTTACATTGATATTCAATTTATTTTTAATTTTATTAATATCATTGTCATACCTGTCTATTATAATTCGCAGTTCCTTTATTCTGCTGACCCAGCTTCTTTTACAGCAATATTCACACGAAGGATTAAAATGGTATTCTTCGTTATTCTCAAAAAGCCTTAATTCCTCAGCATATTTCAATCTATCTTCTTCTGTTTCTCTCAGTTCCTTCATTATATCTTTGTATTTCTCAACAGATTCCTCATTCTCTTTTAAAAACCCGTCAATATAATTGTAATCTATTTTTTCAATTTCTCCCATAACTTCATCAGCATTCTCGCAATTAATCTCACAGCTCGCTGGCGTAGCTGGCATCGCTGGCATCGCTGACATCGCTGACATCGCTGGCGTAGCTGGCATCGCTGACATCGCTGACATCGCTGGCGTAGCTGGCATCGCTGGCGGCATCGATACATTTTGTATATTTTCTTGTTCCTTAAAGCATTTATCAAATAGGGCTTCATTGTTTTTTAACCGGTTATTATAATCATCTACCTTATTTTTAATATTCTCCTTGTCTTCAAGGCATTTATTATAACATTCAAGCGATAAATCTTCAATCGCACCGGATTTAATGTTCAAATTTAAGCATCCTGTTGTTTCTATGATCTCATCCATATATTCAAGGCTTCCAAATATTTTCTTGATATTGTTTAAACATTCCTTCCTCGCCTTGATAGGCTTATCAATCTTGGTTGCCTTATTAGGCTTTTCGGCTATTAAAGATTTTGCTAAAATCTCCAAGTCATCATATTCATTCTTTAGATTCTCAAGACATTCAATAACATCATTCTCATCATTTGTATTATACTTGCTATTATTATCATCAAATATATCAAAATATTCATTTAGATATTTATGCTCATTATTTATTATAGATATATCGCACGGCTTAGTAATCTCTATAATCTCTTTATTATCACAGTAGGCTTCGAGAGATACTTTGCTAAGCTCTATAATATTTTTGCCTTTCAATATAAACTCTAATTCAGCAAGTCTTTTAACCTTGATGTCATAGATATCTTGTGATACCAACTTTTCTAAATTAATTTTATTTTTCAAGGCTTCATATTTATAACAGGCATTTGTGCTCAACTCAATATTTCTATTACTCAATATGCTATTCTTGTTATTATATTCTTCTACAAGAACGCTATTGGAATTTTTAAGAATTTCTAAATCTTTTTTCATCTGTTCAATCTTTTCTTCGTGATTCTCGGTATAATTTGAGGTTAAGAGTAATTTTTCATAGACATCTTTCTTACTCTCAATATACTTTTGTAATCCCTTGTATTTGTTTATTGTCTTATTGAAAACATTATAAAGATTATAAATATACTCAATATTAAATGATTTGTCTATCAATTCAAGTGTAGATTTAAAATCCATTTTCAATATATCACAATCTATATTTTGCGTAATCATAGAAGTAGCTAAGAAATCCTCAATACTCCCGAACAATATTGCTATCTCATTATTACACGCTGTATCTTTCTTAATTATCTCAACCTTTCCGGTATGAGCTATTTTTTTATATATAATAGTATTGCTAACGAGCAATTTATTACCAGCATTCTTTCTTGTATAATTTCTAACAATTCTATAAGTATCTATTACTTCTATTGCGTCACTTGCGTCACTTGCGTCACTTGCGTCGCTTGCGTCACTTTTAGAATCTCTTAAAATATCTATATCTATTATAGTATATCCTTTGCTTTTATTGTGATTTACGACACCGCTCGTCAATGGGCTTTTTTTTGTGTTTTCTCCCCAAATCGCCAAGAGCAATATATCATAAATAGCAGATTTCCCGGTTCCATTTTGTCCCTTAACCATAAATATCTTGCTATCTAAATCAGTCATATTTAACCAGTTTTTATTTTCATAACATAACAATCCTTCCCATTCAAGATATCTTATTTTATAGAGTGATTTAGGTGTTATCGCGGTATCATCAGTAATATTACAGGTATTTATTACAGCTATAAGCTCTTTATTTATTTTCAAACATTCTTCGCGCAATTCTTCAGGATAATTGTCGACATCTATCAATAATAATTCTTTATTTTTAATAATATTATTGAGCAACAATAAATTTTCAGAAGTTAGCAAGGGTTTAAAATAGTTTATAAGAGCATCATTGTTGATAATTTCTTCATAACACGATGAAGATATATCTGTATCTTTAGTACAAGAGATATTATGTGATTGATTATGAGCAAAGTTATTTAAATTGTCTATTTTTTCTGTAATTACATATTTAATATTGTATTTTTCCAAGATGCTCTTGAGATTAAAGATATTAATATTAGAGAACCTTTTAATATCTAAGTTTTTAGGAATTATATCTATATTGTCTCTTATATAATCTTCAAGTCTTCTTTCATATTTTCCATTAATCCTTATCATAATATCTTTGTTCGCTGTGTTAGCTGCGCTAGCTGCGCTATCGTCATTTTCTCTAATATTAATAAAGCCTTTGTCATTATATACATTTACCTTTTTAATATCTTTGTTATATAAGTCCCATATGAGATAGCCGTGATTTACTATGTCTTCTCCAAAATTCTGTTGAATTAAACTTCCGGCATATCCACAAATAGTTTTGTTTTTATAAGAGAACACTTGTCTTTTATGGATGTCTCCTAATAGTACATAATCAAAATCGCTCACCCATTCTAAGGGATAAGGGTTAAAAGTGTCTTCTACTGTTTTCCCATTATATAGTTTAGCGGCAGCGAAAGAACCGTGAAATAGAGCTAGTTTATATCTGACATTACCATATATAGTAGGAAATGGTGGCAAATCTTGTAATCTCCCACTATTTCTATAATTATCCAAAGTTTCATCTATGCTAACAAAAGATATGCCTATATCATCTATGATAAAAGAGGTCGTAGTATTTAATACGAATACATTAGGAATGGCAAAAGTAGTAGAATAAACGAGCGAAGGCTTATTGATATCACTTTGATCATAATCGTGATTACCTGAAATAATATAAGTTCTGCCTACATCAGACAACGCCTGGATAAACTTGCGATACATTATGAGACCATAATTACCAATTACACTTTTATTGTGAAAAATATCTCCTGTAATGACTATAATAAAGTTATCAAAGAAAAGCTCTAAGACTTCAATTTGTTTTTTAATAGATGCTATGGTATTCTTGAACACTTCTTTATACTCTTCGTATCGCGAGTAAGTATTATCACCATTCCGTATATGTAAATCAGATAAATGAAATATATGTGTTAGTACCATATTTTAATGATATTCGGATATACAAGTATGTATATATTCTCGTATATCAATTTTTATATTTAAAAATAAAAAGCATATAAGCTCTATTGATAGACTTATACTTGCTATTGTCAATAGCTGTAAAAAGAAGTATAAATTATAAAATATAAAATATAAACTATATGTAAGAAAAGGTGTTATTTTATGGCCAATAGTAAACAGAAACAACCAATATTAGATGAAAAAATAACAAAAGAATTAGAAATAGTTAAGGATCATTTTAAAAAATTAATACTTAATATTAGTAAAAATAACAAGACTAATACAGAATATTCTTTTAATACCGAAGATATAAATTGTTTTGTAATTGATAATATAGGATTAATATTATCAATTGCTAATAAATTTTTGCATTTAGATACTGAAAAGCATCCGCATATATTAAAAAAAAAAGGAGGCAGGGATGTTGAGTTGTTATTAGAAAATGAAGCAACTCATAATAGCATAGGTATTGTAGGGAAATCAGCGACAGCATCGGTGACTAGAACAGGTAAGGAATCATCAGCAAGTAAATTAGTGAGATCAGATAAGGAATCAGTGACTAGAACAGGTAAGGAATCAGTGACTAGAACAGGTAAGGAATCATCAGCAAGTAAATTAGTGAGATCAGATAAGGAATTAGCGAGTAAATCAGTTAAGATATATAAAGACGATAATATTCAAGAAGTAATATTAACTAAAGAAGAGGTTGTGGAAAAACAAAAGCTATATGAGATTTTTAGAGAAAATTGTAAAATACATTTTAACAGTGATTATACACAGTATTACAATGCTACTATATTCTATCGCAAACTGCTTTATAAAAATTTTGTAGAAAACCTTAACAATTTATTATATTTTTACATTAATTATAAATTAGAACAACAAAATGAGCAGAGCGGTAGCATAAAGAATGGTGGAAATAAGCAAAAAGGCGGTTTAACTTTACCTTTGTGTAAGGAAGGCAGTGATTATAATCGTTATTTAGGACCTATTAAAAATGCAGATAAGAACACATATCCTAATTTTATTACTGAACTACATAATGATATGAAAGCTTTTTTAGGTAGTAAATTAACAATAGAGTCTGTCGAAGAATTTTCCAGTATTTTTCAATCAGATTTATCCAAAGATCTAAAAGATGGAGAGCGTGCAAGAATTGATTTAACTACAATATGTTTATCACATTTACCAAAATATTTAAAAATGAGCGAGCAGGAGTTTACAGACTTACTTAGTAATCCAGCAGCTATAATAACTGGTAAAGATTTTTTAAAACCCGATAATTATAGACTTGTTGTAAATACATATTCAATTCATGATACTACCCCTTCAGGCTTAAAAGCACAGATTGAATCTTGGCGTTCAGATGGTAAATTGATTATAATACCTAATATTAGCGGCCGTCTGGATTCAGCAGAACACTCTAACGGTGGTATATACGACGCCTATGATATAGTTAAACATTCTAATGTATTCAAAGAACAATTAAACCATATTATTAACCCTGCTATAAAAGCATTAAAAAACTTTTATATTTCCCTCAAGGAAATTGATATAAAAATAGAAATAAACGATAATAATGAAATTGTATTAATTGTTAACAGAGAAGGTGAACAATCAAATAATGGTATTGAAGTAAAATTTGGTGCAAATGGGATATCTACGGTTTCTGGTGTTGTAAATCGATTATTAAAGGATGATTTAGATGATTTATTGAAATATTTAGAAGATAATGGCTTTAGTGAACAAGAGGCTACGGATATATCTCTGTTTATTAAACATATGGGAGATTCTCTGCAATTTATACAAGCGTTGTATCATAATACTGAATTTGATGATGATGATCTAAAAAATAAACAGATAAATTGTAATAAATTTATAAATGATAAAGGCCAAGAAATAACAATAGAAACACAAAACGATACTGCATTTTTAACTTGCGATAGATCTGCATTTAAAGCAGCGAAGGCTTTAAATTGTAACGTAGTTATAGGCGTAGGAGATACAAAATGCAACAGTGAACCATATGATAAAATATATTGGAGAGTAGTTCCTTTAATTGTTGGATTAACAAGAATACAGGCTTTGAAAAAGTTCTTTAAATTTTGTGTTCCCTATTCCGCGTCTTCTTCTCAGGCTGCTTCTTCTCAGGCTGCTTCTTCTCAGGCTGCTTCAAGTGGAAGTTATATGAGTGATGTAGGTGGTGTGGATAATATGGGTGCTTCTGGTAGTCGCAAGGGTGCTTCTGGTGGTCGCAAGGGTGCTTCTGGTAGTCGCAAGGGTGCTTCTGGTGGTCGCAAGGGTGCTTCTGGTGGTCGCAAGGGTGCTTCTGGTGGTCGCAAGGGTGCTTCTGGTGGTACCTTGCCTGGTGAGGATAGTGATATGAGTACATCAGATAGTACAAATGATATAGTAGCAAATAGCTCAGGGCTATTATATAGATCTGTCATAGCTGGTAGTAAAACTAATACAACTATATATCTATGTTTTACAGACGAAAAAGGAGATATCCAAATTGATAAGACATTTTTTATTGACACATTTGATGATTTAGATTTAACAGACACGGGTACTTTGACACAAGAAAACGCCAATCACTTTCAACTAATTATAACAAAAATATTCGAGACTGCTTTGATAGAGTTAGATTCAGAAAAATATGTTAGAATGCTTAAAAAGATGGAAGAGGATATAAAAGGCGTTGAACTATATTCTTCAGAGTTTAATGTAGCATTTGAAAAAAATACGAAAACGCTGGATAGTCTATCTAAACAATTAAGTAATAGTAGAACAAGTAAAGTTGATGGGATTATCAAGACTGCAATAGAGGCTTATAAAAATTCTTTTGAGAAATCGTTGAATCGTTTGACAGAAATTAAAAAAATGGTTGATGATTGGAGATTAAAATTATCTGTTAAGTTTAACTATAGGAAAAGAACTATTCAGGAGTTTATAGAAAAAATTAAAGTAGTGCCAGAAGATCATATAAATAGCACTATGATTTCGTGCGAAAAATCATTAGAAGTTATAGCAGGAATTATTACAAAGTTTGAAACTTTTGATGAAAAACAAAAAGAATTAACAGTAAGAAGGGTTGAAACAAGCTCCCCTATTTTTGGAAACTCTGCCGTATTAGATAAATCTAAAGATAAATCTAATGCGGAACTAATGAGCAAAGTAAGCGACGCAGTAAACACTTTTATTATTACATTAAATCTAAAAATGGAAAAATTACGCAAAGAAAAGATAGATAGTATAAAAAAGAGTTCTCAGAGTAATATAAAAAAGACTAATGAAGAAATTGATATAGAAAAAAAAAATATAACACAAATAAATAAAGAATTAGAAGAATTAAAAAAATTAAAAGAAGAATTAAAAAAAGATTTAAAATCTAAAAAGGAGGGGCTAGATTTAGATTTACAAGGTTTAAATAATAGTATTGATGAAAAAAAGAAACTTTTAACATCTAAAAAATTTTGTATTAAAAAACTTTCTAATAATCTTAAAATAGAGGAGGGAAAGGCGAGAAATGCTGAAAAGGAAGTTGCGATATCTTTTATTGATGCATTAAAAGATCTACAAATTAATATAACAGACCATACAGATAATTTAATGTATTTTTTAAAAGTTGAAAAATCTACTGTGGCTTATTTAAGAGCCAGACCATCTTTTAACAAAAAAAAACGCAAAGGTGTAGATGAAGATGAAGATGAAGGTAAAGGTAAACAGCCTTTACAAGTAATACCAGAAGATAAAGATCTAGATGATATGTCCGACACACATGATGAAGCCGATTCAGCAGCCACCGGTTCTTCTTCTAAAAAATCTAAAGTTACAACAACAGGAGGAGGAAAATTATTAAACAAAAAGGTTCGTATACATAAAGCTAAAAGTATATCACAAAAAACAATTAGTGGAGAAAAAAAGAAGAAGATAACGAAGGTAATAAAAAATAAAGAGCTATTAAGTATTAAAAAAAGTAGGGCTAAACCCACTAAAGCTATGAGGCTGGGATAGACCTATGGGTAGACCTTAGCCAACGCGGTAATCTAGGGAGTGTTAGTAGGTAGACCTTAGCCAACGTGGTAATCTATGGAGTGTTAGTAGGTAGAGAACGAATGAAGATTAAGGAAGAATTTTCATAGAGTATTTAAGATTTTCTTCTACAGAATGACCGACTGAATCTGCGATTAACTTTCTTTATCTGAAGGATGCCCCAGAGACATTGATAGTTGTTAGATACATACGACGAAGATCTAGAGCACCTATTTTTTTTCCATAAACCTTCATCATAATTTTGAAGAATTTAAGACTTAAAGCGGAGATGGAGTATTCTTTACCGAGAATGAAGCCGGATGGAGGTAATAGAGACTTAATTTCTGTAGGTATAGGGATTGAGATATTTTTTTTATTTTTAGTATAAGAGTCTTTAATATGGAGATAGTCATTATCGAAGTGGTTGCCGAGGGAGGGAGAGGAGGACATAGAGCGATAATCGTCGAGCCTTCTTGTTGGGAGTAAAGTCATTAAAAGGAAGAGTAATTTTTCGGAATTATTTTGAAGCTTAGAGGAGTTAAGGAGTAAATCTTGCTTATCAAAAGAGATGATATCATCGTGTTTAATGGAAGTATCATTTCTTCTAATAGCTTCAGCTTTTTCAATATTTCTTTTAATAGGGGCGAGAATTTTAAGGAGCTTAACGAAGCCGGGAATTTTAGTAAAAATTTTACAGATGGTAGGGATAGAACGGAGTTCATTTACCTTGATAATGTCAAGCTTATCATAAAGATATTTAAATTCATCTTGAACTAAATTTTTATCATAATCGTTGCCTTAAATAGCATTAATGATATCAGCGGAGAGGGGGTAATCCTGTCATTCGAAGATGGAAAGCTCTAAGCTTACCGGTATAAGTGATAATAGAACTTTCTTTAAGGATAGATTTTTTAGCTTTTTTAGGTTTTTTATGTAAAGGAGTAGTATCAGTATCAATAACTAAATCAGGTTTAATAAGGATACTTTGTGGTTTAATTTTGTTAGCTCTAAGATTGTTTGGCTTATTTTCTTCTTCGTTCATTATTATATATAAAAGAGGATAAAAAGAGGGAATCAATTTTTAGGAAAGCTTGGGGATGGGGAGACCGCACCCAACGCGGTTTTATTGAGAGGCTATTGATTGGGGAGACCGCCCTAACGCGGTTTTATTGAGAGGCTATTGATTAGGGAGACCGCCCTAACGCGGTTTTATTGAGAGGCTATTGAGATATTTATATTACCATTATGATGTATTAAAAAGAAACTAGAATTTTCTTAAAATTGAAAATTAAATTTTGAGTACATCTCTTGATTTATTTTATAATTTCTAAAAACTTTTAAAACTTTAGAAAAAACCGAGAGATGTACTCAAAATTAAAAATGAAAAATTTAAGATATTCCTGTGTCTCAATAACTGATAAGATAATCTAAGCATATATATAATAAATATAGAAAGGTTATAGTCAAGGAGATAGTCAAGGATTTAGAAAAGGCAAAATAATTCCTGACTAAGATAGATCTATGATAGCTAAAAAGAACCAGATATTTTATAAAAATGAAAAGAATAATTTGAGTACATCTCTTGATTTATTTTATAATTTCTAAAAAACTTTTGAAACTTTAGAAAAAACCGAGAGATGTACTCAAAATTAAAAATGAAAAAAATAGAATATTCCAGAGTCTCAAGAACTGATAAGATAATCTAAGTATTTTATAATAAATATAGAGAGGTTATAGTCAAGGAGATAGTCAAGGATTTAGAAAAGGCAAAATAATTCTTGGCCAACCTTTTTATACTTTTTGAAAGGGCTTATTTCTGGCT
>JACCDP010425931.1_pt1 | contig 16005 bp, 13 predicted proteins | sample 7445841 | NCBI WGS metagenome assembly JACCDP01 (sample SAMN15323441, study PRJNA562643) | freshwater metagenome | isolation source: river surface water | place: USA:Blue River Watershed | collected 2017-08-17 | reverse complement strand
CCTGGTAATTGAATATTGTCATAAATCACATCTCTTACTTCTCCACCCAAAGCTGGTTCTTTAATAGTAGGACGATTAATGGCAATAGTGCCTTTTGGAATGGATCCAAAATAAGTAGCAATTTTTTCTTTTAATTCAGCCTTATTAAAATCACCTGCAATAGACAATACGCAGTTATTAGGAACATAATAGGTTTTATAGAACTGTATAAACTCTTCTAATTTAGCTGCATTTAAATGATCCATGCTACCAATTGGAGACCATCTGTAAGGATGAACTTTGAATGCTCTTTTTAACATCTCATTCAAGAAACTACCATAAGGACGGTTATCCATTCTTTGACGCTTCTCTTCTTTCACCACTTCTCTTTGAGTGTTCACACCAATTTGTTCAATTTTAGCATGCATCATTCTTTCACTTTCTAACCAAAGACCTAAGTCCACTTGATTAGATGGAAGTAATTCATAATAAAAAGTTCTGTCCTGAGAAGTGTTGGCATTTAATGCACCTCCAGCATTAGTAACATACTTATCAAACTCTCCTCTTTTAATATTTTCAGAACCTTCAAATAATAAATGTTCAAAAAAATGGGCAAAACCTGTTCTTGCCGTGTCTTCGTTTTTAGAACCCACATGGTATAAGGCGGTTACTGCTACCACAGGCGCCGAATGATCTTCGTGTAAAATCACTTTTAAGCCATTGGGTAATATATATTTTTCAAATTGAATAGACTGCCCAAACGCCGTTGCTCCAATAAAAAGCATTAGACAGCTTAATAAAAACTGTTTTTTCATTATGTAAAATTTAAAATTTTGAAGGGTAAAGCTAGCACGAATGGTAGATTAGAGCAAATAAAATAATGCTAAAAATTGGCAATTATCGTATCTAGTAAATGAGGCGCAGAGGCATTAAACCATTGAACAGCTGGGTCTTTTTTAAACCAGGTCATTTGCCTCTTAGCATAATGTCTGGTATTTTGCTGGATGGCTGCAATCACCTCCTCCAAACTTTGTTCTTGATTTAAATAGGGCATCCACTCACTATAACCCACTGTTTGGAGGGCATTGAGTGAAAATTGAGGTAAAAGACTTGCTACTTCTTTTTCTAAACCATCCGAAATCATCTGTTCCACCCTTGCATTAATTCTTTCATACAATAAGGGCCTATCCATTTCTAATCCTATCATTTTTATAGTAAATGGTCTTTGTTTTTTTTGTTGACCCTGAAAACTAAGAATCGATTTTCCCAATCCTTCCATTACTTCCAATGCACGCATTAATCTTTGGGGATTTTCTTGCTCTGCCTGTTCCCAATAAACTGGATCTTTTTGCTTCAATTGTTCTTGCAACCAAATCAAACCATTGGCCTCATAAGATTGAGTAATATTTTTTCTTACAGATGGATCTATTGCAGGAATATCATCCAAGCCTTCACAAAATGCTTTGATATATAAACCTGTTCCGCCCACCATCACAACCGAATCTTTTGTCTCGAATAATTTTTTAGTGATTGCTAATGCATAGTTTTCAAATACAGAGGCATTGACTGTTTCAGTGATAGAATGACTTGCAATAAAATGATGGGGAACCGAATTTAATTCTTCAACACTTGGCCTTGCAACACCGATAGATAATTCCTTGTAACATTGTCTCGCATCTGCAGAAATAATTTCTGTTTTCAAATGCTTGGCCAATTGAATAGCCAATGAAGTTTTTCCAACAGCAGTAGGACCTACTATTATATAAACTGTTTTAGACAAATTGCTTGTATTTAAAAAGCTTCTGATGAATCATCAAAAAAACCACCATTATCGTCTTCGCTAGAATCATCATCTTCGTCTGACTCATTTGAATCAGTATCCTCCCCCTCTTCTCCAAAACCTTCATCTGCTTCAGATAAATCATATTTCTCTTCGATATCTGCGAATTTTTCTCCTAATAAACCTTTGGTTCCATATTGCATAGGCCCCACTCCTTCTACTCTTGAAATAACAGGGTATTCTACATTCATATCAGCATCTGCATTCTTAATCACTTGAATCAATTCCACCAAAAATGTCCATGATTTATTGAAATCGTATAAATAAATAAAATGTTGATTGGTATCCATGATTTCAGAACCAATGGTTGTCTCATCCATCAATAAAGGAGCAACTGGATATTCTTTTTGATATACTTCTTTACTTATTTCTCTTCCTCTTTGCCATTTTTCATTGCTTCTAAAAAATGTTGCATCATGCTTTTGATCAAATTCAAACGCTTTTAAAATAATTTGATGAAAATCAGAAAATAATTGAGTGTGTTTCACCAAGACATCTCTATAGATGGCATCTTCCTCTTCCCAGTATACTCTAAACTTTAAAATGGCCATAGGGTGATTTTGAAGCGCTAATTTACTATTTATTAGCCTTAGACAATGAAAATCAGGCTACAATTATGCACTTAATGGCTTTAGCCCAATTTTGGCTGCTTCTTGGATCATAAAAGCATAGGCAGGCTCATATGCATTGGGGATCACCCCATCCAATATGGCTTCTCTTATAGCATCTTTGATGATACCCACTTCTTTGGAAGGATGAATACCAAAAATTTGCATAATGAGCTCGCCTGATATGGGAGGCTGCCAATTTCTTATTTTATCTTTTTCTTCTACTTCAACAATTCTTTGCTTTACCAATTCAAAACCTTGCAAATACCTTCTTACTTTGTTTTGATTTTTACTGGTAATATCTCCAGAACATAATATCATGAGTGAATCAATATCATCACCTGCATCAAATAACAACCTTCTAATAGCACTATCAGTTACATTTTCCTTGGTCAATGAAATAGGTCTTAAATGCAGTGCTACCAATTTTTGAACCATTTTCATTTTTTCATTCAATGGTAATTTGAATTGAGTGAAAATTTTAGGCACCATTCTTGCACCCACCACTTCATGCCCATGAAAAGTCCAACCAAAGCCTTGCTCAAATCTCTTCGTTTTAGGCTTTGCAATATCATGGAGTAAAGCAGCCCATCTTAACCAAATATCATCTGATTGAACAGCAACATTATCTAGTACTTGAAGTGTATGAGAGAAATTATCTTTATGCCCTATCCCATCTAATGTTTCTGCACCTTCTAATTGTAACAATACCGGGAAAATATATTCTAATAAACCAGTGTCTTTTAACAAGTACCAACCCTTTGAAGGCTTTACAGTCATCATAATCTTTTGCAACTCATCTGTAATTCTTTCTTGAGAAACAATCTTGATTCTGCTCGCCATTCTTTGAATGGAAAGAAAAGTCTCTTCTGTAATGGTAAAATCTAATTGTGTTGCAAAACGAATCGCACGCATCATTCTTAATGGATCATCATCAAAAGTTTGATCGGGTGCTAAAGGTGTTTTTAAAATACCTTTTTCTAAATCTTGTAAACCCCCAAATGGATCAATGATGGTTCCAAAATGCGCGTCAGATAATTCAACTGCCAAAGCATTAATCGTAAAATCTCTTCTATTTTGATCGTCTTCAATAGTACCCGGAGCCACTTGTGGCTTTCTACTATCTCTGGAATAACTTTCTTTTCTGGCACCTACAAATTCAATTTCAATATCTTGAAATTTTACTTGTGCCGTACCAAAAGTTTTAAATAAACTTACTGGAGGTAAGGGCTTAAAAAGTTTTGCAAATTCTTGAGCCAATTCCATTCCGTCTCCCATACAAACAATGTCTATATCTTTTGTAGGTCTATCTAAAATTTTATCTCTTACAAAACCACCTACTGCAAATGCAGGAATATCTAGCACAGCTGCTGCTTTAGCAACTGCGTGTAATAATTCTGCCTCTCTTGTAGTAAAATGAATTTGCATAGCAAGCAAAAGTACTTAATTGTTCAGTATATTCGTAGGCAAATAGCCGCTAATCGTGGTAAAATGAAGACAAATGACCTCCCTAAGTATTGTAATTGTTAGTTATCAATGTTGGCAAAGATTGGATACTTGCTTAAAAAGTATTCAAGCTCAATCTTTAGATTTTATAGAGGTTATTGTGGTAGACAACCATTCCAACGATGGAAAAATAAAAGATTTTATACAGGCACATCCCAACGTTCAATTTATACAACAAGAAATCAATGGAGGGTTTGCTCAAGCATGTAATCAAGGAGCTGCCATCGCAAAAGGAGAATGGATTTTGTTTTTAAATCCGGATACCATTTTAGAACCCAATACCCTATCTCCACTTTTACAAAAAACAAATGCACAGCCTGATTGGAAATTAATTGGCATCAAACAATTGGATGATAAAGGAAGAGATACGTATCCTTTTGGTTTGTTTTTACAATGGTGGAATATATGGCCTCCTATTAGAAGTATTCAAAGATTAATCGGAGGAAAAAAACTTTCTAAAAAACAGTGGAGTGCAGACGTTGTAAGTTTTCCTGATTGGATTTCTGGATCTTTTGTTTTAATGAGATATGCAGATTTTAAAACCATTGGCGGATGGGATCCTCAATTTTGGATGTATTGTGAAGATCAAGATTTAAGCAAAGCCGCAGCAACATTGGGCTGGAAAAGAGTGATATACAATGAGATTCAATGTATACATAGCCACGGAGGTTCTTCAAGAATCAATGCCAAAGTAAAAGCAATTACTAAATCTGCAGTCATTATTTCCAATTTCAAATACATTCGAAAACATATTGCGATACCGGGAAGATGGATCGCTCAAGCAACACTTTTACTAATGACCATTATCAACATATTGATTGCTTTCCCTTTTTCAAGTACCAAAAGACAAATGGTTACAGAATTATTATATAACAGAAGATAACTATTTCCTGATCACTATTAAATTTCCTTCACTATCCCATTTTACAATAGAGGAAGGTTGTTGAATAGTTGGATCATCTTGTCGATAACGAACTATATAATCTACCCCATCTTTTATATCCAATGAAATATCTGCAAAACTTAATGGTGTTGGATAACCTGAAATATTAGCTGAAGTACTTACAATGGGTTTGCCAAATTCTTTAATTAATTTGTTACAAAATAGCTCTTTACAAATTCTTATTGCAATACTACCATCGGGCGAAATCAAATTCTTTGCCAATCCTTTGGCTTGTTCATAAATCACAGTAGTGGGCTGATGAACTCCTTTGATGTAATCAAAAATCTTAATATTAGTTTGATTGGTATATTCTAAAACACTTTCTTCCTCTGCGACTAGAATAATCAAGGCCTTTGAATCTACCCTTTTTTTTAAGTCAAAAATTTTAGCTACAGCAGTTTCGTTGGTGGCATCACAACCAATCCCCCATACCGTATCCGTAGGATAAAGAATGAGTCCCCCTTGGCGAAGAACCTCTATACTTGATTGCAAATCGGCTTCCATTAAAAACATATTGCAAATTAAACATTCGAGCCGTATTTTTGCCCAAATTGAAAAAAATGGAATTAAAAACAACTATCGAAGCAGCTTGGCAGGATCGTGGATTATTAAAGGACGCAAAATATAGTGAGGCTGTTAGAGCAGTCATTGAAGAAGTGGACAAAGGAAGATTAAGAGTTGCTGAACCTCAAGGGGATCAATGGGTGGTGAATGAATGGGTGAAGCAAGCCATCTTAATGTATTTTGGCATACAGCAAATGCAAACTTGGGAAATTGCTCCATTTGAATTTCATGATAAAATGTTATTGAAATCTGGTTATGCTGCTTTAGGGGTAAGAGCAGTGCCACATGCCATTGCAAGATATGGAGCATACTTAGCAAAGAATGTGGTATTAATGCCTAGTTATGTAAATATTGGCGCATATGTGGATGAAGGAACGATGGTAGATACATGGGCAACTGTTGGAAGTTGTGCTCAAATTGGGAAAGGCGTTCACTTAAGTGGTGGCGTGGGAATTGGCGGCGTTTTAGAACCATTACAAGCAAGCCCTGTGATTGTAGAAGATGGATGTTTTATTGGAAGTAGATGTATTGTCGTGGAAGGGGTGCACCTTGAAAAAGAAGTGGTGTTGGGCGCCAATGTGGTGTTAACTCAAAGTACTAAAATTATAGATGTAAGCGGCCCAACACCTGTTGAATATAAAGGAAGAGTTCCAGCCAGAAGCGTGGTTATTCCTGGATCTTACACAAAAAACTTCCCTGCTGGAAATTTCCAAGTAAGTTGTGCATTAATTATTGGACAAAGAAAACCAAGTACAGATTTAAAGACCAGTTTAAACGATGCATTAAGAGATTTTAATGTAGCAGTATAAAAAAGTCATTTTCATATAATCAGGGTTTTGCCATTGCCATCCTAGGCACTTTGCTTTTTTCGACAAAAGCAATATGGATCAAACTTTGTTTTAGAGAGAGTAATATCAATGCAACAAGTTTATTAACCTTGCGGATGTTACTCTCTCTTCCATTTTATATCATTATATTATGGAGCATCAAAAGAAATGGGAAAGCTAGAATTACTAGCAATAAAACTTATCTATGGGCGATTGCTATGGGTTTATTAGGATATTATGCGAGTAGTTTATTTGATTTTATTGGACTCCAATATGTATCAGCAGGCATTGAAAGAATAATACTTTTCATTTACCCCACTTTGGCTGTTTTAATTAATTATTGGATTTTTAAAGTGCCCATTATTAAAAAACAATGGTGGGCAATTTTGGTAACCTATGTTGGGATTGGACTGGCTTACTGGAGTGAAATCAACCAATTTCAAAATACAGAACTATTCATCTTTGGTTCCATCATGGTTTTACTATGTGGCATAACCTATGCTTTATATCTTGTTGGAACGGGCAAACTGATTCCGAAAATGGGTGCAACTCAATACACTAGTGTTGCAATGTTATCCGCCACAGCAGGAATATTTACCCATTTTTGCATAACAGAACCCATCAATAGTATACCTCAATATATTCATCCCAATCATCCAATCTTTGTATATGTAATTGGATTAGCCCTAATAGCGACAGTCATCCCCTCTTTTCTACTCAGTACCGGAATGAAGCGAATTGGATCCAATGATTTGGCTATTGTAACTAGTATTGGACCAGTAGCAACCCTTTTTCAAGCCAGATATCTTCTAAATGAACCATTTAGTCTATTACAAATCATAGGTACCATATTGGTGATTGTTGGGGTGCTGATGGTCAAGAAATCAGCAATAGATTAAAAATTTTGGGGTGACCAAGACGAATCTTAACCACCCCGATTATCCTTCCCCCAAAGGATAATATATTTAATATTTTACTAATTTGTATTTAGTATTTGTTCTACCCTAAAGCAAATTTGCAAGTATTCAACGCAGTTGAATAGGTTTTTTGTAAACTTAGTAGTGAAATAATAAATATTGACTCAATTAATTGTATTTATATAAATTATATATTAATAATTTATATAATTTTTATGATAACAAATAAGTTATTTTCTTATTATATATTTTTAGTTATTTTTGATTATTATCTAAATTATGAAAATTAGATTACTGACCATTTATTGCTTGCTCATTTTTAACCTTATTAGTGCTCAAAACTCTAATAATAGATTAAATGATTATGAAGCAAGCTTGATACAAATAATCCAAAAAGATAGTACAGACTTTTATGCTACTATAGATAATAATGATTTTAAATTTGGAACCCAGTTTAAGGGTGCAACCTTTATAAATATCGTTAAACATCAAGGACAGATCTTAGTCCAGCCACTTGGTACAGGAAGATTATACGAAATTGTACAAAAAGACAATGTTTACTTCAGTAAAAGAATTGATTCAACCATCCATTCCGGTGTGAATTTCTTCTCAAAGACTTTTTTCACAAGAGATACCTTATATCAATTTGGCGGATTAGGATTTTGGAATATCAGAGGACTAATCACCTTTTTTAGTAAACAAACCAATCAATGGGAACTGGTACAGACCAATAGAGATGTTCCAAGTTTTTTTGACAATAGCCAAGACGCAATTACATATGTGTCCAATGACCCTAATCATCCAAAATTCTATATATCTAATTCTTACAAATACCAGAACTACCCTCAATCATTTGAAATTGTGGGCAAAGACACTTCTTTTGTCTTTGACTTCAATACAAAACAATGGACTCCCTTAGGTAAATTAAACCCTGAGTTAAAAAGGATACTATTAGCCAAAAATTCAGTATCACTAAATTTTGGGAAATACTTATTGATTCAAAGTGCCTTGGAATTTTTCTGGATCAATTTTGAAACGAATAGCTATGGAAAGCTAAAACCAAAGTATAATAGTGAGATTAGACAATTATGGTTGAAAATTTATAATAATGAAAGCAATATTGGTGCTGCCAATTTTCAATTTAATATAGGAGATAATATCTATTTTATAAAATTAACTAAGGATAAACAATTACAATATGAAAAAATTACATTCTCGGAAGAGATGATTGATAAAAATAACCAAGACTATATTTACACAAATAAAATAGATTATATTAGTATCATTACGAATTTCTTGGACACGAATAAGACTGTTTTACTGTTAATATTATCGAGCATTGCACTTTTCGTTTTTGCATATAGCTTTCAAAAGAAAAGAAAGAAATTACCCAAAGAAGTGGTGACTATTTTAAATAATAATTTCTTTTCTGCCTTAACGATTGTTGAAAAAGAATTGATTGAAGAATTGTACAATCATTACTTAAAAGGAGAAGAAGTGTCTACCAAGATAATCAATAAAATTATAGGTGTTCAACAAAAAGATACACTCACTCAAAATAAAAGCAGAAGTGATTATTTTATCAGAATCAACCAGAAATTCAAAATGGCTACTCAATACAATGAGCCATTGATTGTAAAACAAAGAGACGTATCAGATAAAAGACAATACAATTATAGCTTGAATAGTACTTATATTGTAGATATTGAAAAGCTTTTCAAGGAATAATACTTCTGGAAATTATACTACCAAAAGGCTACAACCCCTTCTATCACTATTGTCTGATCTTCCAAGAATACTAAAACTTCCATCCTCGTATACTTCTGCAATATCTTGAGTGGCAATGAATGCACAGCTATATATGTTAGCCAAATCAATAACATGTAAAATACCTCTTCCAACTGTTTTTAATTGATTCGGATCTTCCTCATCTCCCACTAAAATCTTCATCCAAGGCGGGCATTTAAAAATACCGTCTTTTATTGCATAGGCTTGACTTAACAATTCGGTCATTCCATATTCTGAATGAATAGTAGAAGTACCTAGTCTTTCTTTTAAATAAGCATGTAGCATTGGCTTGATCATCTCCGTTCTTCTTCCCTTCATACCTCCCGTCTCCATCACAATGGTGGATCTTAATTGTTGGGGAAATGCATCTGCAAAATCCATCAAAGCAAAACTTACACCAATTAAAATAGTTTTTTGTTTTGCTGATTCCAATGTTTTCAAAACAGCATCCAATTTTTCAAACTCATTCAAATAAAAACCACTCAATGCATGAGAAGACTGTTTGATTAAATGATCCACCATATAAACCAAACTAGAATGTGATCTTTCTAAATAAGAAGGCAACAATCCAATTATACAATATTCAGAAGGTTGTCCATAAAATAATTCAAAGCCCTTGTTGAAACTAGACTCATATAAACCCAAATCACCCACCCAATGTTTGCTCACCACATCACCAGTGGTGCCACTACTCTCAAAATGAACTTCCGGTTTTGGTCCAATAAATACATCATGGGTTTTGAAAAAAGAAATGGGCAAAAAAGGAATACCCGATAGTAGATCGTCTTCTTGTACCAATTGACTTAACTTGGCTAATTGTATCCATTCTTTAAACACTATATTATTTTGAGCCTGCCATTCAGATAAAAGCTTGGCCTTATTGTTAAAATCGGGAGGACTAAGGGTCCACAATGCTTTAATATCAAAGGGTGGTTGAATCATGGTTTCAATGTACAAAAGTAAGTATTTATTGAACTCTAAATAAAAGCAATAAGTGCTATCTTGCAGTAGATAAAATATATCCAAATTTATGGCAAAGACAACTACTACTAAAAAAGCGAAAAAGACAGAGATTCAACCAAAGGCTTACGAATTTTTAAAACAGTACATCAATAATCCTTCACCTGTAGGTTTTGAAACCAGTGGTCAAAAAATCTGGTTAAATTATGTAAAGCAATATGTAGACACTACGTTTACTGATCCATATGGAACTGCCGTTGGTGTAATCAATCCAGATGCTCCATTTAAGGTAGTGATAGAAGCACATGCTGATGAAATTAGTTGGTTTGTTAATTATATTAGCGATCAAGGTTTAATCTATTTAAAAAGAAATGGTGGAGTAGATCACCAAATTGCTCCAAGTATGCGTGTTTGGATTCATGGCAAAAAAGGTCCTGTTAAAGCAGTATTTGGTTGGCCTGCCATTCACACTAGATTAAGCAACCCAGAACAAAAAGAACCACAACCCAAAGTAGATAATCTAACCTTAGATTGTGGAGCAAGAAGTAAAAAAGAAGTTGAAGCATTAGGAATTCATATCGGCGCAGTAGTTACCTACGAAGAAGGATTTGATGAATTGGCACATGATTTTATTATAGGTAGAGCATTTGATAATAGAATTGGCGGTTTCATGATTGCAGAAGTAGCAAGATTATTAAAAGAAAATAAAAAGAAACTTGCTTTTGGTTTATACATAGTGAATGCAGTGCAAGAAGAAATTGGATTAAGAGGTGCAGAGATGATCGCTAGAAGAATCAAACCCAATATTGCCATTGTAACTGACGTAACACATGATACTCATACACCTATGATCAATAAAGCTATTGAGGGAGATATTAAATGTGGGAATGGTCCTTCTTTGGCTTATGCCCCTGCAATCCATAACAAGCTATTAAAAATCGTAGAAGATACAGCAACTGCTAAAAAGATTCCTGTACAATTCAGAACTTTAAGTAGAAGTACTGGAACTGATACAGACAGTTTTGCATATGCCAATGATGGATGTCCATCGGTATTAATTTCTATTCCATTAAGATATATGCATACTACTGTTGAAATGATACACAAAAAAGATATTACAGATACCATTCAATTGATGTATGAAACCTTATTGAATTTATCTCCAAAGACTAATTTAAGTTACTTATAATGCATACCACCCCTATTAAAATTGCCGTCATCGATATGTATGATGGGAGTCCTAATGTAGGGATGCAGTGTATTGATAATATTTTAAATCATTGGGAAGCAAGTATTGATAGACTTGTTGAAAAAACGGTTTTTCACCTCAGAGATCAATGCCAGGTTCCTGATTTAAGTTTTGATATCTATATTTCAACAGGAGGTCCAGGTTCTCCTACTGAAACCATCAACGAAGCTTGGGACCAGCAATATGTTGCATGGTTAGATCAAGCTTTTTCGCATAAGAAATGGGTATTCTTAATTTGTCATAGTTTTCAAATTGCTTGTAGACATTTTAATATTGGTAAAATTTCTTTAAGAAGATCCAGACAAATTGGAATTTTACCTGTACATCCTTTAGTGAATGACGATTTATTTGAAGGTCTAAAAGATCCTTTTTATACCTTGGAGAGTAGGTATTATCAAATTACTGAACCCAATGATTCTGCCTTAGCAGCCATGGGAGCAAGTATCATTATCTTAGAAAAAGATAGACCAAGTGTACCTTTAGAGAGAGCTATTATGGGAGTGAAGTTCAATAGCCATATGTATGGGGTGCAATTTCATCCAGAAGCAGATCCTACTCTATTGGAAGCTTATTTTACACAACCAGATGTAAAAGATTCAATGATTGAAAGTTTTGGTGAATTAAAATGGAAAAAAACACATCACTCTATTAAAGACCCTGCAAAAGTAGAAGCTACTTTCTCTATCATGATCCCTAACTTTTTGAATAAAGCCATCAAGGATGAATCCTAGTATAAGAAAACAATTTAATGAAGCTTATACTGATGCAAAGTATCAGTCTTATATACAATTCATTGAAAAAGTTCAAGCCGGGCCATTACAATTTAGATTGGCTGAAACGCCTATATTTTTAGATAAAGCATTTGTAGCAGCACTATTGAATGCAGGTAATTCCATCTGCCATCAGTTAATTCAACCCGAATTGATCAAGCAAACGGATGGCGCTATTCCAGCATACGCAAGAACGAAGAACGAAACAACATTACCAGCATGTTTGGTAATAGACTTTGCTATTGCAGAAAATGAACAAAAAGAAATAGTTCCTAAATTAATTGAGCTGCAAGGATTCCCTTCACTATTCGCCTTCGAGTTGCTTCATGATGAATCTTTTAGGCAAGCTTATTCAATTCCTCCTACATACACAGCTTTCTTTAATCAATATACAAAGGAGCACTATATTGCTCATTTCAAAAAGATGGTATTAGGAGACCTCCACAAACATACTGTCTTATTAGAAATTAAACCAGAGCAACAAAAAACAAAAATTGATTTCTATCATACAAAAACAATTATTGGATTACCCATTGTATGTATCTCAGAAATTTTTCATAAAGATGGCCACCTTTATTATACAGCTGAAGGGAAGGATATAAAAATTGAAAGAATTTATAATCGAATGGTTTTTGAAGAGCTTCAACAACAAGAAGCATCTATCCAAGAAAAATGGGATTTGATTAGAAACTCTGAAGGATTAGAATGGGTAACCCATCCACATCATTTTTTTAGATTTAGTAAATACAGTTTACCTTTTTTAAAAGGCGAAGCAATTCCTAGTACTCAATTTTTACATGAGCTAAATGAAATTCCAAAAAATTTAAATGAGTATATTCTGAAACCTTTATTTTCTTTTGCTGGACAAGGGGTGATGATTGATTTGACAGAAAAAATAGTTAATGAGATCAAAGATCCCGAGCATTGGATCTTACAAGAAAAAGTGCACTATGCCCCTATCATTGACACTCCAACAGGGCCCACCAAAGCAGAAATAAGGTTGTTCTATTTTTGGGAGGAGACTCAACAAAAATATATCGCTACCATGAACCTTGCTAGACTAAGTAAAGGGAAAATGATTGGAGTAAACTATAACAAAACTGCCACCTGGGTAGGCGGCAGTCTAGCATATTTAGAATCTTAATTAAAGACTATTCCGACTTATTCATTAGTTTTCCTAATAAGCTATAAGCATTTTCTACCACAATATTTTTACCTAACCATTCTGTAGCCTCTGGATTAAGAATAGCAGCAGTGGTTTTATTAATGGCACCCACAGTTACCTGCTTTGCTTCAAATTGATTGGCGGATTGTTGAATAAAAATATAATCTACCCCTTGAAATCTTTGAATTGCATTAATGGGTACTATGACTGTGTTGGCATTATTCACCAAAAAATCAGCAGTTAAAAACATTCCAGGTAACATATTTTTTGGAACAAAAGCAAAGTGGCAATGTAGCAAGCCAGACTTGTCATCGTCTAAATTTTTAGATACTGCTAAAACAGATACCGAATAGGATTTATTAGGTTCATTAGCTAAGACTACTTTACCTTTCATGCCCTCTTTGAATAAAGTAATATCTTTCTCATAAATGGTGATAGCCGCATGCACATCATTTGGATCAATCAACTCTAATAAAACTTCTGTAGGTGCCACATACTTTCCTCTATTAATGTTTACTTTAGAAACATACCCAGAAATAGGTGCTATTAAATTTACTTTACTGGAAATTTTGTCAATGCTTAATGTTGAAGGGTCTATATTGATCAACTTCAATTTTTCTGCCAAACCTTTTAAAGCAATAGCATTGGTATTGAATTCTGATTGTAACAATTGAAAAGTCTTTTTACTTACTGCATCTTGTTGCAATAATAATTTTTGACGATCCATGTCTTGAGACAAATACACAGATTTGGCTTTTGCTGACAAATAGTCTTCCTGTAATTGAACAAACTGAGGATCCTTGATGGTGGCAATGGTGCTTCCCTTTTTTACATAATTACCAGGAATCAAATTAATATCTTGCACATAACCACCCATAGGGATACTCACAGAAGCCACAGCAGTAGGCGGAACATCAATTTTTCCATTTAAATGCACTTCCATACTTGCAGTACCTTTTTCAAGAACAGCCATTTTTAAATTAGCTTGTTGAATTTGATCCTTATCTAATTGAACCAAATTGCTACTGATTGTTGAATCTTCAATATTAGTTGTACTATTTTTTGGCTCTTTTGAAGAACAAGCATTTAAAGCCAATAAAACAAGGAAGGATATAAAATATTTTTTCATAAAATGTATTTTGGTGGTAGATTATTTAGAAAGCAAATAATATAAATAGGACTGCTGCATATTTAAAGTTAATAAAGCATCCAGGTATTGCTGCTCTGCAACTTGTACCTGATTCATACTATTAGACCATTCGATATAATTAATTTGTCCTTGCTGAAAAGAAAAACTAGCCATATCACCCATCTTTCTGGTATTGGGTAACAATTGTTTATTAAGGTATTGACATACTTCAATGGCCTGTTGATAATTGCCCCAAGCTTTTTGAATATTGATACGAAGTTCCTGCATTACTTTTTCTTGTTCAGATGCCACAAATTGTTCATTGTACTCACTTGCTTTGACTCTTTGTCTTGCATACTTTGTGAACAAAGGTATATTCATGCCCACTGTTACTGAATTATATCTTTGTTGGTCAGTTGCAACTACTCTAAAACTTTGGTTGGCAGCTCCGACAGACCATTGAGGAAGGTTTTTAGCTTTTTGTAACTGCGTTTCAAATAGAGCAGTTTGTAATTTTTGCTGCCAAATTGAATATAAAGGATGATTGGCTGCTAAAACCGTATCTACTAATTGTACCTGAGCAGTCAATGGTTCTGCAGGAATGAAATGACTACTATCTTGTAAAACCAATCCTAGTTGACTTTGAATAGTTTTTAATTCTACACTGTTTCTTAATACATTTTGTTCGTTCTGCGCTACCCAGTTTTGGATATTCAATCTTTCCAATCCATTGTCTTGACCTGCTGCATACCTTGCTTCAGATGCGCTTAATTGCTTTGAGTACAATTGTTGAAATTGCTTTAAAACAAGCTCTTTAGATAAAAGGTATTGCCAGTGGATATATAATTGTTCCACCGACCACTTAACAAACTGCTTGTCCAACAGTGCTTGGTATTGATTGGCTTTGAGCATAGAAGCATAAACATTTTGTTGTTGCTTATACACCATAGGTAAATCAAAAGTTTGCTCAATAAAGAATTTAGAATCATTTAAAGCGCTATTCACATTACCAAAATCTGCTTTTAAATTGGCTTTCGATGGATCAAATCTGTTAGCACTTAGTGCGCTAAAATAGCCTGACTGTGCAGCAGTTGATTTGATTAATGGAGCCACTTCTATTGCTCTAGCAATTACTTGCTCTTTTGTTCTTTTAGGTATACTATTTTGTGCTGATGCATTAAAGCTACTCATTAAACAAATTGCTATAATCACTAGTAAGGGTTGCTTTACTGTGAAGGTCCTTTTTTCGATCATTTGATATAAAATAGGTAATACAAATAAGGTTAAGAAGGTTGCTGTAATTAAACCTCCTATGACTACTGTTGCTAAAGGTTTTTGCACTTCTGCTCCAGACCCAGCACTCAGCGCCATTGGGATAAAACCAAGTGATGCTACAGATGCAGTAATTAGAATAGGTCTTAATCTGGTTTTAGTAGCCTTTAATATAATTTCATGAATGGTGAAATTCGTTTCTTTCGCCAACTTATTCATTTCGGTTAATAATACAATACCATTTAATACTGCTACTCCAAATAAAGCAATAAAACCAACCCCAGCGGAAATACTAAAAGGCATGCCTCTTAACCAAAGCGCCAGAACTCCACCAATGGCAGAGAATGGAATGGCAGAAAAAATCAATAAACAATGTTTTAAATTATTAAAAGCAAAAAACAGCATTACTAAAATTAATAATAATGCTATAGGTACCGCAATTTGTAATCTACTCATTGCATGTTCTAAGTTTTCAAATTGTCCGCCAT
>JACCDP011332362.1_pt1 | contig 16006 bp, 33 predicted proteins | sample 7445841 | NCBI WGS metagenome assembly JACCDP01 (sample SAMN15323441, study PRJNA562643) | freshwater metagenome | isolation source: river surface water | place: USA:Blue River Watershed | collected 2017-08-17 | reverse complement strand
TCAAACGAGAGTTCAGCCCTCAGAAGTTCAAGGGACTCGATTGTAGTAGCGACTGACAACCGATCCTGAAAATGCGCCTCCCTCTCGTTGTAATCCATGTCACTTCTCCTCGATTCCCAGCCACTTCAGGAAGTCCGCAGTCTTCGCTGCCAGATCAGGATCAGGGTTCTTCGTCTTTCCGATCAGAACGAGACCGATGTCCTTGGCAAGTCCAGACAGGCTCTGGACCAGAACTTCTTTAGCAGCCTTCGTGGTGGAACGCCCCTGAGAAACAACTGACAGGACGGCCACATCACGAGGAATCAAGGAGTTGAAGTCCGACATGGACTCCACCGGGACGTTGAACGAACGAATAACGTCAGTAACCCCCTGGTCTTGCATCGTCCCTTGAACCTTCAAAGACCTACCGGGGACCTCGCTCACTTTCAAGTAAACTTCATCCCGATCAGGTGCGGGCTTTACGACGACGTAGTGGACGATTTTTTGTGTGACTTCGACGAAGTTTTCTGACATGACTTCTCCTGGTAAGCGGCCCAAGCTTTGAACCCGTCTACGACCTTCTTTACATCACCTGATGGGGCTTCATCAAGCCCCGCGAGTGCGCGGGCGATGAGGACTTCAAATTCCCCGCGGACCTGAGCGACAAGGCGCATCCTCTCCGACAGACCCAATCCCTTCTCCAAGGACAGTTTTCTAAAAACCATCTCTGGCGGGACCGATTCCCCGTGATCGAATTTCACGCGGGCGATGAGCGCATCCAGTTCACGCTTCGGAACAGAGAAGTTCTTCTCCATGTACTCGATGACGTTTTCACTGTTCGCAGATCCGACGAGAAGAGCTGATTCATAGACTTCAGTCGTATCCCTCAATACCGAGTACTTTGTCGCAGACTGAAGGTCCTCCTGACGGAGCTTCTCGTTCGGATTGATGTTGCCCGGGTCCTCGTCAAACTCGTAAATGTTTACATACCGATTCTGACCAGAACAGACCCAAGTAAATCGTTTCTTACTTACCATTTTCAAGCTCCCGAATTCGATCCTGCAAACGCTTCACTTCCGCGATGAGGTACTGACAGCCATCGACCATTTCTTCAAGTGCCATCTGCCGCCAGTCCCAACGCGCATCACGGTGATCCAGTCCTTGACCGTAAGTCACTCGCCCTTGTTCCCGACGAGACTTCACAAACTCGTCAAAAGCAAGTTCCGCTTCTGTCAGCTGCATAGAATCCCCACTGAAATGAGTGTTAGTGCGATCACAAAAAACAGCGCGACTAGAAACCCCTTTTTCGGATTTACCTCCTCACCCACGATCTGGCCGTTGTAAAGAATGAAGGTCATCGTGCTGCACTTCGGACAAACTCGAATGGAATAAGGAGCGGGCTTACCGATCTGTTTTCCAGCCCCCACGCTTAAAACTGCCGTGTCCCCGTGCCTTGTCTTCCCGCGAATCATTGGCTCTTGGCACGATGGACACAGCATTCGTCCTCCCTCTAGCCGTCGTAGGCATCGCCCATCTTATGCTCAAGGTAGGCAATCCGCTTCTCCAGCCGATCGATCTTTTCGTCACGCTCACAAGAAGGACAAACAAACTCTTGGTTCTTCGATTCAGCATACGCCTTCAAAGCGCATTTCTTACACGAGAGAATGTCCATGAGCTGATCCTTCTCCTTCTCAAGTCGTGCAATCTGAACGTAGGCGAGGTCTCTCTCACGAATGGCGACGTTGTAAAACTTGTCCGAAATATTGAGCCGATGTTCAAGTGACTCGATCTTCTCTTCAAGTTCTCTACTCATTAGTCACCTTCTTGGGGCGTCCGCGCTTGCGAGGGAGAAGTTCTGCCTGACCGAAGAAGTCCTGAACTCCGACCTGAAGGGCCGCGGCCAGTGCTGCGAGAACCCGGGCGGTGCAGTTCCCATAGCCCTTTTCGATTCGCTGCAGAGACGTCACTTCCAACCCAATCTTCTCTGCCAGTTCCGTCTGGGTCAGCCCTTTCTCGATTCGAAGACGATGGACGTTCCCGCCAACATACGTTTCGATCGTGTCGAACTCTGCGCCCCAAGCTCCCTTTGTCCCGCGTTTCATAGTTCCTCCTTTTTGGTTACCAGATCTTCATGATTTCGTCTGCGAGCTTGTACGCCGCGTCCATGTCGTACATGTAGCGGTCCTTCAACTCAATGCGGCCAGACGAGATGTCCTGAACGAGCTTGAACGTCGTCTTCTGGTGAGCTTCGATAATCGCAAAACGCATGTCCACCCTACAGAATCGGTAGGTGAGGAAAGAACAGCCGCCACACATGGCAAGCATGAACACAACTCCGGCTACTGTCATTTCTTACTCCTTTACTCGTAGCTGCAATAGCAGCCGTTAGGTCCGCACGTCCAAGTGGCTCTGCCGTTCGATGAACTTTCCTTCAGTGCTGCCCGCACCTTGCGCTTGACCTGCTTGAAATCTGGAGGCGGGTATTTCCATGGACGAGGGTTAACCGGACGGGAGTCCATGTTGGTCTGATCCGTCTTGACCATCAGGAACATCGCGCCCAGGCCCATTGCAATTGCGATGAAGAACCCAAGGAGAACGAACTCCATATTGTTACTCCTATATTCCAGTGGGCCCCATTGGCCCGCGGGAGGGTATGTATACCGCCCCAAGGCAGGAGTCAAGGGGAGTTTCTCGCCTTGGCCGCCAGCATCATCGTGGCCCTTCGAACCTTTCTGACTTCTTCCCTATTCCAGCTTCGAGTCTTCTCATTCCAGTTGATGAGATTTTCGAAGCATCGGCACCCGCCATTCGTCCCCATTCCGCCCTTTGTTCGTAGAAGGCCAAAGATGCAAGAGTTGTCTCCGCATCCAACTGGTTCATCTATTTTCTCTGGTGCTGGTAGCGATAGGACTTCTTGTATTTCACAAGCCACGCAGTTGCACTCGCCGGGAGCTACAGGCTTCATCGTATTGGTCGAAAGACATCCTGCCTTTGCAAGGTCGATGCACGACAACGTGTCGGCCAGGAGTTCTTTGAGCCGTTCATTCTCCGTCACTTGTCCTCCGGGATTGAAAGGTCGCGGATGAAGTCTCGGAACTCAGGACTTTTCATCAGCCCAGGCACGTTCTGACTGCCGTCGAATAGGCTGGCTACTTGTTCCCGCATGTCTTCTGCGCCGCGCCGGTAAGCATTCGCCAATGCAGTGCGGACTTCGTCGCGCTCTTTCTCAACTTCCGCCACCTTGGCCCGCCAAGCATCCGCGATCGTCTTGTCGTACCCGGCGCGGATTCGCAGGTGCATCGCGTGTTCGGTTTCTTCCTGCTCGGGAGGCGCTGCAAGCGCGGCGTCGATGCGCTCAAGAAGGGCTTTTTCGTCGGTTGTGTGGTCTTCGTATCCCGCCCATGTCCATGCGCCCATCGATCGCTTCACTGCATCCCGTGCCTCGTCGAGCAACGCCCTAAGTTTCTCATTTTCAGGCATTGATCTTGTCTCCTTATTTCTCAAAAACCGACCAACTCAAATGATCTGGGATTCTTACTGGTTCGTAATGCGTGTTTACCGGCCATCCGACAAAGGCCTTATGGGGTCCCCAAAGGCCCCATTGATAAACAACTCCGCATTTTTGACATGGGTAATGCTGTGGTGTTGTCCTTGGCGCGTAAATATTCACTTCAGGGAAGTAAAGATCGTCGGCCGTGTGATCACAAAATGTCAATTTACGTTCCGTTGCAGGAGTTACCTTAATCTTTGTCGAAAGAATCGACTTAGCTTTTTCAATTGAAGCATCCAGTGATTCTGTAATTTCACGGTGAATCACAGCCTCACGAAGATTGCTGTAAATAGTTACATGCCAGCTTGCGTTCGGACGCTTTGTGGAAATCCAAGAATCCGCGCATGCGATGTGGGCGAACACGAGACGATTGGAATCATGAACACCCTTGAGAATGTAACGGTTAATTCGGTCATTACTATCTGGGGATTTCCAAATGGTAAAGTCAACCATTCTATTCCTCTTTTTCTGGCAACTGAATCTGACGTATTGCTTCTGCGATCTGAGTTCTTGAGATCATCGAACGAAGTTCTGGGTGACACGCCCGAATGGCTGCGGCTCGCATGTCCTCTACGCCCTGCTTATACGCCTCGTCCCGTTTAGAGTCAACTCCCCAAAATTTACGCTTAACCTTATCTAAACTTTTACTTACTTCCTTGGCCTGCTCTGTCTTTTCCTTCAACGCCGTAAGAATTTCATCGATGCGCTTCTTGTTGTCCATTTTAGGCACTCTCCGACTTCTCAATTTCTGCAACGATTGAAATCGCCTCTTTGATACGGGACTCAATTTGCTGTACTTCCCGTACACCTGAGTATTCACCGAGGACGAGACGATTTGCTGCAATCAAGTCCTGTGCCTTTTCGAGGGCCTCTTTCAATTTCTCGATGTCAACTGTCATTTGTCCTCCGGTATCGGCAATCCTCGGATCGCCACAGCCGTCCCCGACGCGCAGAACTGAGCGGCCCATTGTGCAACCGACTCTTGCATCACCTCTGCACCGCGACGGTAGGCGTCAGAAACCGCCTTCTTCTGGATCTTGATGGCTTCAGCGAGAGCACGTGCCATATCGGCGTTTTCACGACGAAGACGTGTCAGTTCCGTCGTTGTCTTGATTTTAGGCCTCTTCTCCGTCGAGCCGCCGTGCATTGGGCATTTATCTGGACTTTCGTAACAGGGGATTCCGTTTACCTCGAAATGACAGTTGCCGTTCTCGTCGCTCCAGTTGGGCATTACTTGTCATCCAGAGAGCCGATCAAAAGCGGCGGGGAATTCGGTCCTGGGGCACCACCGGGCGACACCCATTTTTCGGCAGCTTCAAGTGCTGCGGACTTTGCTTCCTCTGGAGTCCTATATGCGCGGGGACGAAGCTCGTAGGCAAAGATCCCGGGAACAACCTCGCGCACAATGATGCCCAAGTTGTCTGTCACGCAGGTCCACTGCTTGAGTTCAATGTAGCCCTTGTAGCCGTAAACGCCGCCAGCGCTGCTTTCCTTCCATTCGACTTCTTTACTCATTGTTCTCCTCCGGCATTTCTTCGAACTTGTCCTTCAGGTAAGTCATCACCCATTCAGGGTCGATGTTTGCGATTCTTTCTGAAGCCTTGCTCATGAGTTCGTCCAGCTTACGATTCTCTCGACCCATCTCCCACAATGACTCTTGAGCAAATGACAAAATCTCGTTCACGATCTCTTTTGTCAGTTTGATTGTTCCTCCGTGCAGGTTTCGTGCGAGTTGGCGAATGCCTGTGTCAGTGTGACCATTGATTCGGCCGAAATCGGAAGTCCCAGGTAAACCTTCTCCCCGCATGCTTCGCACTCAAGCGGCATGAGTCCATTGATCTCTGGGAAGGCTGAAAGGGGCTTCATCTGCCTTGCGACTACGTGGTTCATGCCCATGTATACCTTACCTCTTGCCTGCGTGTCAAGGGGGTGTTTAGGGGGTGCGCCGGAAGCCAAAGGCCAGGAGGCCGAACCGAGTGTCGAGATCTGTGCTCTCGTCGAATGTGATTTCTTCCCCGCTGATGGTGATGAACTTCGATCCGTACTTGATGTGGGGCTCCATTTCGATCGGGACGAGCCAGTGTTCCCGACCATCCGGCAGCTTCTCCCAAATCCGAAAACCCTTCTCCTCCAGTTTCTCCTTAGTGAAATCCATAAGGTCGTTCTCAGTCAGAGTTCTCATTCTACATTGACTCCTGCTTGAGGGCCCATTCGACCCATTCGGTGGTGTAGCCAGCCTTGTTCAACTTGATGTTGATGAAATCTGCGATCTGCTTTTCGTCGGATACGCTCAACGGGTTGTTGGTCATCGAGGATCCGTCGAGGGTGAAGGACGTGACTTTGATATTCCGAATGTCTGCCGCCTGACGGGCGAAATAGGCAGGGTCACGAAATCTAGCGCTCACCTGCGGGAGCTTTGAAACGAGGGCACTGATGGCGAGCTTTACGTCGCCCAAGTCCGCGTATGTCTTGAAACCGGCACGCATCCAATGGCCTGCGTCCAAGTAGACAGTCTCAAGGGGCCTTTTGACTGAAACGATGTGGAACTTGAATCCGCTCACGGCGTAGTCCGAGGCGGAAGGTGGTAGCCCTTGGGCCAGAGGAGCTTTGCCTCTTCCGGGAACTTGGATGCGAAATCCGCATCCCACCCGCCCTTGCGCCCGTCACGGTTCTCGAACCCTTTGATGTGGTCGGCTGCTTCGTGCAGACCCTTTCCACGCAATACCTTTTCTGCTTCACGCCAAGTCATTGTGTCCTCCTAGTATTTCGGCCATTTGAGCGATCGTCAAATTGCAGTGCTCGTCGATCCAGTCCCCGACGTAGTAGAGCTTGCGGCTGTTGCGGACGACGCCGAACAGGATCGGGTCCTTCTTGGCGGCGATCTCTGCGCCGGTCATCTTCGTAGCCTTACCGTCTGGGTCGTAGTGCATGATCACATAGTTATCGAAAACATACCGGGCATCGAGCATTTCTTTCTTATTGAGGATGTCTTCGGGGATGATGCGGGCGAAGTTCTTGATCCAGTCGAGCCGAATTCCCTTGGGCGACTTCTTTGCAAATTTTACGACTGTCTCTTCCGTCAGGAACTTCGTGTACCCAGTTGCAAGAAGTTGTGCCTCTGTCCGGGCAACCGACAACCCGCGCTCAAGGCCTTCTGCAAGTGCGATCTGCCCGTTCTTCTTGGCCCGCTGGATTGAGAGTGCGTATTTCTCTGCGTACCCCTCAATCTCCTTGATCTCAGAAGTACTGTTCTTCATTGACTTGAAGAACTCGAGAACTGTCATTTCGTATTTCTGCTTTCCTGTGAACAGCCTTTTCACCCAGGCAATGAGCCCCTTATCCTCTTTCCGAGTCACTACACCATCCAGAACGATGAACCCTTCCGGATCGGCCACCGCTCCAAGAAAGGAAATGGTGTTGTCGGAAACCTGCATACCGGACTGAATGGTGAAGACCTTTTTCTGAAGGTTTTGGTCGACTACGAACCGATTGAAAATGTCGAGCTCGTTATTCGTGATCATATTTCCTCCTTACTTCTTTGAGTCCTTGATCTTCTCGTCGATGAACTTCTGAACGTCCTTGGCAGCGTGCTCACGGGCCATTTCAGTAACAATGTCATTGAAATGATCTTGATATACATCCCTGTAACGTCGAGTAATCGAGGCCATCATTGTCTTTTCGTTAATCGAGTCTTTCAATACTTGCGTAATCGACGGAACGATCTGCTCGATTGCATTCTTTGCGATTGAGTGAATCTCATCAGAAAGGACCGAGGAGTCCGAACCCGTCATTTGCCATTCGCCGTACCGCCGAGTCATTCCCAGCCGATTACCGATGACGACATAAAGGGCGTCTGAAATGGTCGACTTAATCTGCTGTTTTGCTGCGCTGATCTCTTCTTCCAAAACCTTGTCGATCTGTGCTGAAAACAACTGTTGAACTTTCTCAGGAGGAATGACGATTGAGCTCTTGGACATTGTCGTGATCCTTTCGGAAATGGAAAAACACCGATGCTTGTCATCGGTTCATTGCAAAGGCGGATTAAAGGGGAAGGGCCGAGCTCCGTTGGACTGTGAGTCCGGTATTACTATTAGTCCTTGTAGAGAATTTCCGCAGGTCCGTAGGACATCACTGCACGCTGACGGGTCACGATGTTGTTCGACACGCGAATGATGCCCGAGTTCACGCCAAGCAAATCATCGACTTCAATGGACCCGCGGGCGGTGTAGCCCCAGGGCTTCAGGTACTTGGAGATGAGGAAGATGAGCCAAGGAACGGCGTTCTCGAACTCGTGGGGCGCAGTCCAAATGAAGGCACCCTTGTCCGTGTACACCCAGTTCATCGGCCCTGCGGGCCAGTTATCCTCTCGATCCTCATATCCAAAGGTATCGTCGAGAACCTGGTCGTGCTCTTCAGAGAGCGGCTTGTCCAAGTAAATCTTGGCGCGGTACGTGTAACGATTACGAAGACGGGGATTCATCAAACTCCTCCTTATGTGGGTTGTATTACCTCTTGGCCGTGCGTGATGGGGGTGTAACTACCCGAGCAGCCACTTCAAGTCAAGGGGTTGTTGCCCAAGGCGGTCCACTAGAACCTGCCCATTCGGATTGAATATAAGTTTAGGTAACATCTTGAGTGGCTTGATCTCGACTTCCATGTTGCCTTGGTTCTTGACCAGTCCGGATAGTGAGGCGGGCCGCGGGACAAAATAGAACTTGGCCTTCTCTACCACCGGGAAATAGATCGTCAAATCCTTGGACCAGTCAGTGATGTCCTTGTAGTTGATTCCCGACATGCGAAGGCGATGCGACTTCCCGCGAAACAGTTGGACGTTGATCTGGCGAGTGTGCATGTGGACGGATTCTAGAATTCGGCGGACCTGAAATACGACGTGCCGAATGATGACGAACAACGGGCCTGTGATGCGTTTACTCTTCCAAGCCTTCTTACGAAGTTTACGAACCTTTTCAGCCTTGTCTATACGCCGACTTACTTCGTAGTTCGTTTCGAGGTTGAAGTGCCGACGTTCCTGCCAAGTGATGAGTTCGCCTTTACGAATCCATTTGATGAAGTAGTAACGATCCCTGTGTTCTTGGGATGTGAAAACTCCAATGGACGCGTCCACGAAGATCTGGTTCTTCTCTATTCCTTTCCGTCGACGCCTTTTTTCCAACATGGCACGCACCTCGCTTCGTATGTGTCGAGACCACCAACGAGAACTGTCGAACCTTCTTTTGTCTTACGAAATGACCGAGGAGCCTCACCACCGCATTTAACGCACACGGCAGAAAGCTTTCGAACCTCTTCTGCGTAGGGGAATAGCCCGCGGGTAGTGGCAAAGGGATTACCCGAGAAGTCGAGGTCAAGTCCAGCGATAACGAACCGGATGCCCTCCAAAGAGAGGCGCTCAATACTGTAAATGATGTCCGTGTCGAAGAACTGAATCTCGTCTACGCCTACCACCTTGGATGTTCCGACGAATGAATCGACTTTGCGCGTTGTGCTGGGAATCGTGAAGCAGGGGACAGAGACTTTGTCATGAGTTGAGACGACACCCTCTGTCCGAACATCTGTTGAGGGCTTCAGAATGATCGTGGGGATTCCAGCGATCTGTGCACGCCGAATGCGCCGAAGCATTTCTGTTGTCTTGCCCGAGGACATCGGGCCGCAGATCAGTTCAATCATTGTATTCCTCCCAAGCTTCTTCTGAGTCTTTGTAGATCTTTTTTGCGAGTGGATGGGTTTCTGGCAGTTTCTTGACGAGAATAAGTACCCTAAGCGCGAAGGAGAACTGAATGATTCTAAGGACTATGAGGACTCCGATTTCTGCAACTCCCGTTATGACGAGCCAGTAACCGAAATCCCGCGCCCATTCTGAGTCGTAGTCGAAATAAAACCATCCGCAAAGTACACAAAGAAAGGCAGAAGATATAATAATGTCTTTTATTAACTTTGCCGGATGATTAAACGATTTTCCCCAATCGATCGTGTTGTTGATTCTATCTTCCAATTCCTTCAACTCAGTCTTCTTTTCCACCCTTGATCACCTTAAACCCTTTCGCTTCTGCGCGTTGCGCGGTGGTCGGCTTCACTTCCTGTAGTGGAGTTTCAAGGGCGAGAATCTGAATCGACTCGAAAGGGATTACGCAGCGGTGCATTTTCCCACTGAACGAAAGGCTCGCACTGATATTCGTTTCAGTGATTTCAATGTCTGCGTATGGAAATTTGTAGGAGATCTTCAGCGTGACGACGTCTCCTTCCAAATGGGAAGGAAGGTCTATCTCTGGATGTTTCGTATGAACCTGAAGGTAAAGCATTCCATTGCTCAGGTACTCTTCAATGATGTTCTTGATTGGAAGGTCCATTAGTTAAGCTCGCTGGCCGTGAGGTAGCACTCTGCCCACCCGCGGACGATAGAGGAGTTGAACTCGCCTTTGTGATGAACGAAGCAATCAGGACAGACGGCGATAGTATCTGATTTCTTGAATCCGTCGTTTGTCAAAAGTGTAAGAGTTTTCGTTGAAGAGAAGATCGCCCGGTTTTCCCCGACTGGATGGCCGCAGTGCATAATCCCAACTTTCTCACGCATTCTGAACTCCTTCAATCCACCACTGCGGCGGGCTCGCTGGGGACTTCCAAGTCGCAAACGGTTTCTTGTCGTTCAGGTAATACTTTCGGTAAGCCTCGACGGCCGAGGGGGAGCGATAGATTTCCGGCATCGCTTGGGCGAAGGGGGTCAGTCCCGTCCCTGAAAAAGCAACCCGGCCCACGTTGTCTCTTGCCCATTCGATCACGCCCCGAGACTTATGGACCTTACCATAGCGGCGGGTGTACTCGTCACAGAGGGCGAGTCCGTGAACAACAAGCCATTCGTAGTTGTCCCGAGATGTGCGGGTCCAAATGGCGCAGGGGTGATTCACATGGCTTTGCTTGTAGGGCGCAGAATCCTTCTTATGCGAAGAACAAAGTAGCTGCGCTGTCTCAAGAGACATTTTGATAATGTGTTTGTCGCACGCCTGTTTTGCTGCAATTTCTGGATTCTCGTCGAGCACGAAAATGTTCATTGACCGATTCCCATTGAGTATGAGGCGATGATCGCCGCGTCTTGATTTCCTTCGATCGACTGCCCGAGAACGCTTCCATCTGTATCGAGGACCGACCACCACCAACCGATTTCCGACGGTTCGATCTGACAGATGCGGCCGTTGGCGAGAATGGCACGGCGGACGTTGGGATCCTCCTCGTCAACGTACCAGCCGACTCGATTGGCCTCTGAAAGCGTTTGGTAATACCGAACAATGCTCAACAAAGCTTCGATGTCCGAATGTGCGTTCTTCACAAAGTCGATCGTTGGAAAGTGAGGATTCCCGTGTTCGTCTGTCCACCAGACGCAGCCTTCAGAATCTTCGAAACCTGATTCTTGAGAGAACTTGTCGGGGCCAGGCTTTGCATTCTGATGACGACGAATGATCTCTTCAAGTGTGATGGTCATTTGATGAACTCGTATCCCTTCAGTTGATCATTCTTCATAATGAACCCACCACGAATGAGCCGAGTGAGTTCGGGACGGCAAGAGGCTTCTGATACTTCGGACTCGCGGGCGAGGTCTTCGAGGGTGAACCAGATGTCATACTGTTTGTGGGCCAGAAGAGTGCGACGAATGCGGTCCAGCGGGCGAGTAGGCGGATCGAGGACGGCCATGCCGCCGATGAGGGTGGGGCAATCCACGACATAGTAGCAGGACTTGTGTCCATCTGGGAGTTTTGCGCCGGGGCGATGGCCAATGATGCCCACGAGCCCGCGATTGACCAAGTCGTTCAAAACCTTCTCGTACTTTTCTTGATTGATTTTCCCGAGCAGGACGTGAAGGGCACTGCGAGTGAACTCTTTCTTGATATCCAGAATACGAGACTCGATCTCCGCTTCGGTCAGCTCTTCAAAGATACGGCGAGTGATCTTGAGGCTTTGGACGTATTCCAAGTCCCGACGACGGCAACTCACTCCGGCCCAGACGTGGACGATGTCTTCTTCCTTCTTGAAGTCTGCGACGGCCCCTGCGTTCAGGGCGCGTGAGGTGACGGGAAACTTATCGATGATGTCTGACGCGATGTAGTAGCCGTTTTCGTCTAACTGACGACGCATCTCTGCGATGATTGATGCTGATTCAGTCCGCATTATGTCTCCCCTTTCGATTACCGAATGAATTCGAACTCGCCCGTGTCTTCGTCCTTGCTGATGAACTTATCCCGAAGTAGACGACTCAATTCTACGTAGAACATCGATTCGATGTTTCCGAGTTTTGCCTTCAAGTCGTCGTGCGTAAATGTCTTGTCTGCCTTCTTGAATGAGAGCATCACCTTTCGAAACTCATCCATCTTCGTCCCGTTGTTACGGACAGAAAAGCCTCCAATCAGATCTGCTTGATTTGCGACGATGTAGAAGTAGTAGTTGTGCCACTTCACATTTGGATATTGTTCCCGCGGGTAAATGACTTTCAGAAGACCCTTTCTTCCCATAGTCTTTATTATCCGATCTGCAACTTGCGAGGTCCCACCGAAGATCATGTTTTTTACATCGGTGAGTGTGAACTCTTCTTTCATCTCCATAAGGTAAGTCTTGATCTCTCCGACTGGGCGGCCCTGCTTGTCGATGGCGATGTGGTTGTCCTTGTACCTGTTCTTGAACAACCCGAGTTTGTCTGGCGTAACATAAGCAAACTTATTGAGCTTCTTCAAGTTGTGCTTTTTGATAAATTCCTGGAACTGATACGAGGTAGCCGCGCTTCGACCCATTCCGCACTGCTTGTACAGGATCATTGGAATGATGATGCCCGAGTAAGCGATCTGCGCTTCGCACAATTCGATGAACTCTGGAATCCTATGCATGTTCCTCTCCTTGAAAGTTCTTCTTGAACTTGTAGACCTTACGTGGCGCTCCGCGGTTCATTCGAATGGACGAAATACAAATGATCTCCTCACAATCTGCCAGTCGTCCGAGCTCAAGATTTGCAAGCCCTGCGTTCACGTTCAAAGCGTCCGCGATCTGAAGCCCGTAGAATCCCTCGCCGGACTCCTTGTAGCTCAATAGCAGCTTTCGCATGCGCGCCATGTCCGTCGTATCTTCTGGGCGTGGAATGCGGCCCGCGATGGACTTATTCCAGTGGATCGTATGGATGAAGTAGTTGGACTCACCACTCCAGTTACGGCGGGCCTCTGCCGCCAGGATCTCTCCCGACTGAAGAAGTTCCTCGATGATCTTGTTGGCCGCGTTACTGCTCATTCCCTTGATTCGATTCTGAAGGTCGATACGCCGAAACTCGTAGGGCTCAAGGATGATCTCACGAACTTCTTCGATGTACTTGTCGACTGGCGATTCAGTCTTCTTCAGATACTTGGAAATGTCCGTCTGATTTGGGACTTCGACCCCTCCACCGATCACCCGCCAAGCGTAGCGGTTCACCCGCTCAAGGTTCAAGTCCCGTTCGAGCTTGGGCATGATGACCTGCTGAATGTTCTGCCGGGTCGTCGCCTTGGCCAGCAGAAGTTCAGCCATCAGAATGTATCCCCGCTCTTCAATCTGCCTCTCTGCCTCTGCCTTAATCTTAGCATAATTCTCTTTCGCATTTGGACTGCCCATGTACCCTCCTAGTGTGACTCCGTCAACGAGCATGGGTAATATGATGCCTCCCCCTCCCCAAGTCAAGTCAGAAGTCCACCCTAAAGGGTGTCCTTGGTGGGTGGGGCCAGCGCCTAGCGGGGCGTGGGCGTAACCCGAGGGGCGTGGTAGAACCCTGGGCATAAGCCCCGTTGGGCGGGAGTAACGAAGATGGATATCAATTTTCCCATTGCGGTTGCCTTCGTAGAATCTCAACAGGATTTGACCCCTCAAGTCATTAACATGGTTTTTCCGAATCCTGAACAGAAGGAACTGCGGGACGCGATCTATCTGTTCTTCAAGGAGCAGGTCGAGCCGAACGCCGATGCACTTGCCGGTGGGGAAATCCTGTTGCTCGTGGCTGCGGTGAATGCGGTTGTGTACAACGACGATCTTGAAGCTGCGTACTTCGTGAGCCTTTATTGGCAAGCTGAGAAGCACAATGGACACGGATCTCCTCTTTTGAATCAGGCCAAAGAAGCAATGGTCCGTCTTGTTGCAAAAACTGTTATTGCCCGGGGTGGTAAAAACTACGTCTTCCGCGATCCCAATGCCAACTACGATGATCCGTACAAGTACCTTATTCAAAGCGAATATAAAAATGTGATCGCCGGTCAACATGTAAGTGCAGTATTTGTAAAACAAGCACTTTTGGACGGCCTCGCAGTCTTTGATCAATCTAGATCGGCTTATCCGTTTGTAAACTACGATGTTTTGATCAAAGTCCTGGATCCCCGCGGATTCAATGATTTGATGGCCGTCACGATGGAAGCGATTTATGACAACAGTAGAACTTTGGTAAAAGGTGTTGGAATGCTTGAAATGATCTACTTCTACAAAGCTAGGCAACTGGCTAGGCTTGATGATTGGGTCAAGGCCCTTGGGTGGTTGTACAAACGAGATCACACAAAATGGTTTGACCGCGGGCGCATTCGTAAAGATGTGGCCAAGCAACTTCGTCGTTCAAACCCGATGAACGACCCCCTCGTTTATAGTCGCGCTGAGAATCGAACCCGTGTCCAAGATCGTCGTGAATTGGTCCGCACAACCGGAATCCCCGGTAAAATGACGATCAGCGACTATACAACTAAGGACTTTAAGAAGATCCCCGATTGGGCAAAAGAAGAATATGTAACTGTCATTTCTTCTCCCAATATTTATCCAATCTTGTCAGAGCTGGACTACGACGCCGAATGGTGGTCCTCGCAGCCCGCGCTGCCCGCGCCCTTTAACATCAATCCGTATCCCGATTTGAATGTTGCATCTATCAAGCTGGACGGATTTGGAGAACGTGAGCGTATGCGCCGCAAGCGCCTTCGCAAGGCGGGCCTGACTCCGCAGACCGCGGAACAGATTTACGCAGGCCTCGTCCTTCACTCCGTCATGCACGACGCTCTGGACTAACGCAGCCCGAAGACCGGGGTCGACGATCCCTCGATGGCAAGAGCCATGTCGGTGTGGAGCGTATCCTGCTTCAAGAAGTCGTCCCACACGACATGGTGCGTCAGGTAAGCCCTAAATGGTTCAAGGTTTGGCGGGAGGGGCACTTGACTTTCCGCCATTCGTTTGTCCAAAAGGGGAAGGGCGGCGAGCTTCAAATAGTTATTCCGATCAATCGCGTCCTTCTTAGCCGCGAAGAATACTTCCAGTTCCCGAGCATCCATTACAGGGATGTCCCCGCGGCCGAGCATGGACACCATGAAGGGAACCTTGGCGACACCAAGACCCGGCAGGACCTTGTACCCGGAGAAGTCTTTGTAGAGGGCGATGAGGTGGCCGACCTTTCCAGTCTTGATGAGATCGACAACCATGTCGAAGTAAACGTAGGCCAGCGGAGTCTTTGTTACTGCGTCTTCGATGAACGAAGGCGACCTTGAGAAGGGCGTAAACAAAGACTGAAAGACATTTAGAAACCGCTGTGACTGCGGACTGAGCTTTGAGTACATGCCACGCGGATCCCGAAGTCCAGCAATATCGATTGCCGCCTGAATGTCTACGTCCGTGAGCATCGATTTAACGAACATGGGAGTGTTTCTAAACTTTGTCCATTTTTTCTTTGCAACTTCACGGGCGGGTCCTGCGAGCTGAATGATCTCTTCGATGAACTTTTCACCCGACGGCTGAATTCGAAGAAACCGTGCAGCGAAGTCCTCTGGCCGAACAGAGTATGTCGTTACACCTTTGGGACTAATCTTTGGCAAGAGAAGTCCGATGTCGTGAACAAAGAACTTTCCCTTGAAACAGTCAGCGTCGATCCCGACTGCCCGAAGGGCCTGAAGGCTTGCAGGAGTCAAACAAGCTTCTTCAAGGCTGACAAGATCCCGCGCCCCGCGCTGAATGCTTGAGAGCGTGATGAGATGTGCCTTGATATACTGCTCCGGCCGAATCTTTGACTTACTCATTCGAAGCATGAAGTTCCCGTAGTCCAGAACTCCTTGATTCGCCGTCAATTGTTTCGCGGGGGCGGCAGTAAAGGTCGGAAGAGCAGCCTTTGCCTTTTCAATGTCGGCAATATTCCCGAGTGCGAACTCAAGCTGACCAAAGAAGTAACGAGGAAGAATGGCCATGGGACGATCTCCTTTCAGCCCCTTATACCACCCTCCATCAATTTCTTTAGGTCACTGATTGACCTTTTCTCAACGTCACGGACTTCTACGTCGGCTTGGAACATGGCCATTCCAAGAATGACGGCGTCTGTCCAAAAGGCGGGCTTTGTAAAGCCGTCGAGCGTCCTTGTTGGGTTGTAGTTAATGACGACCGTGTTGGGCGTGCCTTTGGGCCAATCGTCATTGACGTAGATTGTTGGCTCCTCTGGACTTGCAT